>Ga0310786_10011131_pt1 | contig 11253 bp, 7 predicted proteins | sample AusTroGonzalo_MG_FD_203881 | JGI IMG/M metagenome (GOLD analysis project Ga0310786, IMG submission 203881) | Bovine rumen microbial communities from tropical cattle in Woodstock, Queensland, Australia - Gonzalo_03 (v2) (version 2) | ecosystem: Host-associated > Mammals > Digestive system >...
AATTGAATAATTGTGGTTTTTCCGGAACATATACGTCCATCAATCGAAATTATAAACTTCATCGTTGCCACCTTTTTAGTATAATATCAGCAAATTTTGTTAACGCTGATTGTTTCTGATCAATTGGGATATTTCTGGTCATTAAATCAGGTTCTGCTAATTCTATTTCCATTATACCGTCATTAACCATATCATATCTTGCATAAACAGGATTTTCACCAAAATACCGCTTAATTTTCTTTGCTGCATCAACTGCCATATGCATAACACTTTTCGGCACATCTTTTTTTGGTATGTAATAGCATGCTTTTTTGTCTGTAAAGACACCCGGGAATCTGAGAACCGCATGACTAAATTCGCCATTTAAAAAAACCAATGCGTATTCGCCATTATGCACGCTTTCAACGAATGGTTGGACAATAAATTTACGTCCTTTAAAAACTGTTTTTATCTTATTGGATTGGATACTGTTTTTTTGATCGGTGCCATTCACAACATATGTATCATCGCCACTTGCCGAAAAGATAGGTTTGCAGACCAGCCTTTTAGTATCAAAAATCTGATATAATCTTTCAAAATTAACCCAAGAATCTGATATAACATAAGGAATCACCGGAACTTTTAATTGAGAAAGTGTGGCAAACTGAACTTCTTTATTTGTATTCCAGCGCACGATATCCGTATTATTTATCAATGGTAAGCCATTTTTATCTAATAAACTTAACCAATTTAAGAACTTATCATATTGTTTATGATATCCCCATGCACTGCGTAATACAGCAATATCATATTTCTTCCAACCAATGTTCTCATCGTCCCAAGGTACAACTTCTCCAGACACACCGATATTTTTAAGACATTCAACCAATGCCATATCTTCGGATATTTTATTACAGTAATTTAAACAAGATACAACCGCCACATACATCTCTATCTTGTCCTTTTGTATATAGTCGGATAATCTTTAATTTTTGCAGCAGATTCTTTTAATTTCAAAAAACAATTGATTAGATCCGATCTGTCAAAAGCATAAGTAACTCGACCGACCAATTGGTTTTTGTCTGGCCATGCAATTGAACTACCAGTTAAAAATTTTATGTTATTATCACAATAAAAGAACCTTGATAGTTCTTCATCATTAACTATCTGTCTGGAATAATAGTATTTATCTTTCATCTTAGAAAAATCCAGCATCGCAAAAAATCCTGAATCTGGTAAATCCGAGCTAATTAAATCTATATTGTTTATTCCATCATAATCTGTCGGCAATTTTATTGCGTATTTCTTGACGTCTTGAAAAATATTATTTTTCATTTTAGTATCTCGTATGGAATCAATACCGTCAATAATAGATTTCATTAAGTAATATCTGTATTTATATTCCCCAAGAACACCGGAAAAATACTCTTTATGTTCTTGATGTCTGGTTTGAGTGTTGTTAAAAGCCCCGGCAACTGCGGCACATGTAATTACAGGAATCGAATCTATTGTTTGAAACACATGATTCCTTATACCTGCAATAATGCGGGCATCTGCAACAATTGCACCGGCTCTTAACGCAGCAGCATGATAACTTTTTGACAGACTAAATAACGATATCGTATTTGAGAAAGCCCCTGGCAATGTCCCGATAGGGACCGCCATATTATTCTGATCAAAACACAAATCTCTATATGTTAAATCGTCTATAATGAAAACACCCCTTTGTGAACACACATCATGTATTTTTTTTAACAAACCAATATCTTTTTTACCCATAACTTTCCCCATTGGATTATGAGGATTTGTATTTACAAATACTTTCACATTGCGGTTTTTATCTAAAATTTTTGCCAATTTTTCCGGGTTTATCATCCAGTTGTCATCCGAAGATAACGGTATAAATTTTACATTTGCACCTACTCGTTCTGGAATAAAAGAAAACAATCCGTAGTTTGGTGCGGGTATGATAACGTCATCCCCTTTTGATAAAATCAACTTTAAAACAAATTCAAAACCTTGGGTTGAACCACTAGTAAAGATAATATTTGAATTATTTAGTTCTGGGAATCCAACGGAATTCATATATTCTGCTACATCATTTCGTGCTGTTTCGTCCCCTGCGGCCATTGGGTATTCGTTTAATTTACAAGTATTGAACTTATTCATTATTGCCCTGGTGATTCCAGGAAAAATCGGAAAATTTCCTGGGCTGCCACCACCCAATCGTATTTTTTCCGTGGGTGGCAAAGGTAAATCATCTGTTATAAAACGCTTAGAATCGCCATAAAAATCAAACATTGTTTTTAATGGCAACAAATCAATTGAAAAATCTTTACGCGACAAAGGTTTTCCGAGCGATGGCATCCCTTCTGGATTTAAAGTTAATAAATCCGGATGATTGATTAAAAATTTATTTATAGCACTGTTACTATTATCCATAGATAAATCCTGTTTTACACAAAAACTAGCACAAAAACACAAAATGTCAACAATAATTTTTAAATATCACTTATCACCTTTAATACAAAAGTCATAACCTTTTTGTTTGCTATCGCCAATCGAATATAACCATCAAACGGGGCCGATACTGTTTTAAATTCTATATTATTATCCTCCAGTTTTTTCTTAATATCTTCTGATTTTGATCCAAAATTAACCAAAATGAAGTTTCCTCCTTTTTCAATTACCTTGAATCCCAGTTTTTTTAATTCAGATGCAAAAAAATGCCTTGTACGTATTGTGTCTTTGACCAATTGCTTTAACAAACCAGGCTTTGAACACATGACTTTTATCGCCCTTGCAGCAAGAGAATTAAGTTCTATTGTCGGTTTAAATTTCTCTATAAATTCAATTACTTGTTCTTGAGCTAAAACATAACCTATTTGCAATCCTGTAAATCCAATGTTTTTGGAAAAACTTCGTATTATGATCAAATTATCAAATTCTTCTAATAAGCAAGACGCATCTAAATCCGCAAAATCTGCATAAGCTTCATCTAATATTACGGGCATACCGTGCAATTCTGAAAGCAATAATCTTATTTCATCTAATGTGAAATAAAAACCGGACACTCCATTAGGATTAGCCAATATAACGACATCAGTATCTTTTTTTGCTTGTTCTATTAAATCCTGTATTTTATACTCTTCGTCCTTATTTGGTTGTATTCCGCGCAATGAACAATTCAACATTTTTGCATAGACTTTGTACATAACGTATGTTGGATAACATGTCAGTAATTTACTTCCTGGTTCACAAATAGATTCTAGTGCCATTTTTATGGCCATATCGGCACCACTGGCAAATAAAATTCTCCCCGTTGGCTGCTTGACATATTTTGACAAAGCCTCATAAACCAATTTCATTTCAGGATATGAACTTGCTTCTTCAATAGTATATCCAGAAATAATCTCATTAAAAAGCTCTTCTGGCATAGATGGATAACGTTCGTTCATACCCAAACGAATTGTATTCAATCTTGTATCATAATCTTGACGCGGACGTATTATATCTTCAACAAGCTTGCGACCGTGTATCATAAAAACCTCTTTTATACTTTATGTTTTATATTCACCATAGGTTTATAATAACTTATATTTTGCTCTATTCAATCTTTATTTACACATATTCACATTTTAAACAAATATGATGCCTGTTAAAATATTCCGTGGATCAATTTTTAAGAACGTTTTTTTGTATGCTCTAGATACATACAGATACACAACAACACAATTTTTTCTCTACACAATAGCTACACAACAAAAATTGGCTACACGCTGGATACACGGCTACACAATTCGCAAACGCCTGATTTCTGGGGCACACACGATGTTCACAAAAAAATTTTCTGAATTTTTGGGACCTGCTGTTAATCCGTGTGTCAGTTTAGCAGATGGGGTGACAAATAGATGTTTTAGGTGTTTTTGTCTGATTTCTGCTGGGTTGACACATTTTCTGTTCGAAGACGCTGCATTAAATTTGAAACATTTTTACCCAACTCAAGTAAATCTAACACTTCCCTTACACGACCAAAGTTTATATTTCTGAGCCAAGATTTCCGCAGATTTCTGCGGATTTTTTAATGTCTGTTTTTATTGCAAAATTGCCCCAAACTACATTACATACAACCAGAACCAACCAAATTTGTACATATTTGCATACCACTTCTGTCTCATACGGCCCATTATGTATTGATTTTTTTATCGGGTTTTGTTATACTATTCTTAATCAAGGTGGATTTAACCTGACTTGTCCTACCTTTAAATGGACTAAACAAGGAGTTGTTATATGCAAATTTTCCTATACTTTATGCCGCATTTTGCACAGTGCTTTTATACCTGTGTTGGTAGCTACATGAATCCACCTTTGGTTCTTACTGCAAAAACCAAAGGAGTATATTATGCAAAGAACAGCAGAAGCGGTGTCTTTGGGACACCCAGATAAAATCGCCGATTACATTTCCAGTTATATTTTGGATCGGTTAATCGAGCAAGATCCACAGGTCAAATATGCCGTTGAGGTCTTGATAAAAGACAACAATGTCGTACTTGGTGGCGAAGTTACCACCTCTGCCCCACTCGGTGATTTGACCGCCTATGTTAAGGCCGCACTTGCTGAAATCGGGTATGATGATCGGTACGCATCCATATGGGGCAAATACGCTATTGATCCGGTGCAAATCAAAGTTATCAACATGATCGGCGTACAATCTGTTGATATCGCCCAAGGGGTTGATAATGATGGTTGGGGTGACCAGGGTGTATTCGTTGGTTATGCCTGTAAAGGCGATGGCAAGATAAACAGGGAATTATACTTAGCCCGAAAGTTGAATAAAGCCCTGTATGATAAGGCCCGCCAATCTGATAATCTAGGGCTAGATATCAAAACACAAATAACATTGAACGATGATAAGATTGAAACGGCTATTGTGGCAATTCCGATGCTGCAGGATGAAGATTTGACGGATTTAATCATATCTGTTTTGGGTGAAAAGCCAGCGCACATCATCATTAACGGCACCGGACGTTATACATACCATGGCTCCATAGCAGACTGTGGGGTTACTGGTCGCAAATTGGCTTGTGATTTTTATTCTACTGCGGCCCCGATTGGTGGTGGCAGTCCATGGACCAAGGACGCTAGTAAGGCAGATTTGACCCTTAATGTTTATGCCCGTATCTTGGCCTGTGAACATTTGGCCGCCAACGATGAATGCTTTGTTTATCTGTCTTCGTGCATCGGACGTGCCGAACTGCCCAGTGGTCTGATAAAAACGATCAAAGATGGTGTTGTTTCCTATGGGGATCTCTGGTGCAATCAGAAACCAAGCATACTGATAAAAGCCTATGGTTTGGATAGGCCAATTTATACCAAACTATGCGGTAAAGGTATCTCTGGCATTTTATCAAATAACAAATAAGATACCAAACACGTCAAAAGCGGTTATGTTAAAAAAGAAGTTTTTTCGTTTTATTCGATTAAAATCTATAACTAATTCCGCCTTTGACGTTCATATAGTTATTATTATCCATAAAATATTGAGCATTGCCATACAAATGCAAACGGCCGGATGCATAATCAAAACCTAAACTGGCTGCGCCACGATATTCATAATCGTTGTTATACAAACTAAATGTTCCATCCATACCACGCATGCCTAATTTAATATCATAAGAATCACCGAATTCACGATATACCATCAAACCAGAATTCAATTTTAACCGCCCACCATCACTAAATTCTTTTTCATATTTTGTATAAAGCCCCAACCCAGTTTCCACCGACACCATTTTATCATCAGGGATAACCAAACTGAATTCTTGTTCATATTCGTGTCCACTTTGCTTATATACAATCGCATTAAATGCCAAATCAGGTGCCAACGTCCAATTTCCCAATGCCAACGGATACCGTAAATCGTTCATTACACCCAATATCTGTTTTTCAATATATCCATCATAATTGTTATTATTATAACCACGACGATTGTATTCGCTGCGCGCAAAACCGGCCTTTGGTGCGATAACCAATTCATAATTGTTTTTGGTGTATGTTGCCGGCGCATAGAACAACCATATCTTGTTTTGTCTGTGCATATCGTCCCCATTTCCCGTATTGATATTTGCCATAGCCATACCATACCCCAGTTTCCAATTATCATTTATCTTGTTGCTGGATATACCATATTGACCAGATCCGACGTTATGGCTGTTGCTGAATGAAAAATACCCCATACTGTCTGAAATATTGAAACTGTCATGGTCTGAATTTTCAAATAATTTATTATTCATTGAAAAACTTATTTCACGCATAGCAGATAAATCTTCATGCGCAAACTGAGTAAATGTATTCAACCCCGTAAGACCTGACAAAGTTCCATTGAACGCGATCATGTTATCCGCAGATTTCAATGCACTAAACAAATCTGTTCCGTTATCGTTTAAATAATTATTTGCCATAAATGTTGCCAAAGATTTATTATCCGTTAATTCGGCAAAATCTTTCATTTGCATTACAACATCATGACAATTATCAGCCAAAGAAGCATTAAACATAGCAGAGGCAGAACGAACGTTTAGCCCAGATACATCGCCTGCATCAATCATATTTTGCGCTATGTACGTCGTTTGATTGCCGTTTTGAACTAATTCGCTGGATATATTCAAATCACCAGTCAATTCGTTTTCAACAATGAATTTTGAACCAAGGCCTGCGACAACATTACCGCCCATCGTATTCAGATTCATTTGTGGGGCCGCCACTACCCCGGTATTATACAATGTAGAACCATTCAACACTATGTAATTGCCAGTATTACAATCCACCCCAGAACAAGGCGTGCCATTTATGTATATTGTTCCTGTATTTACTACCGTAGAGTTTGGTTCCACATAAATTCCATAAGCATTGCCATTTGTTGTTATATTGATGGTTCCAGAATTAGTGACCGTACTTCCCGATTTAGCATATATTCCAAATACATCACCTGCCGTTCCAGTTGGCGTATATACTCCAGAATCATAGAAACTTTCCCGCGATATCTGAATAATGCCGGAATTAGTAATGGTCGAATCTGCATCTCCAAACATACCGATAGCGGTCCCAGAACCAATATTGTTTATATCAATTATTCCAGAATTAACAGCAGTATTGGTTGTATAAATTCCAACTGCTTGGCCTGATCCAACATTATTCAATTTGATTTGTGAAGTGCTGTCTGATGATAATGCTTCGTTACTGATGTTTGTGCCATGCATACCAAATACATTACCATTGGCATAATTATATAATTGTATAACACCATTTACGTCGTTTGCAGACCCAGAAGTATCTAAATTTGTAAGGGTTTTACCATACATTCCATACGCAGTACCAGAACCGTTGTTTCTGATTGTTATTATTCCATTTGCATTATGTGCGTTAACGGCAATGTTTGTGGCGGCATTAACTGGTTTTAAATATATACCATAGGCATCACCAGAACCGTTGTTGATAATATTTATTTCGCCTACCACATAAGAATCATTACTATTTACAGTATTAATTTCATAATTACTATAAGCATTATACAAATTAAATCCACGGATTCCATACACAGGTTTATCACCAAGATTGTTTATGGTTATGTTTGCATTAATATGAGCAGACATCCATGTTTCGCCATCACCATATTGTTCAAGGTATAAATTAGAAATATTTTTCTGCCAATATCTGCCGTTCATGCCAACGGCTTCCCCGGTATTTCCGCTATCGGTTATATTTATAGTACTGGTCAGATTCAATGAATGTTCGTTAAGATTCGCGTGGTCATAATAAAGATTTCTTGCGTTTCCAGCCCATTCATCACTAAATATACCATAAATTTCATTATCTGTAGAATTATTAATAGTTATATTTCCTGTTATATTTTCGTTGCCCGGTTGCAAACTTTGTGTGCGAACACGTACATTCGCTGTATCAAAATACATTGAACCTAAAAACATCGCCATGACGTCAGGTGAAGCAGAATTTGTGATGGTTATAGTTGCACTTATATTGTCGGCATTGGCTTCTTCATTATATCTTCCATAAACGGTACCTGTAGAATTTGTATTATTTATAACAACATTTGTTTGTGTCACGCAACCAGATGGTGTCCAAGCCTGTCCAGGATCACATTGTATAGGTTCACATTCTATATATTCTGTAAAACCAGATAAACATGTGTTTCCTGTTGGTACATAGCCACCCGTACACTCTGTAGTGTGATAATAACATGTCGCAGGTGTATCACATAGATCGCCATCCCAACCTGTTTCACAAACACAAAAACTTGCGTTTTGTGTCCCATGAACACAGTTTAATTTTGGAAAAACTTGACCACCCTGTATGATATAATTAACATCATCAAATGTATCACACAAAGTCCCCAACCAACCGGTATCACAGACACAAACATTTGCATTCTGATTTCCATGGACACAGTTTAACTTTGGAAAAACCTGCCCACCCTGTTGTATGTAATGTTCGGAATCAAATTCGCATTTAACCAATGTGTTATCACCAGATTGACATATATCGCCAACGACTTCTATATACCCATAACCACATGATGCCTGATATCCAGAGCACGCGGCTGGTATATCACACAAATTGTCCGTCCAACCTGTTTCACAAACACAAAAACTTGCGTTTTGTGTCCCATGAACACAGTTTAATTTTGGAAAAACTTGACCACCCTGTATGATATAATTAACATCATCAAATGTATCGCACAAAGTCCCCAACCAACCGGTATCACAGACACAAAGATTTGCGTTTTGTATCCCATGGGCACAGTTTAACTTTGGAAAAACCTGCCCACCCTGTTGTATGTAATGTTCGGAATCAAATTCGCATTTAACCAATGTGTTATCACCAGACTGACATGTATCGCCACCAATTTCTATATATCCATAATCACATGACGCCTGATATCCAGGACACGCAGCGGGTGTATCACACAAATCACCGTTCCAACCTGTTTCACAAGCGCAAACATTTGCATTCTGATTTCCATGAACACAGTTTAATTTTGGGAAAACCTGACCGCCCTGTATGATATAATTAACATCATCAAATGTATCACACAAAGTTCCCAGCCAACCAGTATCACAAGTGCAAAGATTCGCATTCTGGTTTCCGTGCATACAGTTCAATTTTTGATAAACCTGATCGCCCTGTATGATATAATTAACATCATCAAACGTATCGCACAAGGTCCCCAGCCAACCAGTATCACAAGTGCAAAGATTCGCGTTTTGCGTTCCGTGGCCACAGTTTAATTTTTGATAAACCTGACCACCTTGTTGTATATAATGTTCGGAATCAAATTCACATTTAACCAACGTGTTATTACCAGATTGACATGTATCGCCAACGACTTCTATATACCCATAACCACACGACGTCTGATATCCAGGACATGCAACAGGCGTATCACACAAATCACCGTACCAACCTGTTTCACAATTGCAAACATTTGTATTCTGATTTCCATGAACACAGTTTAATTTAGCATAAATTTGTCCGCCCTGTTGAATATAATTATTATCATCAAACACACACCAAACCAACGTATTATCCGCAGATTTGCACGTGTTGCCAGGATCTTCTATATATCCGAAACCGCATGACATTTGATATCCAGGACATGCGGCAGGCACATCACATTTATATTTCATCACCGTTCCAGACAAACAAAACGATCCTTTTTGCCAACCTTCTTCACACTGGGACGTTATAATCTTATCAAAACCTACACAGGGTGCCTCAACACATCGTTTGTAAACCACTGACCCAGACAAACACATATCACCGGGGACCTCTTCATACCCATTATCACACTCTGTATAATAAGGTGCAGAACATGTATTTGCTATATCACATTTGAACCATGTAGCAACCCCATTATCATTACAAACATCTGTGCTATTTTTTATCCAGCCATCAGGACACGCATCAGAATATTTGTACGTATAACCACGTTCTTGACATGACAAATCACCATTATTGGATGCTTTGCCTGAATCTTTACCAGAAACCGCTGTGGCAATCGCTGCCCCACCTATGACACCCAAACCAACTATACCCCACGCCGTTTCACTAAGTCCCAAAACAGCCAATGATTTATTAGCAGTCGCAACTTTTTGTATAAACGTTTGATATTGTTCTGTTGGGATTTTTTTAATACATTTGTGTTCTGTATTTGCGCCTGCTTTTTTCAGAATATTATATGCATCCACATCATTATATTTTATTGCAGAACACAGGGCTGTATTTCCATCTGAATCAACAACGTCTATATTTTCAATTTTTTTCAATTCTGATGCACTGTTTGTTTGTGCTAATAAATAAATATCTGTTGCATTGTGTGCCGCAAAACAACCAGGCATTACACCAAAAACAATAAACAGAAAGAAAATAATTTTTTTCATGAATTTTCCCCTATGCAAATTCAATAAAACGAATATTGAATTTAAAATATTTGTTTCAATTCCTACTCTAAAACATTAAATTACAAATGTAAATTATATTATTCGCAAATATCATTGATTCTTTGATACGAAAGTAGTAACGTCAACGTATGAAAATATTTGCATTATTGTTTATGTTATCCGGATGTGTTGCAACATATTCAACAGATATGTCCGAATTTGATTATGTACCAATAAAAACCAAAACATATGAAATCGCTACATGGCAAAGGATAAAAAATCAGAACAATCCCCGTATTCATATTTACATAGAAGGTGATGGCAATTCTTTCAATGCATATGGGCAACCAACTGCAGACCCAACGCCACGTAATGATATGGTCAGAAAATTAGCCGAAAAAGATTCTTTTGATAATGTTGTTTATATGGCACGTCCCTGTCAATTTATAATGGATGAACACTGTAAAACATCAGATTGGACAACAGGTCGTTTTTCACAAGATATTATAGATGCTCAATCAGAAACAATAAATAAAACCGCGAAAGGCAAAATAGTCACTTTAATCGGCTATTCTGGTGGTGCAATGGTCTCTGGGTTGATAATAAAACAAAATTCAGATATAAATTTTGAAAAATGGATAACCATTGCTGGGGTATTAAACCATCAAAAATGGACACAATATTTTGGTGATGTACCATTAACAGAATCTTTGGATATGGATATTTTGCCAAACATAAATCAAATACATTTTATTGGTGGAAAAGACACAATTGTGCCTTATGATTTGGCAAAACAATGGACACCCAAAAAAGATAT
>Ga0310786_10011132_pt1 | contig 11253 bp, 8 predicted proteins | sample AusTroGonzalo_MG_FD_203881 | JGI IMG/M metagenome (GOLD analysis project Ga0310786, IMG submission 203881) | Bovine rumen microbial communities from tropical cattle in Woodstock, Queensland, Australia - Gonzalo_03 (v2) (version 2) | ecosystem: Host-associated > Mammals > Digestive system >...
CGTCCTGCGTCATCCCGAAGAGGGAGACGTAGTCGTCGGCAACGGCGTCGAGGACGACGGAGTCGATGACGGAAAAGGGGCGTTCCGCGTTTTCGTGGAACTGCTCGTAGCTCGGAGGGACGCCTTCCACGCCCTCGCCTACGTTGAGCTTGACCGTCTGGCGCTCGCCGGTGGGCGAAAGGCCTGAAATGGTAACGGGCGCCTGCGGGCGCTCGGAGTAGTGGTACGAGACCGCGGCGAGGAATACGGGCCCCGGCGGCTCCACCATGACGGGCGAAAAGCCGAGGTCCGCGACGTCCGCGCCCGGCACGAGGCGGAAGCCCCTCGACATGAAGCCCTCGAGGTCGCCCGGCCCCGAGTGGAGAAACTGGTAGTCGGTCCCGTGGATCGAGGCTGGCTCGCCGTTCACGCAGACCCTGACTAGACCCGCTACGCCCTGCGGGAGGGTGAGCAAGGACGTAGCGGAAGATGTACGCACGATGCGGCGCAGGAACTCCCATCCGCTCAGGCCGGAGAGCGCCATGATGGCGTCGTTTATCTGCTCGCCGACAGGCGCCTTCCCGTGGAGGTAGGCGGACCTGGAGAGCATCCTCTTTGCCTGTCCGAACGTGTAGTCCTTCACCGCATCGGTCCTTTCGGATTGCGGGGAGCCGTCGGGCTCCCCGCGGTGGCGTTAGTCCTCGGCCTCAGCCTCGGCCTTGGGCTTGAGCTGGCCGGAGATGGTCGAGCCGGCGGCGATTCCGCCGTCGGTGACGACAGCCACCGTGAAGTACGGGGCCATCGTGACGTCGACGACCACGACCTCGACTTCCGTCGCCTCGGACGCTCCGTCGGCCGTGACGGAGAGGACGCGCCTGTCGCCGATCGCGAGCGGGCCATAGCCCTTCGCGAGCGCGATGTCGAGCGTCTCGCCCTGGTCGACCTTCGCCTCGAGCGTGATGTCCTCGGCGAGGTCCGCGGCCTCTCCGCGCCTGAGCGCGTCGGGGTTGTAGCGGGGGTTCTCGACCGGGCACTTCGCGCGGATCGACTCCTTGCAGCGGCGGTAGAGGAAGGACATCGTGTCGTAGACACGGGCTTCCGGCCGCGGGTGCAGGAGGAAGAGTCCGTAGAACTTGCCGGTCTGCTGGAACGGGTCTTCCTCGGTCTGGGGTCCCTTGACCCAGCCCCACTGTCCGTTCAGGGCGGGGAACGCGCCGAACGTCATGTTGTTCTTGAGGTTGACCGTGCCCTGCGTCTCGAACTCGTTCGTGAACACGTTGTTCATGAACACCGGCGCGATGGCCAGTTCGGCGTTCACGTACTCGAAGTTCTCGCGCGGGATGTCTCCGCCGTTGATGCCCTTGCGGCGCTCCTCGGCGACCTGGGGCTCGACCGCGATCGCGATGAAGACATCCTTGCCGCGGAGCTCCTCGCCGACGCCGCCATAGACGTCGGGGTCGTACTCGGCGATGTGGCGCTTGATCTTGAACCGGAGCTGCGTCGGATCGGCGACGATGCCCCAGTTGCGGTACGTCTTGAACGTGACCTTGTAGTCGTCGATGAGCTGCTGGGGCTTGGCCTCGAGCCACTCGCGGTAGACGCGGTCGTCACCCTCGACGGACTTCATGACGTCGCTGTTGCTGACCATGAGGCCGAACACCGGCTCGCCGTTCTCGGTGGAGATCGCGGCGTCGGGGCAGCGCAGCGCGAGCATCTCGTGGATGCTGTCGAGCGAAGTCCAGTTGAGCGGCTCGATCTCGACGGAGGCGTCGATGACGATGAACGCGTGCGGGTGGTTGTCGGAGCCCATGACAAGAGCCTTGTCGACGGTCTTCGTGGCCACGTTGCTGGCGTTGCCGAACTTGACGAACGGGTCGAAGAAGAACCTGGGGGCCTTCTCCTGACCGCGGGTGTACTGCGACATCACGTACGAGCGGCCGAAGTTGACGGACTGGAGCACGAAGAAGTCGCGGTTGAACGTCTCCTGCATGCGCACGCCCACTTCCATGCCGGCCTCGAGCTCGATCGCGATCTGCTCCGCGGCGTCGTTGACGTAGCGGAACGCGTTGGCGCAGATCGGGTGCGAACCCCACGCCGAGCGCATGCCGCTCCATCCGATCTGGTCCCAGGCGTAGTCCACGGAGCTGTGCTTCGGGAAGCGGCAGGGATCGTTGGAGATGGATGGGTACGGGTCGATGGGCTCCCACTGGTCAAGGCCGACGGTCTTGTAGAGCGAGCCGCGGAAGAACCTGCGCTGGTGGACGGCTCCGTTGCCGAGCTGGAAGACGCCGCGCGGGATGCGGTCGTGCCAGAAGCGCGGGAGCATCATGACCTTCTTCTCGATCAGGGGGTCGAGGGACTGGAGGGACGCCCAGATGGCGGTCTGGAAGCCGAGCATGTCGCCGTAGGGCTTGCCTGCGCCGATGGTGCTTGCGTCCCACATCTTAGGGAGCGGGCCGAGGTCTCCTGCGTCGAACACTCCGTTGACCGCGCGGCGGCCGGGGTTGATGTCCATGAGGCCGATGCGGGCCTGCTCGGTGCGGGTCACGTCCGCGATGTACGGGTTGACCTTGCGGATGGGACGTTCGATGCCGGGACGGTCGGAGGGCAGCGGAAGCGTGCGGACGGTGCCCGGGTTGGTGTTGGCGCCCTGCACGTCGTTGTCGAAGCCGGTTCCGGCGGGGCTGTTCGGGGTGATGAACCCCGGATTCGGGTTGAGTTCAGATGACATAGTTTTCCCTTTGTAGAAGGTTGGATATGTGGATGAACACGCGACACCGTGTCCGTGTCCTGTCGCGCGGGCTCGCGAAATATCCCGAAAAATACCCTCGTCGGCAAAGGGCGGCTTGATCCGACAGTCCCTATTATAGCACGAAACCCCTCGCCTGCGCAAGGGGTCCCGTATCTTTTATCGCGCGAGCGCACTTCGTATGTTGTCGACCAGCGTGTCCCTGACCGTGTTCGAGAACGTGCCGGAGCCCTCCGACACCCTCGGCTTCACGGGCGGAGGCGGCGGGGGAGTCTGGGACTGCACCCTGAGCGGGAGCGCCGGAGGCGCGCCTGCGCCGCGGATCGCGTAGTAGGCGTCGCGCCACTTGCCGAGGGCCTCGGCGAGGAACGCCACCTGCCTCTGCACTACCGGCATGAGGAAGCCCTGGTAGGCGACTCTCGCGAGCTCGTCGTCGGAGGCGACCTGCATAAACCCGCGGAACTGCTGGTTCGCGCTGTCGACGTCCTCCTTGTACGTGGCCTCCGAGAGGACCGACGGGCGCCTGTCCTGCGGGAGCTGCGTGTTCGTGAAGTCGATCGCCTGCTCGGCGAGGCTTCTCCTGCGCTCGGTGTTCTGGATGACCTGCCGCTGGGCGTCGGTCGCGGCGACGCCCTCCTGGGCGGTGCGCCACTCGGCGACGGCGTTTCCGCGGGCGGTGGCGATGCTGTTGTACTCCCTGCGCTTGTCCCAGAGCGAACCCTGGGCCGCCGCGGGGAGCTTCTCCACCATGCGGTTGAACTCCGTGTCGCTCATCGAGAGGAGCCGGCGGGTGGTGTCGGCCACCTGGTCGTCGTCGTCGATCTCGGCGGCGTCCTTGAGCGCGTCCCTGAACGACTGCTCCACGCGGGCCATCGGCTCGTCGTACTGGCGGCGGAACTCGGGCTTGTGCTCGAGGCTCAGCTTTCCGAGCTGCTCCTCCAGCTCGTGGATGTGGTCGTCGCGCTGCTTGAGCTCGTCCGCGAACCTCGCGCGCTCCTCGGCGACGGCGCCCGCCTGCTTCGAGGTCTGCTCGAGCTGGGCCTTGAGGGACTCCGCCAGATGCCGCGACTCGCGCTCGCGGTTGCGGAGGATCTCCCACGCGCTCTTCGCCTTCTCGTTGTGCTCGATCTCGGGCGGCGCCTCGACGGGCGCGTCCGGAGGGAGCGGCGCCGGGGGCGGAGGGGCGTCGGTCGTCGGGGTCTTGAACATCGAGGCGATGTCCATTCCGGCCACCGAGTCCGTGGAGACCATGGCCTGCGGCTGCTGTGGCTGGGCGGGCGGCTGGACGGGCGGCTGGACAGGCGGCTGCTGTGGCTGGGCGGGCGGCTGGACAGGCGGCTGCTGTGGCTGGGCGGGCGGCTGGACAGGCGGCTGCTGTGGCTGGGCGGGCGGCTGCGGGTCAGGGACGGAGGCCTGCGCCTCCCGTATCTTGTCCATGATCGCCCCCGCGATCATCGCGCGGAGATTCCCTCCCGCGCCTTCTGAAGTCTGGTCTGGCGGCATGTGTTACCTCCTTACATGTTGTCGATTACGGAGTCGGCGTTCGCCGTGTACGACTTGTCAAGCGTCGCATCCAGCGTCTGCGGGTCCTGGAATACCTCCGGGAACACGCGCTTCGGCTGGGTGATCAGCTTGGCCGCGAGCTGCAGCCCGGAGGTGACCCCGTACTGCAGCGCGACGTCGTCGCCCGCGACCGGCGGGTTGTCCGCGAGCTCCTCGATGACGCGCGCGACCATTTGCGTGAACGGTTCGGCGAGCCAGTCGTAGAAAGCGTCTTCGGACGCCTTGCCGGACGTGAGCGTGGCCTTGAACTCGGCGACCGCCGGGTTCGTCTGCGTGTCGGCGTGGTACGCCAGGCGCAGCTGCTCCGGGGTCATCCTGCCCATCACTCTCCGCTCCCGTTAGGCGGGTTGTCCTTGGCGGCCGGCTTCTTGGGCGGCTCGGGGTACGCGACCCCGGCCTCGCGGCGGTCGACGTCCGCAAGCGCCCAGTTGCACTCGGCGATGTAGTATTCGGCGGTCGCGATCCGGCCCCTGAGGGACGCGATCTGCTGCTCGAACTTGCGGATGTCCTCCTTGATGAGGAGGCGCTTTTCCTTCGCTTCCTCGGCGGTCATGGCGTCGGACTTCGGCGCCTCCTTGGTGTTCTTTTCCATGTCATTACCCTCCCAGGTAACTACGCGGGCTACATGGGCATCATGTCGCCCATGTAGCCTCGCGAATTGTCAGGCGCCTGCGGTGTTGCGACTTCGGAAGGAGGCGTCTGTGGCCTTCCGGTCGTACGGTTCAAGCGGTCGTAGTTGTCGAGCAGGTTCTTCGCCTCGTTCTGGGACTGGCGGCGCTGCTCGATGTTGGCGCGGTTCTCGGCCTCCCTGCGCGACACCTCCATCGCGGACTCGGCCTCGGCGCGGCGGTTCTCGATCCCGGCGCGCGCGATTGCCGCGTTGTTTGCGGCCCGCGCCCTCGCGGACTCGGTCTCTATGCCGAGCTTTCCGGACAGGTGCTCCCTCTCGTTCGCGAGCTTGCCCTGGTCGAGCTCGCGGTCGGCCTGGACCTTGGCCATGCCGACTTCCTTGTCCGCCTGCACCCGGGCGAGCCCGACCTCCTTGTCGGCCTGCACCTTGGCGAGCGCCTTCTGCATCTCGGCCTCGGACGCCTGCTTCTGGAGCTCCTCGAGCTCCCGCTGGCGCCTCTCCTCCTCGGCCTCGCGGACGCGCCTCTGCGTGGCTATCGCGAGGTTCAGGGCCTTCACGACCGGCGCGAGCCCCTTCAGCATCGCGCGCACCTGCTCCGCCGCGTCCTTCATGCCGAGCTGCCCCTCGCCGTACTGGAGGTGCTCCTGTATGTGCGCGGACGCGGCCTCGAGGACCTGCGCGAGCATCTCGGGGTTCTCGACCTGCGGGGCGACCTCGCCCTGCTGGTTCTGCTGGACGTCGCCGCCCTGCGCCGCCGCGGACTGCGCCTCGGCAAGGCCCTGCTGCACGGTCTGCTGCACTTCCTGCAGCACCTGCGCGTGGATCGGGATGTGGCTCCAGTGCCACTGGTCCTGGCCGACCTGCACGGGCTTGAGCTCCTTGAGGAACGAGTTCTCGAGCGTCGCGAAGGACGACTGGTCGGAGGCGGTCTGGTCGCGCGAGACGAGCGGGCAGTAGCGGTCGGCGGCGCGGCGGCCGAACTTGAGGCGGTACATGTCGTGGGTGATCGCCTTTCGCCCCGCCTCGTCGAGGTTGCCGGCCGTCGCCGTGAGCGTCGCGCCGAGAAGCTGGTACATTCCGTCGGCGCCGAGGGCGAGGTCGCGGCACATGTTGACGGTGAAGCGGTCCGGGACCTCCTTCAGCATCTCCTTCGTCACGCCCTTCGCCTCGCAGTCGGAGATGAACTTGGCGACCTCCGGGTACTCGGCGACGATCGGCTCCGGCCCGTTCACGATGAGCATGAAGCGGCGGAAGCACTCGCGGAAGATCTTGTCGTGCACCGCGACGCACGAGTTGAACAGGTTCTCGTCGCGGGCGAGGCGCCTGCGCTCCTGTATCTCGGCCTCCGCCTTGGACATCTGCGTGCCGCCCTCGAACGTCTTGGCGCCGATGGGCATGGGGGAGTTGTCGGTGCCGGCGATGCCGTTGACGCCGATCTGCCCGATCATGCCGCGCACCTGCGCGACCTGCGCGAGCGTCTGCGCGGCGGACGGGTTCGACTCGACGTCGAGGCCCGCGGCGACGATGTTGGTGCCGCCGACCTCGGAGAGGGACACGGGCGGGTTGATCCCGGGCGCCGTCTGCTTGAGCGTGAGCCTGAGGGCGCGGAACGCCGCGTCGATCATCGCGCACGTGAGGCGGTCGGACGTCCTCTCGGTGGGGACGAGGTACGTCGCGATGCCGCGCACCGCCCTCGCATACCGCTCGGAGACGGAGGACGAGAGCCAGATGAGGCAGTTGTCCATCGTGTCGTAGGCGTTCTCCTTGTAGTAGAGGAACTTCTTCTCCTCGCCGCTCCGGCCGGGGACGATGATGTGCGTGACCTTGCGCGGGGCCTGCATCTCGCGCACGTACACGTGCAGGACCGAGAACCTGTCGAACTGGTGGCGTTCGTAGAAGGCGTTGGTCCTGAAGTGCATGAGCGCGGTCTCGCCGGCGGAGAGGCCGTACGCGGACGACGTGTCGTTGTCCTTCTCGGCGTGCTGCCCGTACACCTCGACGACGAGGCGCTTGAGGACGCCGACGTCCCAGCCGGACTCCTTTGCGAACGCCTCGTTGTCGAGGAGCATGAATACGTACGAGGCGGGGAGCTCCGACTCGAACATGAAGAGGTCGTGGTCCGACGAGACGGACGGGCCGTCGCCCCTGAACTTGAGCTGCCCGCGCTCGATGGCGAGCGGATAGTAGGAGATGTCGTCGGGCCACGTTATCGGCCCGATGCCGTGGAGGTCGGCCTCGCGCCGCATAGTGGCTAGAGCTGGGATGGTGTGCCCCTCGGAGCGCAGGGCCTCCGAGAAGGCCTCGGCTACCACATCGCCCACGCGGTCGTCGTCGGGGCCGGCCGTGCCGTCGGCGCGCGACGCGAGCTCGACGAGGTTGCACGTGTCCGTGGTCAGCTTCGTGATGGACTCGCACCTGGCCTCTATCGTCCCCTTCAGCGAGTGGAACGAGAGGTTCGTCATGTACGAGAGCCCCTTCGACTTCAGCTGCGCCGGGTCGTAGGGGAGCCCGCCTTCGTAGGCGGTCTTGATGGTGGTGCGGCGGTCGGCGTCCTTCTGGTCGTCGATCTTCATCTGGTCGTAGAGGTCGTAGATCGCCTGGGGATCCGTGAACCTCCTGCGAGCGGGTGCGGCCGATTTCTCGCCGGCCGTGTATTCGTAGCCTTTCACGTGGCTCATGTCTCAAGTCTCCTCCAGCAGGTTTCGGGGGCTCCCTCCCACACGGGCTCGTCCTTCCCGTACTCGACGGACGCCATCGCCATCTCGAACGTGCCCGTGCACGTGCAGCAGCCGGACGCGGCGTCGACGGGGAGCGACGGGCGCCTGTTGCGGAACCCCTCCCTCACCCACGAGTCGTAGCCCGTGCAGTGGAGGCAGAAGTCCCTCCGGTGCATCTTGCAGTCCTGGCACGCCTCCATTCGCCTCGTGACGATGTCGGCCGGGACCAGAGTGCGGGAAAAGTAGGGGTGCGCCTTCGCGGCCGCGTCCTTGGCGTGGATGACGGGCGAATGGGCAACGGGGCCCTCGCAGAACCACGGCGGCATGTGGGGGCACATGAACTCCGCGAGGGCGCGGGAGGCCGGGCGCGGGTCGTTGTACTTCTTCAGGAGGCGGGCGACTTCGCGGAGCGCGATGTCGTACACGGGGTGCGCGAAGCGGTCGTCCCCGATCTGGAAGAACCACAGTCCTCCGGGCGGGGTCGCGAACGTCTGCGTAAACCGTGGCGTATCGCTCATTTCGCCTTGCCGCCTTTCTTCGACGAGTTCTTCGAGGAGACGGACATGGAGACCTGCGTCTGGCGCGGGAGGCCCGCGGCGACCACCGCCTTCTCGACCGCCTCCTTCGTGGCGTCGGACGGGGCGTTCTGCTCGCCGAGCTCGCGGTGGCCGGCCTTGGGCTTCACGGCGACGGGCGGCTTCCCGGGCTTCGGGACGTCGGTCTTGCCGTCGCGCATGGACAGGTGGTACACCAGGTCCTCGAGGGACAGGAACGCCCTGCGCGGGTTGAGCCCTCCCGTGAACGCGTAGCCGCCGCCGGGGAACACCCGGAGCTTCAGGTCCGCGCCCGTGTAGGGGCAGGTGGGGTGAACGTAGTCCCGCACCCCGCTTATGCCGTCCTTCATGGAGACGGCGTCCTGCAGGTGCATCAGCGTGTCGTACGGGACGTGCACCGAAAACGCCTTCGGGCAGTAGAACATCGGCGGCGACTTGGGCTTCACCGTCATGAAAACTTCGAGCGGGCGGCCGGTAAAGCCGTCCTTGAGGCCGCTTACCAGCTTAGACGTTACTTTTACTTCCATAAATGTTCCCTCCAAGAACGCTAGAAACTATACCACAACGGAGGCGGTTTTGTCAATAGGACGCCATGTCGTCCACGCCGTCGTAGCCGGAGCCGCCCGCGTCCAGGACGACCGACTCGGGGAGCGGGTTCGCGAGGTACTGCTGCACCGGCTGCTCGATGATCGGCTGCGACGAGGGGAGCCATCCGTACGGCAGGATGCCGAGCCTCTCCTTCACCGCGAGGGCGGCGTTCGCGGCGGCGTCCGCCTCGTCGGGGGAGCGCTTGAACACGCGCGCCTTGAACGCGTCCTTGTCCTCGAGCGTAAGCGGGGTGACCGGGACGGTCGAGCCCTTGTTGGTGTGGAAGCGGCGCTTCGTGAGCGCGTCGACGACGGCCTTCGGGAGCCCCCTCACCTGGCCGGCCTTGCAGAAGTCGGCGAGGACGCACCACGCCTCGGCGTCGCGGCGGCGGTACTTCTTGCACCCTATGACGTCCGTGTTGGCGCGGATGGGGAGGTCGGACGCACGCTCCGCGTTGTTGATGGCGAGGCACCTGACGGCGCCGTTGCCGCCGATGTAGATGTCGAGCTCGTCCGCGAGGTTCTGGTTGCCGGACGAGTCGACGCCGGTCGCCGAGAGCGGGGCCGTGTACTTGCCGGGGTCGTTCATGAGCGACCTGACCTGCTCGCGGAGCTGCAGCAGGACCGGCATGTTCGCGGACGCCTTGATCTGGAGCTTGTAGAGATCCGAGAAGTCGAGGATCGGAAAGCTGGAGTCGTCGGTGATCCTTATCTTGCAGAGCGAGTAGCAGGCCCCGTCGCCGCCTTCGCTCCACGCGGGGTCGATGCCGGCCGCGCACGCGACGACGCGCGAGTGGGGAGGCGGCTCCGAGACGCGCTGGTCGCGGGCTACCGCGGGGTCGAGCACGGTCGGGATGTTGACGCCGACCGGGGGCGGGAAGCCGCGCACCATCTTCCAGAAGAGCGGGGAGTCCTCGTTGCCGTCGCAGTCCGCGAGGTTGTCGGCGATGACCGACCTGGTGATGAGGAACGGGTACTCGGACTCGGTCTCCGGCTTCGTCACGGTGATGCACTTGAGCCCGTCGTGGTGCCGGACGAGGAAGCCGCGCGTAGACGTCCAGAGGCCGGTGTCCACGTTCACGCTCGAGATGCCGTCCTTCGGTATGCAGTACTGGCACGAGTCGTCGTCCCACGAGTTCGGGTTGGCGAGGGCGAAGAAGCGGAAGTCCTTCGCGCCGACGCGGAGGTTCTGCATCGCCGTCCTGATGTTGTCGTGGTGCGTGATGGTGGCGAGCTCGTCGATGACGATGCGGACGTACTTGGCGTGCGCGCCCTGGAGCTTGCCGGAGTCCTCCGAGTCGTTGACGGCGACGCCCACGATTCCGGCCTTCTCGCCAACGGACTCCGGCGAGTCGTCCGCGTCGTCGTTGAGGATGGCGTAGCCCGACTTGGAGAACTTCCCGGGGATCGGTATGCCGCTGTTCCGCGACCACGCCTTCAACGCAGCAAAGAACGTGATTACTGCGTTCCACGAGCGAGACTTGAGGGACTGCTTGTCCGTGGAGCCGAGACGGATGACAGTATCGAACGGATCCGTAATCCAATCCAAAAGCATCAGCAGTCCGTAATCCCAGCTTTTCCCGCAACTCGCGCTTCCCCATGTAATGCAGCCCTTCTCCGCCATCACCCAATCATGGAAATGCTCTTCCGTCCAGGGTGGAACCTTGAAAAGACTTTCTGGAAAAAGCGCCTTCGCCGCGTCGATGAGCGGCACCCACGGGTCCTTGAAGTCGACCCCGTACTCCGCCTTGTACTCGCGCCACTTCTTCGCGACTGTCAGGTCGATGAAGATGTCGGACATCCGCGGGTCCCAGTCGACCCCGTGTCTGTATTTGTAGGTTTCGGCCATAATGTCAGCTATCCCAATATACCGGTATGGTTCCGCCTATGTCGCTGGCCTTGACGTTGCCCTGCAGCTTAGGGTTGTTAAATATATGAACCCCGGAACAGTGCCAGTGGTTACGCATACCATTCCTAAGCTGATAATAGTAGTTTTTATACCAGACGTTAGTGGTATTCCCGTCTTTGCCCTTTATCGTACGACCGTCATATAGCCACGCCCCGACCTTTATCTCAGACAGGTCCAGCTTAGTCAGCTTCCCAAATATCGTTATCGTAACTTCCGGGGCGATCAACGTACCCAGCTGCGGGAAGTCCGTATGCGCCTCCTCTTCCGCCGCCGTCAGCAACTCTGTAGTGCCGACCCCGGCAGAATAGCTGCCGAGACCGCCGTCAGAAATGATCCTTACGGCCGCCTGATAGTCAAAGTCTTTCACGAGCATGTAGCTTTGCGTCGCCAGGTTAGTAAGACCGCGCGGCGATTCGTAATCTGAATAACCGACACGGCCTGCCAACTTATACCAGAAGCCTGTCGTAGACGTAGCGACGCCTTCGAGTATCAGCCTATCCGCGAGTCTGAGCGAATAGCCGCTGCCTGAAGTATGCTTTACGAGGCCAAGCGGAAACGCACCTG
>Ga0310786_10011133_pt1 | contig 11253 bp, 14 predicted proteins | sample AusTroGonzalo_MG_FD_203881 | JGI IMG/M metagenome (GOLD analysis project Ga0310786, IMG submission 203881) | Bovine rumen microbial communities from tropical cattle in Woodstock, Queensland, Australia - Gonzalo_03 (v2) (version 2) | ecosystem: Host-associated > Mammals > Digestive system >...
TCTGAAGTATCCAGAACATACGGCGTATCAGCAAGAATGCTGCGCCATTATGAAAAACTGGGGCTGATCGGCAGTAACCGGAAAGAAGGTTATGCCTACCGCGTATATCGTCCGGAAGATATACAGCGCCTGCGCCAGATCCTGGTACTGAGGAAGCTGCGCCTTTCCCTGAAAGAGATCGGCGCAATCCTGAACGATCCCGGCCCGGCCACAGCCATCAGCGTATTTGAAAAGAACCTGGCGGAGATGGACGAAGAGCTCAGGTCACTGGGCGCAGTCCGCGATGTGATCGGGGAATTCTGCAATGCGCTGAAACAACGCAGCGCGCTGCCCGCCGGAGAGATGATCCTGCAGGACAGCAGGCTGCTTGCCCTTGCGGATGAACTTTCTCCCTCCTCAACACTGATACAGGAAGAGAGGAAGAGTATCATGGACAACCTGAAACAGGCCGACCAGGGCGGCAGAATGAAGGACATTCGCATCGTACACCTGCCGGAGAGCGACGTTGCCGCAGCACACGCGTTAGGCGATGAACCGGAAGACCGGGCGGGCAGAATGATTGCTGAGTTTGCCCGCAAAACAAAACTGTGGGAAAAGCATCCCGGACTGCGGCTGTACGGCTTCAACCATCCGATCCCGATGGACGACACCGGGTACCACGGATACGAGTTCTGGATTACGATCCCGGAAGGAATGGAAGTGCCGGCTCCGCTGGTGAAGAAGCACTTTGCCGGAGGCACCTATGCCGCGCATATGATCCAGATGGGGAACTTTGAAGAATGGGGTCCTTTCTACGAGACGGTTGAAAAAAGTGATGAATACGAATATGCCGGAAGCGGAAATCCCGACGACATGTTCGGTAACCTGGAAGAGCACCTGAATTATCACGATCACATCATGGAAACAACAGACGGAGAACCTGAAACCCAGCAGCTGGATCTGCTGATTCCCATCAGGCGCAAGTGATATAAAAGAAAGATCCGCCAGCTTTCCGGTTGGAAAGCCGGCGGATCTGAGAGCAAGGGGATACGATAGGGTATGCCCTTGCTTTTTCATTGCTGTGGGTTTTCCGGAACCGGACAACCGCATAGGGAAAGGGATTCTTTCGGGAACGGATTAGCATGGATACGTGCTGTATCCATCAGATTAACAAAGCCGTAGTGATAAGCACAACGCTGAAAAGAATGGAAAAGGAATTGACAGCGCTTGCCAGTTCATAATCCCCATTCAGCTGGGCCGTGAAGGCAGGGGCAGCTGTTGCAACAGGTCCAAGAAACGGAATAATCAGGGCTGGACGGTACATGGACGGGACCGGCAGCAGGAAGTAGCATAAAGCAGCCATCGCGATGCTGACAATATACCGGGGAAGCAGCAGACGAAGGACTTCCGGAATCCGGCGGCAGTCAATCTGAAAACCGACGCCCAGCATCAGCATGGCCAGGAACGCATTGGCATTCCCGACAATCCCGGCCAGATTGACCAGAGGACCGGGCAGGCTGACATGAAAGATGGACAGAAGACACATGATGATATAAGTAATCAGCGGAACCGACTTTCCAAGAGCGCGGAAGACGGGACGCAGAGAAAAATGTTTCTGTTCTTCCTGGATCATTCCGGCAATACTGTAGGCTCCACCCAGACAGGTGACGGCGTTGCCAACGTCAAAAAGGCTGACGACCATTACGCCTGCCGGACCGAGAAAGCCCTGGGCGAAGGGGAGTACAAAGTTGCCGATGTTCACTCCTGAAGTATTCAGAACGGCGAAAGACTGGCTGGATTTGCCACGGCGGCTGTTCAGAAGATAGGCTGTGAGCATATGAACAATTCCGCAAAGGAAACCGATCAGGATCAGAACAAGCAGTGAATAATCCAGCTGCCGGCCGGCAAAATTGGTAATGATGGCAGCGGGCAGGGTGATCCGGATGACAATCCGGCTTAAGAGATGGAAATCCTCTTTCTTGAAAAAACCGATCCGGCGCAGAACCGTGCCGAGAACAATAATGGCCACAAAACAGGCGGCCCGGATAAGGATATCTGTCATGATGAGAGCGCCCCCTCTGTTTCCGCAGGCAGTTTCCTGATTTCAAGCAGGGAGATACTGTGCGTGGGGAGCGGGAAATCCATTTCCAGTCTGCCGTCGCGAATTTCCGCATTTTCCGGCGCCCGGAACAATTCCAGGCCGGACCTGGCAAGGATGGCAGCTCTCTGCCTGTCGTCAGGCCAGTCGGGTTTTCCCTGACGCTCCCATTCTGCACAGGCATTGGAGTGGTCACGGTCAATCCGGTAATGGGTGATACTGACCTGTCCGTTCATGGGCAGGTTTTCCAGTGTCAGGGAAATATCATGGTTTTCTTTCCGGTCCCAGTCGTCATGATGGCAGTAAATCAGTACCTGCAGGGTATGGTCATTGTCGCAGGTTGCCCAGCCGCTGATTTCCGGGTCGGCTTCCATGCTGCCGGTTTCTGCGGATCCGGGCAGGCCCGGTTGCCGGCTGACACTGAGCTCAACTTTCTGCGTTCCGAGACGGGCCAGTATCCGGAAAAGATTCAGCACAGCCTTATCGATACCTTGTGTGGAGAGAGAACGGGTTCCCTCAAAGCAGCGTTCGCCTTCGAACATAAAGGCCCAGGTCAGCGGCCTGATATCCATATTCAGTTTTTCCGCCAGATCGAACAGGTTTTTACAGGCGGACATGACAAAGGACGCGTAGTATTCGGTGTTCCGGAAGTTCAGATTGAAGTTGTCAAACCGTCCTCCGGCTGCCCATCCGTCCGGATCTGCTTCTGACAGGACACATTCCAGATTGGCGTAGCCGCATTCCCGGATAATACGACTCTGTGTCTGCACGTTTGCTAAGAGAGTCTGCACCGAGGGAAGCTGCTTTTCGGCCAGTGCATCAAACCGGTAGTTGCCGCCTTTGGTATGGAAGGATGTGAAGTCCAGACGGGTCCCTTTTTCTCCGGAATAATAGTTGATTCCGCTGCGGGTGTGCTCCAGGAAGGTTCGCAGGAAACGGCTGGCGTTTCCTTCCGGATCATCGGTACCGGTGGTTGCCGGGCCGCCGAACCGCGCGGTGGGGATTGCTTTGTGCAGGGCGGCCTCTGTATAGTCAAACAGCTTGCAGAACTCCTCGGGGGTTCCGTGCCAGTAAAAGATATCCGGTTCATTCCACAGCTCGAAGTACCAGCGTTCAATTTCTTCCAGGCCATACCGCTCAAGAAGGTGTACGGCAAGATGGAAGATCAGATCATACCATTTTTGATAGTCTTTCGGCGGCTGGCACCAGCCGCGCAGCTGATATTCAGTGATGGAACCGTAGCCCGCATTGTATGCAGCGGCGTTCTCTGCTTCCCGGGGATCTGCCAGGTCCTTCGGCATGAATCCCAGCTCAAAGAAGGGAATACAGTTGTTCTTCAGCCAGATGTCGATAATCCGGTCTATCGTTTCATAATCATAGACAGGATTTCCATCCGGGGTTTCTGTATAGACGTTGGTGGATCCCCATTTGTAGAAGCCATGGCAGATCCCGGTGCACAGCATATGATGTGCCCGGATGTAATACGGTTTTTCAAGCCTGGCGATTTTTTCGATCAGGGCCTGCCCTCCGGGTGAATGGGTATAGTTGCATTCATCATACCCGATATAATTCCAGTGATGTTCCAGCTTTCCGATTTGACGTGAAACGTCAACACATACCCGAACAGAATCACTCATCTTTTTTTCTCCTGTTTTTTTTCGCCTATACCATATACTATGACTTGTTTCCCGTCAACAGGAAACCGTTTTTGTAAAGAGATGGAGGCACTGAGGGAAGCTGTTTCCGGATTTTGTTTATTTCAAAGCGTCAATTTCCTGCTGAAGACGATTGAGGAAAAGCTGAACATGCCAGCCGTCCGTGGTGGCATGATGACAGGTCAGGGAAAGGGGCAGCAGTTCATGCTCTCCCTCTGTACGGATTTTACCAGCCTCGACGGAAGGAAAGTAGTAAGGCTTGTTTTCATAGGAGTGGACGGCAAAGTGCCGGAAACTGATCCAGGGCAGGGTGGAAACGGTATAGGCGTTTTCCGGCGGGGTTCTGGGCTGGCATAGGACACCGTGATTCAGGGCATAGCGCTGCTGATTATCGCAATACCGTTGGTGGAAGATGCGGAGATCATCATCGAATTCCGTCCACATGAGGGAAAAGGTTTTATCATCCTCATGAAAGGAAGCATAAAGGGGCGTCAGCATATCGTAGTAGCCGAGAACGTCATCCTTGCGGGCTACTTTGAACTCTGTCTGCTCGTTCAGGCATTTGGTGACAAGCCACAAGTAGACCGGGAAGAACCGGAGCCCTTTTGCTTTCAGGGCAGAACGCAGACCAGTTACATCCACGTCCACGGTGATGGACCAGCCGGTAGGAGCCATCTGGCTGAAATACAAGAACATCTGGCCGCGGGGCCAGGTCTGCAGATCAATCGGGGTAAAGATCATGATGAATCCTCCTTCAGGGAAATATTCTGAGGGAAAGGTAGCATGGCTGTCCGGCTGCGGCAACCTACGCTTCGTAGAGTCCGGCTTGTCAGCTAAATCCTTTTTGTTCCCCTTTTATTCTCCGGGAGAGCATGATAAGATGACACCATGGATCCCATTTCTGAAGACGCGAAGAATGTGAAGTGCCGACCAATATTTGAAACGGAGACAGAGTATGGATAAATGGGTGGAAATGAAACAGCTGCAGGTACATTTTGTATCGGCCGCGGGTCTGGTATATAAAAATGACAAGGTGCTGCTGATCAGATCCGCGAGAAGGGGCTGGGAGTTTCCCGGCGGCGTTGTTGAACAGGGGGAGGCCATCCTGGACGGCCTGAAACGGGAAATCTGTGAAGAAAGCGGAATCATTGCCGAACCGCGGTGCCTGGCCGGTATCTGTCAGAGACTGACCATGAAAGAGGGATACGGACCGCTGGAGGGAATGATGATTCCGCCGAACGTGAGCATATTATTTATATGCGACTATGTGAGCGGAGAACTTCACACCTCCGATGAGAGCCTGGAAGCCGGGTGGTTTACACCGGAGGAGGCAAAAGAGATGGTAACGCTGCCTCAATTCAAAACGGCGCTCACGACGATGCTGGAGTATGACGGGAAAGTACGGTTCAGCGCGCTTGAAAATGCTGAAGATGGGGGCATGAAGACGGTCAGGGACCAATATGTCGGACTGTGACCGGATTTGAAAGAAACCGAGGTGAAAGACAGATGAAAATTGTGCTTTTGGCGGATCTCCATGGCAACATGGTTGCTACGGAGGCTATGGAACGGGAGCTGGAGCGGATTGAACCGGATGATATCTGGTTTCTGGGGGACGCGGTGGGCAAAGGGCCGGAAAGCGACAAAACCTGTGACTGGGTCAGGAACCACTGCAAACACTGGATTGCCGGAAACTGGGACCGGTCCATGAGCCTGTATCCGGATTACAATGCCTTTTATATCAAACAGATCGGACAGGAACGCATAGCCTGGCTGGATTCGCTGCCCCTGGAAGACGAGCTGGAAATCAGCGGTTTTCGTTTCCGCCTGGTACACGGGCGTTTCCTGGATCCGCTGTACCTGAGTTTCGATCCGGATGAAAAGCTTCGGGAAGGCTTCCGTTTTCATGACGGCAGGCCGGAGGCGAACGGCATGATCTGCGCGGACAGCCACAGGCCTTTTATCCGGCCGCTGGAAGGGGGATACGCGCTGAATACCGGCAGCGTCGGCAACAACCTGAGCCTGACCAGGGCTCACGCGCTGCTGCTGGAGGGAGAAGCCGGGCCAGACCCAGCACCCCTGCATATCACGACCCTGTCTGTCCCTTATGATAAACAGAAAGCTGCCGAGCGGGCGGATCTCTATCCGGACCTGCCCAATAAGGAGGCCTATCAGAAGGAAGTGCTGACGGGTCAGTATTCCCGGTAATGAACTATATAAAAAGTTGATGAGGTACGAGTGAGTGGAAGTCAGGTTCTATGATTCGGTGGATGACGCGCTGCTGAAGTTTGCGGTGATTTTAGCCAAAGCTGAGGGGAAATGGGTATTCTGCAAGCATAAAGAAAGGGACACCTATGAAATACCCGGCGGGCACAGGGAACCCGGGGAGGCCATTACCGATACGGCGGTCAGGGAACTACAGGAAGAAACCGGGGCAAAGGACTTTGCCATCAAGCCTGTCTGCGCATACTCCGTGACCGGGAAAAACCGGGTCAATGATACCGGGGAAGAAATGTACGGCATGCTGTACTACGCTGATATCTCCGGATTTGAACAGGAACTGCACAGCGAAATGGAAAAGGTCTGCCTGTTTGATGAACTTCCGGAAGCACTGACCTATCCTGAGATCCAGCCTAAACTTGTCCAGGAGGCCGGGCGGAGAGGATATGTGTGAGGACGGGATTCATACCGGCGGCAGAGTTCAGGGGATTTTTTTCATACAGTGAGTGTGTTCCATGTCTGAGAGGGAAAAAGTATAATCATTTTCCGGGTTCATGACGGCACACTGTCCATGGACGGGATGAGGTGAATTCCATGAGGGAACTGGCATATAAGGAGATATACAGGCTGGAGGAATGCCTGAAAGAGCTTGCGGAGCATCACAATGAGGTCTCCACCGGCTTTAAAGGCTGTTATCCGAAAAGGCCTTTCGCGGAGGCCCTGGAATCCTTCCGGAAAGACGTTCAAAGCGGGAAATCCAGGATTGCGGTTGTTGAAGAGAACGGCCGGATACTGGGATTCTGCAAAACAGACGTTTGCGGCGCGGAGGGAAAGATCGATTACCTGATCGTGCTGAAGGAAGCCCGGGGCAGCGGATACGGCAATGACCTGATGGACTGGGCAATGAATACGCTGAAGCAAAGCGGCGTCAACAGAATTGAGGTCCGGGTAGTGGACGGAAACGACGCGATCCGGTTCTACGTAAAATACGGGTTCCGGATTAACGCGCAGATCCTGAGAATGAACGTGTAAAGTGCCGGAGAACAAAAGATGGGCAAAACGCTGAATACGGATCTGATCTATGAGGTGCTTTCTGTCGTGGAAGAAATACCGGAAGGCTGTGTGGCGACCTACGGCCAGATAGCCCGGCTGACGGGCAGGGACAGGAACGCGAGACTGGTGGGAAAAATCCTGAGCATGTCAGAATACTATGGACAGTATCCCTGCCACCGGGTGGTGAACCATGCGGGAAGAACCGCCCCTGCATTCCGTACTCAAAGGGAACGGCTGGAGGAAGAAGGGGTCGAATTCAAGGACAACGGCTGTGTGGATTTGAAGAAATACCAGTGGAACTGCTGATGCCCGGGGAAATAAGGAGAAACAGCACAGATGATCAAGGGATATTCCAGGGACGGATTTTCACGGCTGATGCTGGGTACACACCTGGGGGATTTTACGGATGATGTATCCGAAAGCTACCGGGACGCAATTGCATTTGCGCTGCAGAACGGTATTTCATCCATAGACGGTGCGATCAATTACAGGGGAATGCGGTCGGAAAAAGATGAAGGCACAGCCGTTCAGGAACTGATCAGCAGCGGGAAGCTCCGGCGGGAGGATTTTTGTATCACCTCCAAAGCAGGGCTGCTCTTCGGCGATATTACAGAAAGAACCAATCCGCGGATGTACCTGGAAAAACACCTGAAACCCTGCGGGATTACGGAAGATGACTTCTGTGAATATGACGGGCTTTTCCAGACGCTGAATCCCGTTTTCTTTGAGATTGCGCTTGAAAAGAGCCTGCAGAATCTCGGACTGGAAACGATTGATGTTCACTATATTCATATTCCGGAGATTACCCGTGCCGGGACAGATCTGGCAACGTTCTATGACAGGATGGAGAACCTGTTCCGCTGGTATGAAAGCAAAGTGGCAGAAGGAAGGATCCGGTACTACGGGCTGGCCCTCGAGTTTATGGGTACGGAGCCGGAAAAGGAAAAATGGCATTTTGAACTGGAAGAGCTGAAAAAGAGAGCCCTGAAGGCGGGAAACGGCGGAAGCCATCTGAAATATGTTATCTATGAGTACAACAAGTTATGTCCGTATCCGGTGACGGTTGCCAGCCAGAGGGTGGGCGGGGAACCGGTAACGCTGGCGGAGGCATGCCGCAGGCTGAACTTTGAAACAGTTGCCAGTATGCCTTTTGCGATGGGAAATGCACTGAAACAGTATTCTGTCCGGGAATTGCTGGAATTCGCACTGGGCGGAGCGGATCATGTGATCGTCGGAAGCAAAAGCAAAGAACATATCCGGGAACTGCTGGCATATGTAAATGAGAAACAGATCTGAGCAGGAACAGGAGGAAAAGCGATGAAACGGGAACTGGGAATCGCACGCTGCGGGCTGGCCTGCTGCCTGTGCTCTGAAAACGTGGAATGTAAAGGCTGCAAGCAGGATGGATTCAAGGATCTTTGCTGGTGCAAGGACGCGGATTTCTGTGAAACCCGTAAATGTGTGCTCCGGAAAGGCCTGATGGGCTGCTATGAATGTGAGCCGGCAGGGTGCCGGATCGGCCTGTATGCAGATAAAATCAAACCGCGCGCTTTTGCGGAATATGCGCGCAGATACGGCGTGGAGGAGCTCCTGGACTGCCTGGAACGGAACGAGCAGGCCGGGATTGTCTATCACCGGGAAGGAATCATGGGAGACTACGATGAGTTTGACGACCTGGAAAAGCTGATTGATTTCATCAGGAGCGGAAAACGCAGGGAATCATGAAGCCAGGCACTGACGGCAGGCAGCACGGAAGGATGGACGGAGAAAGATGCATTTTGTGGACGCAAAAGGAATCCTGACCGGCGGTAAAGGCCATTACGGGATGAATATTTACCGCGGCTGCTCCCACGGCTGTATCTACTGCGACAGCCGGAGCAAATGCTATCAGTTCACCCATGCGTTTGAAGACATTGAGGTCAAGCAGAACGCGCCGGAGCTGCTGGAGCAGGCGCTGAAATCCAAACGGCAGAAGGCCATGATCGGCACCGGATCCATGTCGGATCCCTATATGCACTGCGAGGAGCAGCTCGGGCTGACCCGGAAATGCCTGGAGGTCATCAGCAGATACGGTTTCGGGGCTGCGGTACAGACCAAGTCTGACCGGATCCTGCGGGATATAGACCTGCTGGAGGAGATTAACCGAAAAGCCAAATGCGTGGTCCAGATCACACTGACCACATATGATGAAAAGCTGTGCGGGATCCTGGAACCGAACGTCTGCAACACCCGGCGGCGGATTGAGGTGCTGGAAGCCATGCGGGAGCGGGGAATTCCTACGGTAGTGTGGATGACGCCGATCCTGCCGTTTATCAATGACACAGAGGAAAACATCCGTGCCCTTCTGGAAGCCTGTGCGCAGGTGAAGGTGAAAGGAATCATCTGCTTCGACATGGGGCTGACGCTTCGTGAGGGGGATCGGGAATATTATTATGCGGCGCTGGACAGGCATTTTCCGGGACTGAAGGAAAAGTACATCAGGACGTATGGGAACGCCTATGAAGTACCCAGCCCGAACCGGGGACCGTTGATGCGCCTGTTCCGGACGTTCTGCCGGGAACACGGAATGATGTACAAACCGGAGGAGTGCTTTGAGTATATGGGCACGCTTCCGGATAGGTTTGAACAGATGACGTTCCTGGATCTGTAAAACATATGAAAGGATAACCAATCCATGATGAGACTTCTTTTGCGCTGAACATCCTGAAGGATTTATACAAAACAAGAGTATAACCTGAAAGGATAAAAGCATGTATTATTATCACGTTATATCAGATATCCCCAAAAGAAAGGGAAGCCAACCCATTGTGGAGATCCTCGCGGACGGGGATATTGAAGTGGTGGAGATCATGAAGGAGATCAACGCCAATATTCCTGAATAAGGAACGAATGCCAGCAAAAAACACACCCCGCCGGTTGAGGCGGGGTATGTCTGTTTTTGATCTTTCACGGATCGGATTTCAGTTTTGCGTAGATTACCCGGTCGTATATGCCCTGGTTGTTCCGTCCGGCCTGGCGGAGGAGACCCTCCCGTCGCATGCCGACTTTTTCCAGGACCTTGCCGGAATTGGGATTGCTGACGTCATATCCGGCTTCGATCCGGTTGAAACCTACCTGTTCAAACAGGAAATCCATGACTTTCTGCAGGGCTTCCGCCGTGATCCCTTTACCCCACCAGTTTTTGCCGATGGAGTATGAAACTTCCACCGCACGGGTGTTTTTCCGGACGTTTGTGGCGGCAAGGGTTCCGATCACTTCACTGGTTTCCTTGATCACGATGGCCCAGCAATACCGTTCCGGGTCTTCATACCGCTGAATGAAGTCCATCATCAGCACTTCGGTATCGGTGACGCTTTTGTCGTTTTCCCAGGTGAGGAAGCGATTGACTTCAGGGTCTGAAGTGACGTTTTTATAAAAATCCGGTGCGTCGGACAGCTGAAAACGCCGCAGGACCAGCCTTTCGGTTTCCAGCTGTACGGTTCCGCAGTGGTTCATGACAGAACACCTCCCGGATTTAAGCAGATTGTATACTGATGCCAGGGGAAGTATAACACAGAACCTGATAAAGCAGAAGCAGGATTCTTTTCAAAAACGGCCTGTCCGGAGTATGATGGATCCATGCTGCAGAAAGAAGGAATGCCAGTGTATTATCACGCGTCACAGGTGCAGGGAATCACCAGGCTGGAGGCCAGGATATCCAACCATGGTATCCCGCTGATCTATTTCTCCCGAAAAAGGGAGAACGTGCTGGTTTACCTGAGCAACGCCATCGAAAAATACTGCCGGGAAACCGGCTTTGCCTATGACGGCGTATGGCAGAAGTGGGGACCGTACGGATTCGGGCCGGATGGCCGGCTGTGCCTGGAAGAGTATTATCCGGACGCCATTGAACGTACCTACAAAGGAGTATCCGGGTATATTTATCATGCGGAAGAAATAACGGATTCGGGATTTGAGGTGCAGATTCCCGATGCCGCCACCAGCAGTGAGCCGGTCATTGTGACAGGTTCAGAGTATGTACCGGACGCCTATGAAGCGATCCTGGAGGCGGAGCGGGAAGGACTGATCATCCTCCGGCGGTACGGGGAGATGACCGACAGGAAGAAGGAATGGATCGCAGCCACAATCCGGGAGGAATATGCTTCCGCGGAGGGACATCCTGAATACCGGCACTTTTTACGGGGCTGTTTCCCGGAAATCCTGGAAGGGGAGAAAAACTGATGAAGAAAGCTGAAATGATCGAAAAACTGA
>Ga0310786_10011135_pt1 | contig 11250 bp, 19 predicted proteins | sample AusTroGonzalo_MG_FD_203881 | JGI IMG/M metagenome (GOLD analysis project Ga0310786, IMG submission 203881) | Bovine rumen microbial communities from tropical cattle in Woodstock, Queensland, Australia - Gonzalo_03 (v2) (version 2) | ecosystem: Host-associated > Mammals > Digestive system >...
CTGAGAAGGATAAAGGTCGAGAGGCGATTATCCTAGACCTCTATGTTGATACGGTTTACGGGCTGATTGAAATAGACAATTCCGGCGAATTCTATCATATTTCCGGCGCGGGCCCGGATATTATCATAAAGCATGGAATCAAGGCCAGTTCCGTATCTCATCGCATGGGACAGTTTTCATACAACAATTCCGTCTTCATGTTCAGCACGAACGCAGCGAAGATAAAAAACGAGAATAAAAAGAAAAACTGCCCAGAAAGAGCTCTCGAGGGCTTTAGCGATCGCGAAATTGTCGGTCTAGACATATCCGATTATAACGGCAGATGCAAGGATGATTTTTATGTTTACCGTGTAAAGATTCACAAAGGCGATCCGGTATACATTGACCCAGATTGGCAGTGGCGAAGCGCCGTATTCAAATTTGGCAACATTAAACCAGAAGATATTGAATATCTCGGGCAAGGTTCAGAAGGTTTAAAAAATATGTATAAATAAAGTAGTATAAGTTATGAGTGAAGTGAGAGAAGAATACACAAGAGAAAATTATCCTACAAGTGGTAAAAAATATAATGGTGAACGTGCTGTGATAAGCCTTACATCGTGGAAGGCAAGAATCAACACAGTATCAAAGACTTTGTATAGTCTCATCAAGCAGTGTCCAGGATTTCATATCGTATTGGTATTATCGGAAGAGGAGTTTCCGCAGAAGGAGAAGGAACTACCTGAGAACTTGATGGTATTTGTTGAGAATGAACTTATTGAATTGCTATGGGCTAAATTAAATTTAAAACCGCATAAAAAATACTTTTATACTATGCAAAAATATCGTAATGTTCCAATCATTACTTGTGATGATGATGTTATAATTTTAAAAAATTTTGCTGATATTTTATACAAATCATATTTAGCAAATCCAAATTTTATACATGCTGGAAGATGTCACGAAATAATATTACTTAACCATAAAATACAATCTTATAAAAAATGGATTTTTAACCAAAAAAATTATAACAAACCATCACATAAATTATTTGCTACTGGTGTAGGTGGTGTATTATATCCACCTAATATATTAAATATAACTGATGCTGATATACCATTAATAAAAGAACTATTAACTGTAGATGATATATTTTTAAAAATAAAAGAATTAACCTTAAATATTAAAGTTAATTCTGTAAATTTATTAGATTTTAAACAATACTTTTATGATATAAGTAATAAAAATGGTTTATGGCTAAACAATTTGAATGGAAAATCACTTAATGATTTTTATATTAAAAAATTTAATCATTTGTTTATTAATTTATAATGTTTATTTAAATCATTTTTATATATAAAGTCATTAACAACATTTATATTTTTAACAAATATATTTTTTATATTATTAGTTGTAATAATTTTATCTTCAACAAAAGTAGTTTGTAAATATCCATCCAATTTATAATTAAAATTTCCATTCAAAAAATTATAATTTAGAGCTGTATGTTCATTTCTAGTATCTCGTCTTTCATGTGTAATATGACCTATAATAGAAGGGATTTTTAACCATTGGCCGAATACTTTTACAACTCTTTTTTTATATTCATCATCTTCAGCACCCCAACCACAATATAAATTTGACATTCCATTTATTTTTAAATAATCGTTTTTTGTAATAAAATTACAACCACCATTACCAGGTCTATCCTTTTCAAATTTACCATTTATTATCTTATTGTCAATAATTTTAACTTGCTGTATATGTTTCCAGCAAGAAAACGGAATTTTATAATTTTCATAAATTAAACCAAAATCTATATTATGAAAATGTATAATATCATTATCAGTCAATAATAAATTATTATATGTTGTATATTTTACACCAACATTAAAACATTGTCCTCTTTTAAACAAATCTTCATCTTCTTGGTGAATTATAATAAATTCTAATTTATAATCATTAAAAATTTCATTATAGTTTTTAATAACATAATTTATATTATTAACACCTCTTGTTGGTATAATTATAGATAATTCTTTATTCATTTAAACCTTTATTAAAATCATTTTGTAATTCATTTACATAAAAATCACTATCCGTCCATCTAGTTTTTTCTTCTCTTAAAGCTATATTTGTCATATCTGAATTTTTATGTTCAAATTCATCCCATTCAGTTGGTTTATTGTTTTTCCAATCTGGTAAACAATATAATTTTATATTTTTTCTAAATTCCAAAGCATTTAAAAAAATATCATCAGCTTTTCTATATTTTCTTATTTCTGGTAATAATTCGTCTGATATATCTAATATATTTGGTGGATATAAAATACCACCAACTCCCATTAAATGATTAGTTTTAAAAACACCTTCTCTTTTTTCATATCTGTTTTTTGCCCATACTGAAAATGGTAAAATTTTATTATTATTATATTGTATAATTCTAACTTGTCGCCCAATAATTACATTTTTTGTTTTTTCGTATGTTTTTATTAAATTAGGTATTGTATCTGAAAAATATCTTTGGTCATCATCTATTGTAATTATAGGGTAATTTCTATATTTTTTCATAACATAAAAATACTTTGTGTGCGGTCCCAAATCTTCATCTACTAATAATAATTCAACTATTCCAGTATCAATTAATTTTTTTATATCTCCATCTATAAATTTCTTATTTTCTTTACTTATTGTTAAAACTGTATGTACATAATCACAACAATTTCGTATTGCTGAAAATATAGATTTTGAACAATGTTTTATTCGTGTTTTGTGCGAGGTTAATGAAATTATTGCTTTTGTATTTTTATTTATCATAAAACTCCCATATTTTATTCCACATCGGTGTTCTACCCTCTAAAGTATTATTTATATTATTTGATATAATTCCAATTACATTTATAGTATCAATTTTATTACACATAGTTTCATAATAATGTCTATTCGAATCAAAATGAAATGTTTTTTTTAATTCTTTGGCTGCCAAAGGATTTATAATAAAACCATTTTGCCAAGTATATTTTTCTGTTCCTGTAAAAGGGCAAACAATTATTGGTTCTTCTTTATTAACTTCTTCTATATATCTTTGTAATCTTTGTCCCGTAAATTCATGTTTCCACATATTACGAACTATTTTTGACAATCTTCAGGTTTAGCATTTTTAGGATAATTAACACAAGACGCCATCATTGATTCTTTATAATGTAAAGGATATGGATTCGCTGCACCTTTTGTGTGTAAATATAAAACTGGTTCATTCATAGTAATTGCAGTATCAACTGCACATTTAATTGCTGGATATTCAAATAATTTTCCAGGAGGTTCTTGATGAACTTCAAATACATTATGTTCAGTATCTAACCAAGAACGCATTTCTTTACAAATTATCAATCCATTTTTTGTATTTAAACAACCTAAAATACAAATCATTTTTTACTCCACAAATTTAACATTTTATTATCTTCATTTATATTTTTATTATAAATCATTTTATAATAATTTGGAAAATCTTTTTTAAATTTTTGATTTGTTGGTGATTTTCTATTTTTACATTTCCACTGCCATTCTTTATTAGATTTAAACTGATAATGATATAAAATTATATCTTCATTACCTGTAGTAGGTTTAGTTTGCATATTAGATTTTATTTTTTCATTATTAAGTGTAAAAGAATCCCCACCATTAAAAGGATTGTGTCCTCTTTTTATATTCCATTCATATTTACAAATCATTTTAGTAAATGATTTTATAGGTAAATCACCAAATTGCCAATGTTTACAAGCATCATGACTGTAGCCTGTGGAATTTAGTATTAAATGTTCGTTTATTCGTTCTTCTGTATATGTTTGTGGAAACATATTTCTCCATCCAACACAAATTTTATTCCAATCCTTGTGTTGTGTGGAAACACACATAAGCATTTCATTTACATCGTTGTTATATTTGTCTGATACATATAAAAATTCATCATCGTCGATAGCTAAAACCCACCATGCAGGACTTTCATTGTTAATATATCTGTTATATAATGAATACTGATTTGGCCATCCTTTAATCAATTCGTATGTAACTTTATCACCATACAAATCGCAAACACTCTTAATGTCCACTGAACTTTCATTGTCAAAAATATGGCAACAATCAAATCCAATAATGTCTAAATGCCAGTGTAGCCAATCTTTAAAATCCTGCAAGTTATAGGATTTTGTCAATAACACAACTTCTGTAAACTTTGTTTTTTTCATTTTATTTTTTCGTAATTATAGATGTAATACTTCTTCCATTTGTTCTAATGTTTGTAAAAATTTTTATATCAGCTATGTTAGAAATAATAGTTTGTGTTTTAATTTGTCCAGGATAATCTTTTGGTATAATTGCCATACTTATATCTAATAAGTATTGTAATGTTCCCTTTTTATTTTTGTAATTATAATTACCTTTGGCGTGTAAATCTGTTGACGTATGTAAATCTTCTATAATATATTGCCCACCCGATTTTAAAGAATTAAACAATAATTCGAATGTCATAATTTGATGGTTTATGATGTGTGAACCATCGTCAATTATAATGTCAATGTCTTTATTTTCATTTGCAAGTCTTTCTAATTGTTCTTTATTACCTTGATCTAATAATTTAACATTAACATTATTACACAATTTTAATGAACTTTTATCTTCTATATCAAAACCAGTTATTTCAGCATTAGGATAATACTCACTCCACATTTGTAATGAAGCACCATCTAAAACTCCAATTTCCCATAATTTATAAACATTTTTATTTAAATTTTGTTCATAAAAATTACAAAAATTATGAAGAAATGCTTTATCTGTATTATATTTTAAACCTATTTTATTTAATGTATCAATCATAAGACTCCAAAATTATAATGTTTGTTTAGTAAATCATTATTTCAACTTAAGTAATTATATTTATTTTCCGTATTTAAACAATTTCTCGTATTTTTCTTTTATTTTAGGAAATGCGTCAAGAACATTTGCTAACCAGTTATCACGTCTCTCTAATCCATTTGCTTCTATCTTATGTGTCTGTGATACCAAACCTTTGTTCATATCAACTTTTGCGTGATTTATTTCAATTCCCCAACCAAAGTTTAACCAAATTATAGGAACATCAAAATAAACTAGCCAAGGAGTTATCCAGCTTTCATCACAAATTGGAGTACATTTGTCACGTGTTTCTTCATATCCTCTTTCATACACAGCTTTTGGCATTACTTTAAATGGGAACATACTATTTCCATTGATTCTACCAACATTGACATACGGACCGCCCATTGGAGAAACAGGATAAAGCATGTGCTTGCCCTGATACTTATGGCAACTAGCCTGATTATAACTAATAACAGCATTAGGATATTTTTCATGCCACTTCATAACAGTTTCAATCAGTTTATCGGAATAATATGTATCATCATCAATAATGAAAATACAATCATCTTCTTTAGCAATATGAAAAATCTCATGTCTTTTATGACAGTAAGTATTCTTCGGTAGCCAATGCAGAAATACATTATCTACATCAAGCATTGTCTGCAAATCCTGAGGCAAATCTTTTTCTCTATTTGGAAATTCAGATTCAGCTAACCATAGATGTATCTCATCAGGTTTTCTTGTCTGCTTTGTAAGCAAAAAGAAAATAGCCTTTCCCACATTACAAATTCTACCAGGATAACTGGTCATTGATACTATAACTCTTTCACTCATTCTAATTCACTCAATATTGTTTTACATAATTGATTTTCTTGTTCATAATTATTTATATGGAACGTTTTACTAATAGAATTAGGATCCATTCTTGTAATATCTATGAAATTACTATCCTTAGGTTTATCATTGATAATTATCCATTCTATTCTTCTTTGTTTTGCTAAACAACCATAGTAGAAGTCATCATGTTTTGTATCAATAATTGCTTGTGTAAGCTTATAATTTTTGAAACATCCTGGAGGGAATAGAATTCCACTTCCACCTCCACCAAATACAACATTTTCTCTAAAGAAATTATTGAATGAAACTATATAGTCTTTATCTTTTTCCCATAGCTTATACAAAATATCTGCATAATTTCTATAATAAACACATCCATCATCTGCAGTAATAATTGGCACATCAGGATATTTGTCCATAGTTGGCAACATCTTCTTAAATGAATATGTATTTTCCTTAACCCAAAGAAGTTCAAAATAACCATTATAAAGCAAAGTCTTTAAATTTTCCGGCAATTCATTTTCTTTTTCTGGAAATTCATCTTCTGACAATACCAATACAATATGATAACCTGGACACTGATTATACAATGAATTAATCGTATAATATACAGAATCTATACGTTTTTTCCAAGAGGTCATCGATATAATGGCTTTTTCTCCATTATAGGTTTTCATCTTATTTTCAGAAATATCCAAATATAATTTATATAATCGGGTTTGCTTATTATAAACCCACCCAGTATCATTTATGCAGAACTTATTAAATACAATCGGCTTATTAGTATTATGTAAATTCCATGTCAAATATTCGCTTTGTAAAACTTGTTGAGACATCGGAAAAACAGCAAGTTTTGAACTAATCGTATTTAAAACATATGTATATACGGTTTGATCTAGGCGTTCTATTTCGTTAGTTCCTAAAATTTTTAAAAGCTTAAATGTAATTTGGTCAACCTGTATATTTTTTTCGATATTTTTTTCGATTCGAATTGTACCTTGATATAGTCCTTTATAATCAAAATTATAATTTTTAGATTCCATAAAGCTCATACATCTATTGCAATTTTCTACAGGATATTTTCTAAAACGCATCCATGTAAGATATTCAGAATCAATCCTATTACGTTCAGGATGAATATTTAACCCTAATTCACTGCCAGACTTCATAAAATCGTTATATAATTTACGTAACGACTTATTGATTTGTATAGAACCGTCAAGATAAATACAGACCGGTGTAGTCGCATATTTAAACATGTTAAAACGTACAGAATAGCATTTTTCAAATACAGAAAGACCATCCAAAGAATGGTCTACTATAATGTTCCAAATATCTGATTTTAAATTTTCATCGTCCGTTACATAAATATATTCACAGTTAGGATCGATTTCTTTTGGCTCTCGCATAATTTCATAATTATTGAAATTATACATCAATATACTATACAATTTTTCACTCATGCCTTATTTATTATCCTTAATATAATCTATCGCATACAGATAGCCTTTAAAGCCGTGCCCGTAAAACATCCTGTCGCAAGCCTTGGCTGTCACCGAATTTCTTCTAAAGTCTTCCCTGGCATTGATATTTGACAGATGGACTTCGACTTTTATAAGATTGACGCTTTTCAGTGCGTCATATAGTGCATAGCTGTAATGGGCGAGCGCACCCGGGTTGATAACTATGCCGTCGTACTTACCGGTATAGGCGTTTTGGATTTCGTCTATGATGGCTCCTTCGTGGTTCGACTGGAACAGCTTTACGTTTATTTCGTTCTTGAAGGCATAGTCACGGATTTCACGGCACAAATCGTCATAACTTTGTTCACCGTAAATTGACGGTTCGCGTATACCTAAAAAATTCAGATTTGGTCCGTTTATTACTAAGATGTTCATAAAACATCACCTTATTCAATTATATTTTTATTAAGTGTTATTATTCGTAATATTGTGCTTCGATAGATTTGTCTAAGAAAGCGTAGAAATCTTTTAGAGTTTCAATTCCAGGTTCATAACCGTTGTCAAGGGCATCTCCGTTAGGTTTAAACGCTGTTATTTTAACGTTTCCGGTTGACGGGTTCCAGCTATATTCCATTCTATAACGTCTAGGAATGTTTCTGAAATATGATAAAACTACAACGCTTTCATTGTCTCTTCCAGGATAAACAGCTAAATCAACATCATCCGGAGTATAGTTTTTCAAAGTATATTGTTTTACGAGAGCGACATAATGGCTTAAATCAGTCGATTCTACCAAATAGCCGTTCTTTTTCAGGGTTTCTAATGCTTCTTTTAATGTTATCTTCATATTAGTTCTTCCTTTAATATTGATTTATATTATTTATAGAACTCCGCCATGTTCAATCATGATCTTATCGAGTTCCGGAAGATAACTTATCAATTCCTTGAGTTCTTTTTCGTATTCATATAGAGCAGGGCATACTTCGTAATCGTATTTGAAGCCCTGACAGAAATCCGTACAGTGATAGTTATGCCAGAAAAGACCTTTTTTCTGGGGAATAAGAACAACAAAGGGCTCAATGGAGTCCTTTCCCCTTTCCCGATCTATCAAAATACGGTGATCCTCATCTACAATAACTATTTCTTTCTTCATGATATTCGCTTAATACTTACAATATCGTAGTCTTTGAGCGCCATTCTGATTTTTTCTTTACCTTCTTCTTCGTAATCGCAGGTCACTTTGGCGGTAGTTTCTTCGATTGCGTCATGACCAATATCTATTTCAACTAAAAATCTCATTGTCATTTTGATTCCTCCAGTGAATCGAAATATTCTTGCCAGATTTTGAGGCGTTTTAAATCCTGCGGACAAGGAAGGTCTTTTTCGCACTGCCCGCAGTGGATGCATTGATATTCTTGAACTTTTTCTTCAACTTCTTTCAGGGTCATACTTTTTCTTCCATGGTGCATTTTCGGGTGTTTTGAAAACATGGAGTGTATTTGTCTCGGATTCAGCATATACAGTTATCTTCTGTTCCTTGACATATTTTACAAATATTTTAATAACTTCTTCTTCGGTCATATCAGTCATTTTCTGTATAATCCACTCTGAGTGTACATTGTTTCTTATTAATATCGAAAAACGTAAAATAGCAGAAATGTATAGTCGCTTTCTTATCTTTGAAAAAATCAATCAATGTCTTAGTCAATATTGCGACAATTTCAGGCATAACGTCATCGTTAGACAACTTATATGCATCGGAAAAATCGATTTCGAATGTATTTATTGTCGCATGAGTTATATCCTTAGAAAAGCTTATATTTTTACAAGCTTGACTGGTTCTAGCCAATAATGCAATACAAATCGGTCGATAAACTGGTGATTTTACGTCTTTTACTAATGTATTATCGATAATATGGTTTAACAATTCAGTATTTGCGCTCATAATTAAGTCTTTATTATTTTCTCTACATAAGGGTCTATTGGTTCAGTGCACGTTCTTTCATAATTCAGATCATAATTACATTTTGGACATTCCCATCTAATCCAACCTGGTCCAAAATATACATTAGCATTAAGTAAATTTACTTTTTCTTTACATTTTTCACATTTAGCCATACTTTATACATCCTGTCCAATAGATACTACCCAAAACGGGTCACTACCACATTGTCTAACCTTATGTTCAGCAACGGCTGTTATCGGCCATAAACATTCATACCAGATTTCTTCATCTTCTGGATATTGCTTGAGTTCTTCAATTAATTCTTTTACTGTCATATTTAATCCTGTATAATTTCATCTAATATTTCTGGACTAGACAAGAATTCGTCTTTGTCCAACGGAATTTTATAGCATATATTGCTAGAAATAGTCTCATAGAACTTAAATCGGTTTTCAAGTTCCTTTAGATTCTGGTCCATTATGCTATAGCTTTCTCCATCGACACGGCGTAACTTGAACATGTCATGCCAGTGCCTGTATCGGTCGTCATTCTGGAAATCGTCAGTGTTGATTATTTCTTCAGGAATAGCCTCGGTACAGCGGTAGTCATATAGGGCAGATTCGTCACAATCCAGTATTTTCTGTTTTAGGTCTTCAGGAATATCAGAATCTATGATATAGTCATGAAAATCGGTAACTACATTACGGAAATGAGCCTTGGTCCTATTTACAATCGTTTCCCTGACAGCATCCACGTCATACTTGTAAGCAAGGAAAAACGGAATATCGTTATCGATTAACAGGTTGACCAACTTTTTATCAGACGTAGTGGCTACATATTCAACATCTAATTCAGCCATCTTATCAAGAGCCATGTTTTCCCAGCCGTCGACAAGAGCCATATTACCTTCAGAATCCGGTTCACCCCAGATACCAGGAATATCGGCTACTTCAAGGTCATAGCCTCTTCCAGGTTTTTCCTTGTTCAATTTTTCGATAAATGTAGTCTTACCAGTACCCATATCGGCACAGATAATTATCGGATAATTCTCGTTAAACAGGTCATATCCGGATTCTTTCAAAATTATTACAACTTCGCTTAAATCCATACTATTTCTTTTTCTTTTCGCCCTGTCTCATAGCCATTCTTACCGAACAGAGTACAGATTCGTCGTTTACGAGTTCCTTGAGGTATTCATGCAGTTCTTTCTGGTTGCTAATCATCTTTTCAGCCCTATTGACCTTAAGCGGCTTAACTAGCACCGGATAGGTTTCGGCATAAGAAAGAGCGGCAAACTTGTTACGGACTGGAGAATTCATTTTTTTGTTCGTATAGCAAAATACGAGGTAATAATTCTCGTCCATGACTTGCAAGTTATTTCTGAAAAGCACCTTTGCTTCATCATCGATAAGCGGCATAAGGCTTATATGTCCGACACCGTTGGTAATTCCACAAACTTCGTTATTTAAATTATCGAGTTCATCGTCAACCTTGTCGGAAGACTCATCCATGAGCTTTTCCAAATCAAAATAATCATTTTTCATTTAATTTTTCTTCCCTTTCCTTAAGCAAAGACCAGTTATAATTTTCAATAATTGCGATCTTCGGCGAGTCTTTTTCCCAATAACGTAGATTGCTAATGCGTATTATCGGAAATATGTCGTTGCCATCGCAACCAACCGGCCTATATTTCTGACTAATATACATTGTAAGTCCGTTCGTAATATGACCGACCGGTAAATCGCCATGTTCTTTCTTAATAACCTGAAGTTCCTTAATTAGTTCGCTAATTTTCAAACAGCGTTCATATTCATAACTGTATTTTTCATCAATTTTTTCTTTAGGCATATATTGTTTCCTGCTAATTGTTATCGGGAATGAAATCAATTTTAATCTGTTTAATCTGACCGTCAGGCTGTCTGTCGACCTGAATATCCTTTACAGCGACCAGGTTGATTCCAAGCTGGTTGACAATAAAGCACGAAATTATATCTTCAGCCTTGTCCTTTTGTTTCGGCGGGTCCAGCTTCTTAATTTCGTCTTCGGTAATATCGTCAATATCCATGCAAAAATCGTCAGGATGATCTTCGTCGACATAGCTTAAATAACCGCTGAACTTATAAGTATGTCCAT
>Ga0310786_10011136_pt1 | contig 11250 bp, 7 predicted proteins | sample AusTroGonzalo_MG_FD_203881 | JGI IMG/M metagenome (GOLD analysis project Ga0310786, IMG submission 203881) | Bovine rumen microbial communities from tropical cattle in Woodstock, Queensland, Australia - Gonzalo_03 (v2) (version 2) | ecosystem: Host-associated > Mammals > Digestive system >...
TTATTGTAGAGATTGGCGGTTATCTGTACCTCACACGCGGTGCCGTCTTCTCTTATCGCGAGTTCCAGCGTCCCACCAGCGAGCAGCGACTCAACGACGAGGAGTGGCAGCAATATATAGACAGTCATCCGCGATATGGTGTGCCCGAGTGGATGCAGCCAATTATCGTGCCAATGGACCAAGCACCAGTGGATAATGAGAGTGTTTTTTATAGTTCTGGTTGCTAGTTTTGCGGCGATTGCTGGAGGGGCTAGTGATTCTAGATTTTCTAGAGAAACTAGATTAACTAGAGATTCTAGATTATCTAGACCTTCTAGATTATCTAGGAGTCCTAGGATTCCTAGGATTTCTAGTTCATCTAGAAAAACCACCATTATCTTTACCGGCGACATCCTCATGGATCGCGGGGTGCGCCGGGTCATTGAGCGACAGGGCGCCGACCGCCTTTTCACCAAAGGCGTCGACTCACTGTTTCGCTCGGCCGACATCGTGGTGGGCAATCTGGAGTGTCCCGCCACCCATATCAAGGCGCCCGTCCAGAAACGGTTCATCTTCCGCGCCGAACCCGAATGGCTGAAAGTACTCAAGAAGCACGGCATCACCCACCTGAACCTGGCCAACAACCACGCCATCGACCAAGGGCGACAAGGACTGATGGACACCAAGGTACGAATCCAGCAAGCAGGAATGACACCCGTCGGGGCCGGTCGCACCATGAGCGAGGCCGCCCAACCCGTGCTGCTCACCCGGCAGCCACGCCAGGTGTGGCTGGTCAGTTCACTGCGCCTCGCCCTCGAGAACTACACCTACCTGCCCACCAAGCCATGTGTCAGTCAGGAGTCGATGGATTCGCTCATTTTGCGCGTCAGAAGACTGCGCCAGCAGGATGAAAAGGCTGTCATCATCGTGTCGCTGCACTGGGGTGGCGAGCACACCAAGAACCCCGTGCCCAGTCAGCGGATGGAGGCCCACCGACTCATCAACGCCGGTGCCGATGCACTCATCTGTCATCACACCCACACCCTGCAGACCATCGAGCGCTATCGCGGGCACGACATTTATTATAGTATCGGCAACTTCATCTTCGACCAACAGAAACCCATCAACACCGAGGGTTGCATGGTAAAGGTAGAAGTCACCAAAGAACAAATAAAAACCACCCCCATTCCGATAACAATAAAAAACTGCATCCCATGCATCCATTAGACAAATTCCAATATTGCCCCTTTTGTGGCAGCAACGCTTTTCATGAGCACAACTTCAAGAGCAAGCAGTGCGCGGCTTGTGGCTTCACCTATTATGCCAACCCCTGCTCAGCCACGGCGGCCTTTATCCGCAATGACAAAGGTGAACTGCTGGTGGCTCGTCGCGGCAAGGAGCCTGCCAAGGGCACGTTGGACCTTCCCGGTGGCTTTGTCGACATGGAGGAGACCGTGGAGGACGGCATGCGTCGTGAGATATTGGAGGAGACAGGTCTCAGGGTCACGGATGTCAGCTATCTCTTTTCCATCCCCAACCAGTATCTCTATTCCGAGATGATCATCCACACCATCGACATGTTTTATGAGGTACACGTCACAAACGATGTGCAACCCCAAGCCGATGACGATGCCGCCGACCTGATGTGGATGCCATTGGAGCTGGTAAATCCAAAGGATTTCGGGTTGCATAGCATCAGTCAGGGTGTCAACAAATACCTGACGGAAAAGTTAAGAAAATAAAAAAAACACCTATATATATAAGGTGAAAACAACTTTTTGCTTACTTTTGCACCCCAAATTATCATAACGAGCAAAAAGTATGCAGAAAAATCTAGTGATTGTGGAGTCGCCTGCCAAGGCAAAAACCATCGAGAAATTCCTGGGTAGCGACTACAAGGTCATGTCGAGTTACGGACATATTCGCGACCTGAAGAAGCGCGAACTGAGTATCGACGACAACTCGCTGGAACCCGAATATGAGATTCCCGAGGAGAAGACAAAACTGGTGAACGACCTGAAAGCACAAGCGAAGAAAGCGGACCAAGTGTGGCTCGCATCCGATGAAGACCGCGAAGGAGAGGCCATCTCATGGCACCTTTGCGAAGTATTGGGCCTGGACGAAGAGAAGACCAAGCGTATCGTCTTCCACGAGATTACCAAGCCAGCCATCCTCGATGCCATCGAACATCCCCGCACGCTGGATATGAACCTGGTCAATGCCCAGCAGGCCCGCCGTGTGCTGGACCGCCTGGTAGGCTTTAAACTATCTCCCGTGCTGTGGCGCAAGGTGAAGCCCGCCCTCTCTGCCGGTCGTGTGCAGAGCGTGGCCGTGCGTCTGATTGTGGAACGCGAGCGCGAGTTGCAGGCTTTCAAGAGCGAGACCTACTATAGCGTCAATGGTATCTTCGCCATCACCAACCCCGACGGCTCTCAGAGCGAGGTCAAGGCCACCCTGGCCCAGCGTCTGAAGACCGAGCAGGAGGTGGAGAAGTTCCTGGAGCTGTGCAAGGAAGCCACCTTCACCGTAGAGGCCATCCAGAAGAAGCCCACGAAGCGCACCCCCGCTCCCCCATTCACCACATCCACCCTGCAGCAGGAAGCCGCCCGCAAATTGGGCTTCACAGTGAGTCAGACCATGATGGTGGCTCAGCACCTGTATGAGAATGGACGCATCACCTATATGCGTACCGACTCGGTGAACCTGTCTAGCCTGTGCATCAATGCTGCCAAGGAGGAGATTGCCAGCCGCTATGGCGAGCAGTACAGCAAGGTGCGCCAGTATCACACCAGTTCGAAGGGTGCCCAGGAGGCTCACGAGGCTATCCGCCCCACCTACCTGAACCAGGACACCATCGAGGGCACCTCACAGGAGAAGCGCCTCTACGACCTGATTTGGAAACGCACCGTGGCCTGTCAGATGGCCGACGCCGAGATAGAGAAGACCACCGTCAACATCACCATCAGCACCAGCACTGAGCAGTTTGTGGCCCAGGGCGAGGTGGTGAAGTTTGATGGTTTCCTGAAGGTCTACCGCGAGTCGGTGGACGACGATGACGACAACAGCAAGGACGAGTTCTCACATATCCTGCCCCCGCTGAAGAAGGGCATGGAGCTGACCCGCCGCGAGATCAGCGCCACAGAGCGCAACAGCCAGGGCCCCCAGCGCTATACGGAAGCATCGCTGGTGCACAAGCTCGAGGAGCTGGGCATCGGCCGTCCTTCTACCTACGCCCCCACTATCAGCACCATTCAGCAGCGCGAATACGTGGTAAAGGGCGACCGCAAGGGCGAGGAGCACCAATATGCTGTCATCACCCTGAAGGGCAAGCAGATCAGCACGAAGTTCCGCACAGAGCTCACCGGATCGGACAAGGGTAAGCTGATGCCCACGGACATTGGTATCGTGGTCAACGACTTCCTCATGGACAACTTCCCCGGCATCATGGACTATAACTTCACCGCCAAGGTGGAGCAGTCGTTCGATAAGATTGCCGAAGGCAAGCAGAAGTGGGGCAAGATGATGAAGGACTTCTACAAAGACTTTGAGCCCGTAGTCGAAAAGACCCTCAACGCCCGCTCCGAGCACAAGGCCGGCGAGCGCGAACTGGGTATCGACCCCAAGAGCAACAAGCCCGTCTTCGTGAAGATTGGCCGCTTCGGACCTGTCATCCAGATTGGTTCTGCCGAGGATAAGGACAAACCCCAGTTTGCCCACATGCCGAAGGAGTTGAGTATGGAGACGATTACGCTGGAGCAGGCCTTGGATCTCTTCAAACTGCCCCGCATGCTGGGCGAGTATGAGGGTGAGCCCGTGACCATCGGCACCGGTCGTTTCGGCCCCTATGTACTTCATAAGAAACTTTACACTTCACTACCCAAGGGTATGGATCCTATGACCATCGACATTGCCGAGGCCGTGAAACTTATCGAGAGCAAGCGCAAGCAGGAGGCTCAGAAGCACCTGAAGTCATTCAGCGAAGACCCCAAGCTGGAGGTACTCAACGGCCGTTATGGTCCCTATCTGGCCTACGATGGACAGAACTACCGCCTGCCCAAGACCATGCACGAGCGTGCCAAGGATCTGACCTACGATGAGTGCATGAAGATTATCAACAAAAGTGAGAAATAACATATTTCTCATTTCACAATTGTGATGAATAGAATTATTCTCATTGGTTATATGGGCGCCGGCAAGACAACGGTCGGCAAAGCCCTCTCTAAGGAATTAGGCATCCCGTTTTACGACCTCGACTGGTATATTGAAAGTCGGCGTCGCAAAACGGTGCCTCAGATCTTTGCCGAGGTGGGTGAGGCAGGGTTCCGCGAGATAGAGCGCAACATGCTCCACGAAGTGGCTGAGTTTGAGGATGTCATCATCAGCTGTGGCGGTGGCACCCCCTGTTTCTTCGACAACATGGAATACATGAACCAGCAAGGCAAGGTGGTTTATCTGCAGGCCTCGCCCGAGGTACTCCATGGCCATCTGAAGATGGGCAAGACCGAGCGCCCCCTGCTGAAGGGTAAGAACGACGAGGAACTCCTGGCGTTTATCAAGGAGCAGCTCAAGCAGCGCGAGCCTTTCTATAAGCAAGCCCAATACCATCTCAACGTGGATCTCATGGAGAACTACGAGAAAATCAAGATTACCGTAGCCCAACTCCGTGCGCTCCTCAACATCTAAGAGGGAAATACACATACACCTCATACAGTAAATTCCTTAAAAACCTTTCCTGCGTACGTGCATATGTACGTACGCGATGAAGGTTTATAAAAACAGGTGTATTAAGTGTATGTGTATACCTTCCAAAACTCATTGACTTTTGCTTCGTAACTCATTGAGTTTTACCTCGTAACTCATTGAGTTTTGATCCATAATTCATTGAGTTTTATTTCGCCATCCACCTAGTACTTGAAAGTAGCATACCACTTGTCGAATGACACAAATGACACTTTTATTGTGTCATTTTAAAGACTTTATTGCGTACGTACATATGCACGTACGCGATAGAGTTTCTAAAAAAATGTGTCATAAGTGTCATTGTGTCACTGATCCTATGAACACATATTCTCCTGAATATGCCCTACTCCCACTGCATCAGTCCCCCTATAAGGGGGAATTTCATGATTTATGAAAAAATTTTTAGTATTTTCCGCACGAATAAGCGAGAAAAAATGTATCTTTGCAGTCAAAAATTAACAGAAGATGAAGAAATGGACCTTAGATGATGCCCGCGAGCTGTACAACATCAACGGATGGGGCACGAGTTACTTCGGTATTAACGACAAGGGCGATGTTTATGTGACACCTAGTAAAGACGGTGCACAGATAGACCTTCGCGAGGTGATGGACGAGCTATCACTGCGCGATGTGACAGCCCCTGTGTTGCTGCGTTTCCCCGACATTCTGGACAACCGCATCGAGAAAACTTGGAGTTGCTTTAAGAAGGCTGCCAAGGAATACGACTACAAGGGCGAGAACTATGTGGTCTATCCCATCAAGGTGAACCAGATGCAGCCCGTGGTCGAGGAGATCATCTCACACGGTCGCAAGTTCAACCTGGGCGTAGAGGCCGGCTCGAAACCTGAGTTGCACGCCGTCATCGCCGTGCAGTGCCAGAGCGACTCCATCATCGTGTGCAACGGCTATAAGGACGAGAGCTATATCGAACTGGCCCTGCTGGCACAGAAGATGGGTAAGCAAATCTTCATCGTGGTAGAGAAACTGAACGAACTCGATATCATTGCCCGCGTGGCCAAGCAGTTGAACGTACGTCCCAACATCGGCATCCGCATCAAACTGGCATCCAGCGGTAGCGGCAAATGGGAGGAGAGCGGCGGCGACGCCAGCAAGTTTGGCCTGACCAGCGCCGAACTCCTGGAGGCTCTGGAGTTGCTCGACAAGAAGGGCATGCGCGACTGCCTGCGCCTGATTCATTTCCACATCGGCTCACAGATTACGAAGATTCGACGCATCCAGACGGCTCTGCGCGAGGCGTCTCAGTTCTATATCCAGCTGCACAAGATGGGTTACAACGTGGACTTCGTGGACTGCGGTGGCGGTCTGGGCGTGGACTACGACGGCACCCGCTCACCATCGTCGGAGAGTTCGGTGAACTACAGCATCCAGGAGTATGTGAACGACTGTATCTACACCTTCGTCGATGCAGCCAATAAGAACGACATCCCCCACCCCAACATCATCACGGAGAGCGGACGCTCGCTGGCTGCCCACCACTCGGTGCTGGTCATCGACGTGCTGGAGACGGCCTCACTGCCCGAGATGCCCGAGGAGTTTGAGCCCGACGAGAACTCACACCAGTTGGTGAAAGACCTGTATGAGATATGGGATAACCTGTCGCCCCGCAACGTCTTGGAGGATTGGCACGATGCTGAACAGATACGTGAGGAGGTGCTCGACCTGTTCTCGCATGGCATTGTTGACCTGAAGACACGTGCCGAGATTGAGGCAATGTACTGGAGTGTTTGCCATGAGATCAACGCTCTGGCCAAGAACCTGAAGCACATCCCAGAGGAGCTCATGAACATCGACAAGTTGCTGGCTGACAAGTATTTCTGCAACTTCTCATTGTTCCAAAGTCTGCCCGACTCATGGGCCATCGACCAGATGTTCCCCATCATGCCTATCCAGCGACTGGACGAGCGCCCCACGCGCAACGCCACGCTGCAGGATATCACCTGCGACTCGGACGGTAAGATAGCGAACTTCGTGACCAACCGCAACAACTCGCACTCGCTGCCCGTTCATGCGCTGAAGAAGAACGACACGTATTACCTGGGCGTATTCCTAGTAGGTGCCTACCAAGAGATTCTGGGCGACATGCACAACCTCTTCGGTGACACCACAGCCGTTCACGTGTCGGTGAAGGACGGTCACTACCACATCGACCAGATATTCGACGGAGAGACGGTGGCCGAGGTGCTGGAATATGTGCAGTACAACCCCAAGAAACTGGTTCGTCAACTGGAAATATGGGTATCGAAGAGCGTCAAGGACGGTAGGATCACGCTGGAAGAAGGAAAAGAGTTCCTCAGTAACTACCGCAGCGGACTCTACGGATACACCTACCTGGAATAACATAAAAAAAGAATAACGATATGAAAAAGAACCTACTATTACTACTACTGACCTTCGTTTGCTTCACCTGGTGCGTCTCGTGCTCAGACGATGATGCGAGCAGCGATGGCGGCGGACAAGGAAAGCGCCACACGGCAGCCACGGAAGCACTCATCAAGATATGCGACGAGAACGCAGAAGTGAAAGGATTGTTGGAGCACGCCATCAGACAGGCTGCAGAGATTAACCCCGACCGCAACTATAACCCTGCACAGACGCTGACGGAGTTTTATGACTTCGTGGATTGGAACGTCAGACAACTGCCGTGGGATGTGATGATCAACCCCGCGCCCAATGACTACGGCCGCTCACTCTATGGCCGCACCGACCAGGGCATCGGCTATTTCTGGTTTGTCGTAGACCAGCCCCTGGACGAGTTGCGCGACCGCGGTTTCTTCTACCCCACCGTGGAGTTTGTGGAGCCCTTTGCCTCGTGGCTGTCGACCTATAGCAACACCTGGGGCGACTGGCTGTCAACGGAGGAGAGTTGGAACGACGACTATTACAACCTCGTGAAGGACGACCCCGACTGGGGTCTGTGCGAAGGATGGTATGGCGAGGGCAATCAGTGGAAGACCTTCAACGAGTTCTTTGCCCGCAAGTTGGCATCGCCCGACGTCCGCCCTATTGCCGACGTGGAGGTGGTATCGCCCGCCGACTCATGGCCCAAGACCATCTGGAGAATCGATGACAGCAACCAGTTGGAATATCCCGAGGACCTGACCATCAAGACAGCCCGCATCTCGGACATCGCAAAACTCATCGGTGAGGACTCACAGTATAAGGACGCCTTTGCCGGTGGCACAGTGACCCATACCTTCCTCGATGTGAACAGTTACCATCGCTATCACGCCCCCGTGGATGGCAAGCTGATGGAGCTACGCACCATCCCCGGCGTGTCGGCCGGCGGTGGCTACACACTCTGGGACAACGACACCAAACTCTATTACTACGTCAACGACATGGGATTCCAGATGGTGGAGACCCGTGCCTGCGCCATCATCCAAACGGAGGACTATGGTCTGGTGGCCATGATGCCCGTTGGCATGTCGCAGATATGCAGTGTGAACTGGCTGCCCTCGCTCCATGTGGGACAGCAACTGAAACGTGGCGACGAGATGGGTTTCTTCCAGTTTGGCGGCTCGGATATCATCATGATATTCCAGAAAGACGTGAAGGTCAGCATCCTGCATGACGGTGACTACCTCCTCATGGGACAGCCCTACGCCAAATTAACCAAACGCTAATATCAGAACACCATGCCAAGACTATTCAGGTTTATCACTAATTCGGTAGCCACCAGAACCACCTGCATGGTTCTAGTGGTGACAACGGCCATCATGCTGACTGCTGGCATCTGGCAGATGCAGCATGTGCGAACCATCGTGACTGAAGAGACCAACCGTCTGGCCAGTCGCTCGATTGACGGTGCCATCAGCATCATCGACAACCGCATCTCGACCGTCGAAACCGCCGTGGCCACGGCAGCATCGTATGCCGACATCCTGGCCACACAGGAAGACAAGGCCAACATGCTGATGGAGAAACTCATCGTCTCGGACACCGATATCGCTGCGGTGACACTGCTCTACAAGGCCAACTATTTCCCCAACCACGGCCGCTACTATGCGCCCACCATCAGTCGCAACCCCATCACGGGCGAGTTGGAAGAGGACGAGATTGGCGGACCAGAGAATGACTTCTGCTATCTGGAAACCGACAGCAACTGGATATACACCAACAAGTTGGACCACGGCTACTGGTGTCTGCCGTATATCGACTCGATGTCGACTAAACGCGCCATGGTAACCTATTCAGTGCCTTTGAAAGACAGGACAGGAGAGATCTATGCCGTGCTCTGTGCCGATGTGGACCTGCGCTGGGTTCAGGCCCTGATGGAGGAGGCCAAGCCTTATAGCTATGCCAAGGTGAGCGTGCTAAGTCGCGACGAGAAGTTTATCTGTCACCCTGACTCCAGTTGCATCCTGAACATCAACGCACGCACTTTGGCCGAAAAGCTGGGCAGCCCGGAGATACAGACGACCACCGAACGCATGCTGCACTGGGAACGAGGCAGCGACACCATGGGGGTGGATATGCTGGATACCAAAGGCCAGAACACCGGCAAGGAGAAGAAGATGATTGTCTATTTCGCGCCTATCAAGCGCGTGCTCTGGTCGGTGAGCTTCACCATTCCCGAGGAAAAGGTACTGGAGGCTCCCAACCGTTTGAGGACCAACATGATTGTTCTGTTGGTGGTACTGCTGGCATCCATCTTCGTGTTCCTCTACTTCATCATCAAGGCACAGTTGAAACCCTTGGAGATGCTGGCTGAGAAGACGCGTGAGGTGGCCAAAGGCGACTTCAACGTGGCTCTGCCGACCATTGCCAGTAACGACGAAATCAGAAGGCTGAGAGACTCGTTCGACGAGATGCAGCACTCGCTGTCAACCTATATCGACCAACTGCAGCAGGCCACCATGTCGAAGGCCTCTATCGAGAGTGAGCTACATGTGGCTAGCAACATCCAGATGTCGATGCTTCCGAAGATTTTCCCGCCCTATCCCGAGCGCGACGATATCGACATCTATGGCCAGCTGAAGCCTGCCAAAGCGGTGGGTGGCGACCTATTCGACTTCTTCATCCGCGATGAGAAGTTGTTCTTCTGTATCGGCGACGTAAGCGGCAAGGGCGTACCTGCCTCGTTGGTGATGGCAGTGACACGTGCCCAGTTCCGCACCATCGCTGCCCATGAGGCCATGCCCGACCGTATCATCACAGAGCTCAACGAGGCCATGGCCGATGGCAACGAGTCGAATATGTTTGTGACACTCTTCGTGGGTGTGCTCGACATGCCAACTGGCAAGATGCGTTTCTGCAACGCCGGACATGATGCACCAATCCTCATTGGCAGCAGTACGGGGTTACTGCCCTGCGACTCGAATATTCCAGTGGGTGTGATGCCTGGCTGGAAGTTTACGATGCAGGAGACAACCATCGACCCACATACCACGATATTCCTCTATACCGATGGACTCACCGAGGCCGAGAACATCGAGCATGCGCAGTTCCAAGAGAAACGCATCTTCGAGAATCTCAGCCTCTTGGAGAACAAACCGGATATCCTGATCAAGGGCATGACCGATGCCGTGCATGCCTTTGTTGGCGAAGCAGAACAAAGTGACGACTTGACTATGCTAGCAATACAATACAAACATCAACAGGCCGAGATACGCTATCAGCGTAGTATCTCCCTGCCTAACGACGTACAGGCTGTGCCACAGTTGGCTGAGTTTGTCGACGAGGTGTGCGAAGCCGTAGGCTTTGACATGGGAATGGCCATGAAAATGAACCTTGCCATTGAAGAAGCTGTTGTTAACGTGATGAACTATGCCTACCCGTCGGGCACTCAAGGCATGGTGAGCATCGAAGCAAAGGCGACTGAGGCCCAGCTGAAGTTCATCATCAGCGACAAGGGCGTACCCTTCGATCCCACTGCCAAGGCAGAAGTGGACACCACGCTCTCGGCAGAAGACCGCGGCATTGGCGGCCTGGGCATCCATCTGATTCGACAACTGATGGACAGTATCAACTATGAACGCGATCATGGACAGAACATCCTGACGCTCATCAAGAAGCTATAGCCCATGGGAGACTGGATATTCTTTGGGTTGAGCATAGAGGCCTGGATTACCATGATGACGGTGATCAGCATCTTCGTCGTCATGGCTCGGTCGCGCATTCCCGCTGAGGTGGCTTTTCTGGGCGCGCTCACCATCTTGCTGGTGTCGGGTGTTGTCACCGAGGAGGAAGGCATGGCTGGCTTCGGCAGCGAACCTGTTGTGGTGCATGCGGCCTTCTTCGTCATCATCGCCGGACTGATGCAGACGGGTGTGCTCTACTGGCTCACAAAGAACGTACTGGGCGATCCAAAGAACTATAATAACGCCTTGCTGCGACTGATGGTGCCCACAAGCATCCTATCAGCCCTGCTGAACTCGGTCAACGTGGTGGCCCTCTTTATCGATGCGGTGAAGATATGGGCACGCAAGTTGAATATCTCGCCATCAAAGCTCTTATTGCCACTGAGCTATGCTGCCACGCTGGGTGGTATGTGTACGCTGCTGGGCAACT
>Ga0310786_10011138_pt1 | contig 11249 bp, 7 predicted proteins | sample AusTroGonzalo_MG_FD_203881 | JGI IMG/M metagenome (GOLD analysis project Ga0310786, IMG submission 203881) | Bovine rumen microbial communities from tropical cattle in Woodstock, Queensland, Australia - Gonzalo_03 (v2) (version 2) | ecosystem: Host-associated > Mammals > Digestive system >...
TTGTATATAGAAAACCACCAGATAGTCTGGTGGTTCGGGAAAGCTTAGAGCTATGCATAGAAGAATTCCTCATATATAAATCAAAAAGTGATCTGACAGATTTATAGAAAAGAGGAATTCTTATGAATGTGAATAAGATATCACACACAAGTTGGAATTGTAAGTATCATGTGGTGTTTGCGCCGAAATACAGACGGAAAGCGTTTTATGGAAGCCGAAGGTTGGAAATAGGGGCAATATTGAGGAAATTATGCAACTGGAAAGGGATAAATATAATAGAGGCGGAAGTATGTGCAGATCACGTGCATATGTTGATAGAGATACCGCCGAAATACTCAGTATCAGGAATAATGGGCTATTTAAAGGGGAAGAGCAGTTTGATAATTTACGAGAAATGGGGAAATGTGAAGTACAAGTATCGAAACAGGGAGTTTTGGTGCAGAGGATATTATGTAGATACGGTAGGAAAGAATACAAAAAAGATAACCGAGTACATAAAGAATCAGTTAAGAGAAGATGCAGAGAGCAGTCAATTAACGATGGAAATGGGCGACCCATTTATGGGTAGTAAGTAAAAGTCGCACGGTCAGATCACGAGTACGCCCTTAAGGCGGAAGCTAGTAAAGAAGCCTTATAGGCGCATATGAAGAACCACCAGCTATGCTGGTGGGTACCTGTTTGTATCAAAAAATCCGAATTTTCTCGAAAAAGTTGACAAATTATAATCTATAGGTTATTATTATCCGTAAAGGGTGCATTGAATGTTTGAGATACGGTTTTATAGAAACGAAAAAGGCGAATCTGAAATTGAGAAATGGGTGAGAGATCTGGCTAAAGAATCCGAAACGAATAAAGACAGTCGTATAAACTTGAATAAATTATATCTTTATTTCGGATTATTAAAAGAGAAAGGAACTCGAACTGGTGAGCCATATATGAAGTATTTAGAGGACGGTATCTGGGAATTAAGGCCAGTGGATAACAGGGTTTTATTTTTTTATTGGGAGAACGATACGTTTGTTTTGCTTCATTATTTTCGTAAAAAAACGCAGAAAACTCCGAAAAGAGAGATAGAAAAGGCGAAACGAAACAGAGATGATTTATTAAGGAGGATGAGATGGTATCACCGTTAGGACCAAGTTGGGAAGAGGTAAGAAAGGAACTTTTCACCAAAGAAGAAAGGCGAGAATTAGATGATAAAGTACGCTTGATCGGATCTTTGATCGAGGCGAGAAGGGCGCAAGAAATGTCTCAGCAAAAATTGGGCGAGGCGGTTGGAGTTCGTCAGCCATTTATTGCAAATATCGAAAACGGAAAAAAGGATCCGTCTTTTAGCATGTTGATGAGAATCCTTCGTGCCTTGGGAAAGACTATAGCTATAGTTGATATTAAAAAAACAAAAACAGCTTAATTTAATTCGCCCTCTCCTCCGCGAAGGGGGTTTTTTATAGGAAAATCGTGAGAATTCGCTTTTTGATTGTAACATATATGATACACATTTGACATAATTGGTGCATATATGTTACTCTATCAATAGGAGCTGAAATGAATAGTTTGATAGAGATTATAGTTTACTCTACAGAATCGGGAAAGTACCCATTTTATGAATGGATGGAGGATTTGAATAAGCGCGTATCTGCTAAGATTTCCAAGAGGTTATTAAGACTTTCAATGGGAAATTTCGGAGATTATAAGAGCTTGGGAGACGACTTGTTTGAGTTAAGATTTTCTGAAGGTATTAGGATTTATTTTTCGAAAATCAATACTATGATAGTGTTGCTTTTAAGTGGCGGAAGTAAAAATAATAAAGGAGAGCAGAGCCGCGATATTGTTAAGGCACGAAAGTTTTTGATTGATTATAAGGAGAGGAATGATGACAGATTTAAATTTCACTAGTTTTCTAATAAACAAACTCAAGAATGATAAAGAGTTCGCAGAAGAGTTTTTAAAAGTCAGTCTTGAGGAATATTCGGAAAACGCAAACAAAGAGGAACTTATGCTCGCTTTGCGTCATTTAGCCACGGCAAAAGGTATCAGTAAATTAGAGAAGAAATCTGGAATTTCTCGGAATGTATTTTATAAAAGCCTATCGCCAAAAGGAAATCCGACTATTGACACTCTATTGGCTATTCTTAAATCATTAAATCTAAAGATGGTTTTTAAACCGGCTTAATTACATTTGCCCTCTCTTCCGCGTAGGGGGAGCTTATTCCTCAATCTAAAAACTTTCAATGGTTGGATATTTTATACGATTTTTACGAAAAATATAAAAACATTTGCTATATACTTAACCGATAATAGCTTTGTGTAATTGCGTTCATAGTAGAGTTATACATGATGTTTGAACGATTTAGAGGAGTAAGGAAATGAGAAAGCTGATAATGATCGTTTATATGATAGTGGCAGTTGGATTTTCATCTGTTGCTATGAATAGATCAATTAATCCTAACAGATCAAATGGTTTCGGATCTCCAAATTGGATGTATGAAATAAGCAGAGTGGATGATACTATTTTTTCCGGAGGAGAGCTGACACGTTATCAATTTGATCCGAATGGCGAATCTATGATACTTAATGTTCAATCATTGAGAGATAATTTCTCTGATGCCTGGGAGTTATCTAATTTAAAAGCTTTAATTATTACGGGGAAGATAGGATGTGGTCGAAGACTTTTGGAAAGATTATCTCTAATTTTTCTAAAATCAACAAATCTTGAAGAACTTTTTCTCAACAATCACAAATTAGAAAAAATTCCTCAGACAATAGGAAGCTTAAGTTCTTTAAAGAAATTAAATCTTATCTTTAATTCAATGGTTAAATTACCGGGATCTATAGGAAATTTATCCAATTTAGAAAGCTTGTTGCTATACCACAATCGATTAAGTCAGCTTCCGCAATCAATAGGAAATTTGAGAAATTTAAAAGAACTAAATCTTAGATTTAATGACTTGATGACCTTGCCGAATTCTATAGGAAACTTAGTAAATTTAACGGAACTGCTTTTGGGGTTTAATAAATTATCTTATTTGCCTCCCGCAATAGGATATTTGGAGAATCTGAGAAGAATAGATCTTCAAGGGAACGGACTGGTCGCCTTGCCGAAGACTTTTGGAAATTTAAGGAACTTAGAAACAGCTGATTTATTAGAGAATCATTTAACGGCATTACCTATTTCTTTTGGGAATCTAATAAATTTACAGGTATTGGATCTTTCTGATAATCATTTGATGCTTTTGCCGGATTCTTTTGGAAATTTAAGAAGTTTAAGATCGTTATCTCTTCATAACAACAGATTGTTACTTTTACCGAATTCCATGGGAAATCTGGAAAATTTAAATACATTAGACGTATTCGATAATCGACTGTCAGGTTTACCTGATTCTTTGGGAAATTTGCAGAATTTGCATGCATTACTTTTGGGATTTAACGAATTTATAAAATTACCAGATATCGTGGGAAATTTAACGAATTTACAAATACTTGATGTCGATCAGAAATTTTCAATACGAAAATTTCTTAATGGAGTAAATCCATTAGATTTTGTAAATCTAAATTTGAGTGGGATACAACTGGAAGAGATTCCTCATGATATATTTAAGCTCGAGAATTTAGTGGAACTGGATGTAAGTAACAATAAATTAACAAAAATTACGCCACTTCTCAGTAACTTGCCGCTTCTTCAGAATTTATATATACACAACAATATGTTTGAAGAACTTCCTAGTTTTTTGTGGGGTATGCAAGGTTTAGAAAAATTAAGAATAGATAGTAAGTTAATACCGAAAGTTCCTTGGGATAAGAAGGTAATTTGGGATGACACAACGGGCACTATGATTAAACTGATATTAGCAGGAAAAAATAGAACTCCTTGGAATCTCAAACAGTTAGAACAAGCGTTGGGAACATGTTGTATATATTTGAATAAGGGAGATAACTCAAAAATGGAAATTTAGAAATAATTTACGAATAATTAACTAATTTCGATTAACATGACAAATAAGCCTATGTGTAGGTGGTTCAAGTTGCGATAAAATTGGAAGAAGGAGAGAAAAATGAGATTTTATTTGATGTGCTTGAGTGCGATTTTAGCATTTGTTTCAGAAGACGCTGTTTGGGCGAAAAATGTCAGTTCTGCGTCAGCCAGTGCGGTGGTTTCTGGTAATTCAGCTGATCAATTAATAGAGGCCGCAAAAAATAACAATATTGAAAAAGTTAAGTCGTTAATAAAGCAAAATGCGAATGTTAACTCGAAAAATAATCAGGGGTATACCGCTTTGATGTATGCTTCGATTTTTGGATATAAGGATGTAGTAAATGCATTACTGAAAAGCAAGACTAAGGTTGATGTTAACGCAATAAACAAGGATGGTAAGACGGCGTTGACTTTTGCCGTTCTAAACGACCGCAAAGAAATAGTGAAGTTGCTTCTGAAAAATAAAGCGGATGCTAACGTAAAAGATAATCGCAAATGGACATCGTTAATGTATGCGGCGAATTCGTCAGGATCAAATCGTAAAGATATAGTAAAGTTGTTAATGAGCAACAAAGCAGATCCGGATGTGCAAGATGTAAATGGTAAGACCGCATTAATAATTGCTGTTGAAAAAGGAGGCTCGGAAGTAATAAAAGAACTTCTGAATTCCAGTTTGCTAAAGAAGGTGTTGAAAAAAAATAAGGCTAGCGTAGATATTCAGGATAACAAGAATTGGACAGCGCTAATGATTGCAGTTGCGCAGGAAAATATAGATGTCGTGAAATTATTGTTAAAAAGCAAAGCGGATCCTAATTTGAAAAATGGAGAAGGTCAAACTTCGTTGATGATTGCAGCATCAAAAGGTAAGTCTGATATAGTGACACTTCTTGTTAAAAATAAAGCAGATGTGAAATTAACTGATAATAAAGGAAGGACTGCGTTGATGTATGCGGCAAGTCATGAGCGTATAGACGAGAAGACAGTAGAGTTGTTGCTGAAAAAGGGATCTGATCTTCACGCAAAAGATATACACGGAATGACTGCCGTGGATTATGCTCAAAATGCCGGCCGTGTGGCAATAGTAAATCTGTTGATTAAGAAAGGTGCCTCTGTCAAAGGAAGGGTGACTGTGTCTGTGCAATAGCCAGATACTGTACTGATTAATGGTATGTAATTTATTGGGATCAAGAGAAGGCGGTCAGATTGACCGCCTTTGAATTTATTAATGACTAGTTTTGGTAGAGATTCTCTTAAGTGTTTTTTCGATGAATTATTCTGAAAATACGGACAAATGAGCTCTCACAATATCGCGTGTTGACGGATATTATTAACCGTTTGTTAACCATTTATTAACCAAATTTTGATACACTCAACTCGGTAGTTATTGTAGTACAGAGTGAATGGCGGATAAAAGATTAATTAAGACTTCGCTTAATGAAGAAAATAAAAAGAATTTTAGGGTTAAGCGATTTTTTTTTAACGCATTAAAATTGTTTAACTTATGCAATCGTGACTTAAAAAGTTTTTTATCCAAAATTAATCATGCAATTCTTGGATCAAAAGGCGTAGCGGCAATATTGGTAGTGATATCACTTCCGCTGATTACCTGGGGTATCAGCTATTTGATAAAATACACGCAAAAATCAAATTTTGAGACGGGAAATCACGAAGTTCCGTATATTATTGCAAAAAACGTCGCAAAGGCATTTAATCCGGGAAGGACCTGGAGTGAACAAAAAGATTATCTATACTCAACTGCCGCTCAAACTTATAACGATGGAGCATATAACTCCGGAAAATCAATGCCGTTTGCTTTGGATAAAGTGTATAAAGCTAAAATTTCAAAGAAGACTTTTTCTAATGTATTTCTTCTGGATTTTTATGCCGAAAGAATCTTACTGGCAAGGCGAGAATCTCCGAATAGCTTTATAGATAAAGGAATTTTGGCGGAATGTCCTCCATTTTCGAACGCTGTTTATAACGAGGCATCCAGTTCAATGTCTCTGAATTATCTCGATGAAAGTGGCAGTGGGGAAAATGTGTATATTATCAGCAAATATAAGGATAATAGTAAACTAGCGCTTTCTTTGAATTCTGACGGAACGATTAAGGTTGAATGTCCAGAGTTAAAAAAAGCTGCGGAGGTTACTGTTCCCCGAAATGATGTTGACATAATCATAGCGATTCCGACAAATCATGCGAGCAATACGACATCTAACGACAATACCGCGTCATTTGGAGATTATTCAAATAGCTCAACAGCAGATTCTACCCCCATCAAGCAGATAGCTCGAGCTTGTCAGGCGTTTTTGAAACCCTTTCTGCATACGGCTGGAGTTGCTGTCGGACTGGTACCTTATTCAGGGAAGGTTACATTATCTCCATATATGAGTGAGTTATTGACAATAGAAACTCCGATGAATATTAATCCGGACGGTGGGTTGACATACGCCATGCAAGCTATGTTTTACGGATCTGACGGAAAGGCTGGTGGTGATCTCGTTTTACGCAGTGGGGAAGAAGATTACGGGATTTACGATGATTGGGGGGATGCCAGATACGGATGTCCGATTATGGCACGGCGAGGACAACAGCAGTCTTATCGTAATATGTTGCTGAACAGCGGAGCAATATCCTACAAAACACTTGAAAATAGCTTGCTGTTAGATATGACAACTAATCCTATTGCAGGAGATGATTATAAATTTATGCGAATGAATACAAATCCGTGCTATTTGGGATTTTGTAACACTTTGGCGATGACATGCGAGAAGAATTGTCCGACTTATCGCGCTAACCCTTATTTTTTAACGGAGTTAACTTCGGATATTCAAGGATTAATTTGCGATCTTGAACTGCTTGTTCCGTTCAAAGATGATAGAAATAAATCGAATTTTTTGTTTTTACCTCTGGTAATGGCAGGAAATCTGTTTAGTTGGGGAAGTCATCCGTCCGAATTATCGGCAAGTGAAAGAGTTCCGGAGAAATCTCGATCGAAAAAAGTACGTGCGGTGATAATAATAGCAAATGCTCCGGATAATTTTGAGCCGATGGAACTAACTTATCTTGGATTCAATAACGATTATTCGGAAATTCCTATGATTGAAAGCGATACGATTTTGTTTGATGAAAATCGTCGTGGATTTGTTGACCAATCATCGGGAACTCAAAAAATATACAAAGGAGTTAAAGGCGCGGTTCAGTTTTCGTCGTATGACGGTAGTTTAGACTCTAAAGGCTATCTTTTCAAAGCGAATTCTCCTACTCAAGAAATGACTGCGAGAATCTCTTTTCCGAACAAAGGACTGATAAAAATCGTGGCAGAAAGAGAAAATCCGGCAACGGTTACTGTTTCCAATAATAATGGAGTCGAAGATAATTTAGGAACTCACACATTTTTGGGAAGTAAAACACTGAGTTTCAGAGGACCGCAACAGGTATATAACTGGGCAGATTTGGGAACGAGCTTTTCTTCAGGAAATTACACAACGAAAGGTCCGAATTTTGGACATAACACATCGACTAAGAAAGTTAAAATCAAATTTACAGGATGTAAGTTAAATAAAGCAACTTTATCGAATCAAATTTTGAGATTTTACGGGACTTATTCTCCAGAAACAGGGAAGAATCAGATAGGAAGCAGGATGGATCCTTGTATATCTTTTGGTACAGGGGCAGACGCGAGTTCCGGATGGGTTGATGGAACATCTTACATAAAAGCCTACGGTTTTAGTCCAAGTTGCGGTGGTGTTTCGAATTTAAGTAAATTCGTCATGGCTGCGAGTAGGTTATCAGACAACGTAATAGTTGATGATAGTTCTGTAGGATCCAAAGGAGTGAAATATAACGATTCTTCAGGGAAAAAATATCGAGTCTATTCCGGAGTTTCTCTTCCGTTTAATACGGGGAAGCTGGAGATTAAAAATGAAGCTTATTACGACTCGTATGTCAGCGGAAAACAAAGATCTAGAACAATTAATCAAACAATTACGACAACGAGGACCTTTCCGGATAGGGGAAACACAGTTACTCAAGGAACATCAAGTGACCAAACAAGCAGTTATAATAAAACACCGTGTTGTTCAATAGTTTGGAGAGGTTATCATGTCCCTTACAAAAAAAAGACAGGAATTAAATGTAATAAGATAACAGTGCAAAAATTGGGATCATCGCAGACGTGTGAGAGAATGTCTACAGGGGGTACTTGTAACAATATAACATGTCCGAGCGTAACTTATTACCAAGGTGGTTCTCTTAGTCGAGATTATAGAGAGGCAACAAACAACGTTACGGGGGAGACTTTTACATATTTATATCAAAAAGAAGTGAACGCAGCCTATGGAAGTAGGCAAGGTACCTGTAAAAATCAGGATTGCGATTGCGGATATAGAGATATTTCACCGTGTCTTAGATATTATGAAAATGTAATTTATACTGAACATGCGTATAATGAGTGCTGTGCAGGTGATACAAAAGAAAATGATGAATGTAAACACTATGCCACTACAACGAATGGAAGAGACATTTATACTCACCATGCGTATAACAAGTGCTGTGCAGGTGATACAATAGAAAATGGTGAATGTAAACACTATGCTGGCACTCATAGGACTGATCAGTGCGTAGAATGGACACAGAAATGGATGTGTAATACATGTCAATATTGTTGTAACTATCCATTGGTTGATTACGAAATAGATACCGGTAGTGATTGCGAAAAACTTGAGTATCACTGGGAATATGATAACACAGGTTATAATGAACTTGCCGGCTGTACAGGTGTGTGTTACAACTCCGTTGTTACAGATAGTACGGGATGGACAGATAAAGGGACGACTAAATCGAGGAGTTGCTACGGTAGTGTACCATCAACGACGTTGAAAGAATCGTTTAGCAGGAGTCAAACACAAAGTACAAGCAGTTGTACTTATTCCAAAGGAAGTGGCGGAAGTAATGTAAACAGTACGTGTACCTACCCATCGATATCGATTCCAAGCGTAAGTTATTCTTATTCGAGTTGCGATGATTCCGTCAGTGGGTCATCAGGAGGCAGTCCAAGCGCTTCAAGCTGGAATGAAACTGTAACTGAACACTCGAGATTTTATACTCAATATCTGAAAGATATTGACGGAGAAAGTGCAGGCAATAAGTGTTTCATTTGCGATTCCTATGGAAGTAATTGTGGTTCAGCATATTCTTGTTCAGGATATAGTCCTAGTACCCTTGACAGTAGCAAAACAACAAAAACACCTTATCGCTACTTGCTACACAATTTCTTTTTTGTGAACGGTAATTCTATATCCAATACTTATTCTTATTCGGGATCCTATCCTGATTATACTTTAACCTCAACAGTTAGCAGTGAATCGGATTCGAATTTGGTTAATAACCAAGGAATTTATCTTTTGCCGACAGGAAATGAAAACGAATATTGGGTATGTTTCTGTGGAGATGCGGATTTAACTCTGAATTTTTCGGATGCGACGGAAGCGAATATTGCTTTTTCTAACATAAATCCAATTCAATATCAGGTTGATTTCGGAGATAGTGTTACGGAAACTGTCGGAACTACGGGAAGTGATATAGATATGAAACAAATTTTTTATATTCATCCTGATCAAATAAAAGATACTTTTGATGAAAACGGTAATTATTTTGTCGATTTAAAGCTGAAAGGGCAGCCTAGAATACTTTCAATCGAGATCACCAACAGACCATTAAAATCAGAATACCTGAGTGAATACGATAATGGAGAAATTGTAGGGAAGGATTCATCCGGGGGAAAGACAATAGGAAATTCTGAGACCACGATAGAACTCAAATTGCCTCAAAAATCGGCTTATACATTTACTGCTCAACCTCTTTCATTTTGGATAGATGGGCAGGGTGATTTCCGGCAGACTTCGGGAACCGTTCGTGTGTGCAGTAACACTAACAAAACGGAAGGTATAGTCGATGTTAAAGTGCCTGACACTGGAGGAGAAGAAATTACTTTGACAGCAGAGCAGCCGACCAGGGATTACAAACAATCTGATACTGGAGTATGGATAAATGAGGTTACGCCGAATTATACCTATACAATAAGTACTGATCGAAAGCTAAAATCCATAAAGGTGCCGAGTTTTGTAGCACCAAAGGTGTCATTTAGTAACGCAGTATCGGATCAAAGCTATATATTCTGTGCGAAAGAATTGGGCGATGATTTTATTCCGAGATTATTCGATTGGCCTTTGCGTACATTTTCTCATGCTACCGTAGACAACGGATCGGGATTTCCGAATAAAACTTGTTACGGAAAAGCTAATATAGTAGATTTCGAACTTACTGCCTGCAAAATAACTCAAGCTACAGCAGAAAATTTGATTATGCAATTCAGTCCAACCGTAAACGATTTTTCAAAAGTGACTTTTTCCAATACATACGGAAATACCATACTTAAAGGTTTGGGAGAATGTATAAATAGTTTGAACTTTGCAGACGACGCTAACTCTTCAACAATATGTGGATATTTGAACGAAGATGAATTTGATTGTCGTTCAGGTTATTGGCTTCCGTGGGCATCATGCGCAAGCGGCGGATATTATTCTCAGCGCGAGACAGATATGATCAGCTGGCAGACAGAAATGAAAGTTGATATGACCGATGTTTTCGATAAATACGGACAAGGAACGGTTTTGTTATATGCTTACAGAGGAGATAGACCTTTAAATGCAGAGTTTTTTGCAGGAGCTTCTAACGTTTTTTATGACAGAGACATTCATACAAACTCTGCTGTGGAATTGAAGGGATTATGTACCTCTTCAGCATATGCCAATGTGAGAATGTCGGAAGTTATAGTGGATTCTACTCATACGGACTTTAACTATTTGGGTGCTTGTTATTATCAAGTTACAGATCCGTGTAATTTGTTAGGTTCAAATCATCTTTCCTATTCTAATCAGGATACAGTTAATCATAACTATGAAGGAACACTTTCTTTCCATGGAATAGGAGATATAAGGATTTATGTTCAACCTCAAAAGGTCAGGGAAGATGATTATTATACAAGAGATATGTCTGAGTCCGAGTTATCGGGAAGTTTCGGTAATTATAAATACACATTTTCTGAACCTGATTATCTGTTGAATTTAGATGATGAAAGCCTTACAAAGGAAAACAATTCGTTTGAGTTGTTATACAATACAGGAAAGATCGGAACAACAACGATAAACGCAGGAAATAGTTCCAATTATCCTGTATTAGCAACAACAGCTGTCGGTAATGAATATTATTACAC
>Ga0310786_10011141_pt1 | contig 11247 bp, 8 predicted proteins | sample AusTroGonzalo_MG_FD_203881 | JGI IMG/M metagenome (GOLD analysis project Ga0310786, IMG submission 203881) | Bovine rumen microbial communities from tropical cattle in Woodstock, Queensland, Australia - Gonzalo_03 (v2) (version 2) | ecosystem: Host-associated > Mammals > Digestive system >...
AGTTTCATTGCATAAATACCTCTTTTTCCTGTTCTGCAGCTATCAAAGAAAACATATTTTCCATCGCGTGAAACTCTTGGATGTAAATCACAGGCAATATGTCCTTTACGTATATTGGATTGGAATGACTTTGGGGAATATAATGATGCAATATGTTCAGTTCTGCCGTCCGGAATATTGACCCGGTAAAGTTTTGCCATCCTATATTTATCAGGATATGTATCAGTTATAAAAATGGCATCTGTAATAAAACTCTGATGACCATCCGAATTTAAGGTAGACGGAGCGATAACCCTATAAGTATCAATGCATTCCATATCAAAAAGCACATGGCAGCTATGACCGTTTATAATACATGATGCAATAATCTGATTCCCGGAGTTCCAGACATAATGCGAACCCGAAATCTGTGAAGGCAGTTCAATCAGTCTGCCGTCATTACGGTCATATACCATAATCCTGGTCCACCTTTTCAGGTCTGTTCCCGAACGCAATCTCCATCTGTGTAAAAATGATATATATCGGTTATCAGGCGAAAACTCCGTATGGGTTACATAATGCATATAACCATGACGGAACTCTTCAGGAGCGTTTTCCGCCAGTTCACTCAATGATACAACAAGTTTTTTTGAATCTTCCTTCAAGTCAACTAAAAACAAACCAGTATCACACGGAACATCCTGATTCAGATAAGAATCATCCTTATACGGATATCCGTAGCCTGACATACAATGTTCAAGCCTCTCATAACTGAATGATGTAGCCCAACCGGAGTCATGACTGACAGAGTCTATAGGACTGTTTATTATCCGGGATTCACCCGATGTCACATCAATTATCTTTGAGATAAGCCGTCCATCAACCGCAGTATTGAAGATAACATTGTTATCATCAAGCCACTGCAAGCGGCACCCTTTATGAAAGTTCCAAGCCGATGAGGTTCCTAGTACATGAAAATCACCTAATTGTCCGTCTACAGAAAAATCCAGATACCCTACCTGTTCAGTTTCACCTGCCACAGGCATCCTTAAATCAAAAGGCAACTTATGTACAAGCAGCCTGGAACCATCGGCTGACAGTTCCTGAAGGTCATGAAAACCGAAATAGTAGCCTTCCTTGAAATCATAATCGTATCTGAAATACTCATTTTTGCGCGGAAGCAGGTCAAAAAAAGACTGGTAGATATTCCTTACAGCATTCTTGATGACCGGATTACCTCTGACAATACCATATATGAATAACTCAATCCTATTCATAACCGTTATTTTTGCAGCTTCTCTTCAAGAACCTTGAAAAAAGCATCATTGTCCACCACGCAATCCTGCTTTGGAATAAGGCGTGCATTTTCAGACTTCTGCAACAGGCTATCCACGGTCAGTTGTACAGATATCAGGTCTATCACCTCGGCATCATCCATTGCATTGACAGAATAGCCTGTTCCCAGTTCCGATACACGGTCTGAAAGATAAGTTCCATCAGATACTATTATAGGAACCTCAAAATAAATTGACTCATATATTTTGTTAGGCTCTGCATATCTGACATTATCGTAACGGACATCATATGTAGATAAAACGACATCTATTCCTGAATAGATTTCCGGCAGATCAGACGGATTGGAGAAGGCGCCATGAAAAAAACAATTGGCAAATGACTTAAGTTGGTAAAACTTTTCATCAACCACATTTCCATAAAAATGGAACTCATGCTGAGGAAAGGAATTGCACATCACCTTAGCGAAATTATAGACGCTGTCAAAACGTACGGAACCCACAAACCCTATCTTGAGATGTTCTGCTTCAGGAATACGGGTTCTGTTATATGGTAAAGTCAATACCGATGGAGTAAGCTTATTGAAAATAAAAGTGACATTATCCGGAACTCTGCCGCTTCCGTAATGGAAGACGGCGAATCCTTTTGATACAAGAACAGTGAGAAGCGACTTTCGGATTATACGTTTATCCAGGTATTCAAAGAAATGTCTCAATAAACCTGACTTGAAATATGTATGCCTTATATCCCCCTCCTCATATATATATCTTTGCTTACCGCGCATAAGATAATAAAGCAACGCCATATCACTGGTTATGAAATAATAAACCACATCCTCCCCTCTCATTTCCTTTATTACCTTGCGTAGATCCCCATATTCAACCCGCATCCGTTTCAGATATGACGATGCCCCCCTACCCAGTTCACCCAGCGGATGATATTTGACTCCAGCCTCCTTGCGGAACGGATGTTCCGTTTCTCTACGATAATAGAATACCTCCAATTCATAATTGTGTTTCCTGAACTCAGCTATCCTGTTCTGGACACGAGGCAAGTTGATATTACTGGCAAAAACTACAAGTTTCATGATCAACTGATTACTTGAAAGATCCTTTCATACTGGTTACTGACAGATTCAGGCAGGAATTCCGATGGAACAGCCGTGCTTCCCAACCTTCCTGCCGTAAAATCCGATGCAATGGCATCAAGCCCCTCTAAAATGGAATCCGGTCTGGTAACATCTGAAAAATATTGGATATATCTGTTTTCAAACAAGTCATGCAACACTCCGACAGCCGGGCTGACAGCAAAGACAGACAAACCGGCAGCCATGGCATCACAGACTTTCGAAGGCAGGAATACGCCCTCCGGACATGGTGCCTCTATTATGAGTGCCAGATCATATTTCTGCAACAAATCAAGACTTTCGGAATAAGAGACCGGAGGAAAGACACTGACAATACCCTCCAGGTCCCTGGAACTAATTTCTTCTTTTATGCCGGACGGTGTAGTACCAATGATATCAACCTTGAATGCAAAGGTGCCATTATTTCTGTGGAATGCATCCAAGGCTTCGATGGTAGTCCACGGCTGTCGGGCTTCATTAAGACTGCCAATGTAACATATCTTCAATACACCGTCGGATTGAGCTTGCTTTCTACCGACAGGCTCAGCAATATGCGGGATAACGTATGTCTTGCCGGCATCACATTTAAGATAGCCCTGCATATAATCACGTAAACGTGCTGACGGGAATATATGTGCGTCGGCCATCCTCATTTTTTTTATCAATGGTCTTTTAAGCATACCCAAACGTGCATGAGGCCCTCTGCCGTATGGTTCAGGAAAACGCTCGCGGGGATAAGGGTCGTTCCATGTCGCTGCCCAAGGTATCCCATACCGTAGTTTAGCCCAATACCCCACAAGCTCACTGGGTATGTTTTTTGTAATCACACACTGGTAATGATTCTTCCTGACAAGCTTTTTCACCGTTTTTGAAGCAATGAACGCCCAGTAAGCACCTTTAAAAACGACTCCAAACCTGAGCCATGCCATGAAATGATACCATATCGTACGTAAACTTACCCTGTTTTCAATCTCAATTACAGTTACAGATGAAAGAGAACGCTGTAATTCCTCCTCCTGCATCAATGGATAATGCTCCCACCTGGCTTTCTTGGATATCAAGTCTATCTTATAACCTTTTGAGACCAGCAGTTTCAGCAGTTTGACATTAACGATGGCCTCTGCTCCGTTTACAGGAATCGATGCGGGTGCCACAAAGAGGAGGCGTCGTTCACTCATCATTCTGTTTTTTGGTGATTATGCAACAAAGATAGATAAACTGGATAATTGTATGCAATGTAAACGAGCATAATATTGCATAAGCCAGTCCTTGGGCACCCAAGCCTTTATTGACAAACAGATATGAGAAAAAGATCACACTCAAAGCCCAGATAGAATTGAAAGCAAATCCTGCCCACATTCTGGCGCGACTGGAGATGGATATTCCCACAACATTTGACAATGACCACAGCACAGCTGATGCAGCCATTACAATCAGCGTTACAGTGTCTGAATATCCAACGCCGTACAACCCCATAATAAAACGGCTGAATATGGCCACTACAAGTGCGGCGGCAAAAGATACCCCACCGTTAATATACAGATTTATTTTCAGTATATGCCAGAACTTATCGGGTTCATCCGTCCCTGTATTTGAAAGGATGGGCAATACAATACGGCTTATTGCTGAAGGAACAAACATTATTATCATCTTCCACTGATCGGCAGCCTCATATACTGCAACCTGCTCAAAGCCTGATTCTCTTGCCAGAAAAGTCTTTATCACCCAATATGCAGTAGGTATAACTATCAGGGAAAGGGCGGCAGGCAGACTGAATCTATACAACAGATGCAAATCACTTTTGTTGAATGATTCGCGGCTGACAGAAATGCCCATCCTACTGAAGTTTCCTTTGATTGATAGCCTATTGGTAATAAAAAGGACAACAAAGCCTATTCCATAACCGGCCACAGCACCATTAAGCCCCCATAAAAGCGCTCCGGCAATCATCAAAACCGATTCAGCAATACTTCCCCATAGTGTATTGATCGCAATTGAACGGAAATCCTCAAGACCAGTCAAAGTACCGTTCTGAGCTCCATTCAGCACTGTCAGGAATAACATGAATGCACCTAATCTCAACGGCAATGAAAGTTCAGGGGCATCCAATGTCTTATCAGCTATAACCGGTGAGAAGGCTATGATCAAGGAAGTAACTATTATACCCGCAATCAAGGCAAATCCGTTTGTCAACTGATATATGCTGGGAATACGCTCTTTATGGCCATTGCGGAATTGGGAAATATATTTGGCAGCCGTCATACCCAGTCCCGCGCTTCCGAACACCACAAACATATTTACAGTTGACCGTACTATTCCAAACTGGCCATATTGCTGTTGAGAAAGGATTCTTGCACAGATGACACCGGATACAAGAACCAGGAACTTGGCCAGGGCAGTTCCTGTAAAAGACCAGAATGCACCTCTGGCCATTCTCTTCCCCACATCGGAGTTATTGATTCTATTTATGATTTTATCCAACATTGATCAACGCTCGTAATCTACCGCATCAGTAAAAGGACTGTTTTTGATATTATAATAATAACGTACCGAATATGAAGGATGGTCACCTTTGATGGAGTACACGATATAATTGCTGTAAGGCACATACCTTGCGGAACCTGTTATCTTATCAGTGCAAATATATAAAGACACCAAACATAAAAGGCCTATATAAAGCACTCTGGACCTGTATTCAAAAGAAATAATCAAAAGCCCTGTAGCTATTGCCAGAAACACAGAAAAATAGAGCTGGAACCTTACAAACATATTTACAGTCATTGCTAATCTTAGCAACAAGAAATAAACCATTGCCGCATTAAAGACGAATCGGCCTTTCTCACCACCTATACTCTCTGTAATCCTCTCCCTATAACAAAGCATCAGTACAAACAATCCTATTTGCCACATCATACCGAATGAGAACAGTTTACCTTGGGCAAACACAGAGTCCAAAAGCAGATAAGTAATAACTTTCTCCTGAACGAAAGGTATCTTTCCAATAATCAATGTAATTAATCCTATAAGCAAATCCCTATCGGCAAAAAAAACATTAATAACAGCAAAGAGCAATACATAAACCCAGGTCTTGATATCACGGTTTAACAAAGGATAAAAAAAGATAGTGATCAGCGCCGAAAAATGAAAAGAGGCAGCTAAAAGAATGCAAAAGAAAAAATGCCAGAATTTATGTTCAATAATAAATTTAACCGAAACAATAAAGATTGCAATAGCAATACAATTACGCATTGGATTGTCTATTAGCAGATACATACCGGACAACGGAAGAAAATACATCATTGTCACATATCCGGTCTCCCTGCAATAGTCAAAAACCGTTTTGTAGATTATTATGAAAATGACAGTTTTGGTAAAGATGAAAAACGGCCAGAATCCTATACCAAGTTTTCTGAAAAACATCATATATAGATAGTAGCCTGGCTCCTTGGTATATCCGTAATAGAATCTGTTGAAATCCAGACTATTGTATAAATCTTCATATACTTTCCAGTCTGATCCGGTCATATACCCGAAACAGTAGAACACACAAAGATAAACACCAAAACATATATACCATTTGCGACTGTCAGAAAACTCCTTGAAAAAAGGGGTTAACGCACACAGTAGAATAGGAATATAATAGAGTACAATGCTCATCCTTTACCCTGAAATCAGTTCATCAAGGCTTTTCTAAGATAATCAACAATCCTGCCAGATGCCTTCCCGTCACCGTATGGGTTAACAGCATTGCTCATAGACATATAGAACTCATCATCATCAATGAGTCGGCTGACATTCATGGTGATTTTTCCGTAATCAGTCCCAACCAGTCTGACCGTTCCTGATTCAAGAGCCTCAGGACGCTCGGTCGTGTCACGCATCACCAGTACGGGTTTGCTTAAACCTGGCGCCTCCTCCTGTATGCCTCCACTGTCTGTCAGTACCAGATAACTCTTTTCCATAAGATAGACAAAAGACAGATACTCAAGCGGTTCTATAAAAAACATATTGCCAAGTCCGTCAAGATTCTCTCCGAACACCTGATGTATAGGCTTACGGACATTAGGATTAAGATGCATGGGATAAATAAAATCCACATCCCGGTATTTAACCGACAGGTCTTTTATTGCGTTGCAGATATTTATGAACCCTTCACCGAAATTCTCACGGCGGTGACCGGTTATCAGGACCATCCTATGCCCATCGGTAAGCCTGTCAGTGTCATATCCTGCAATCAAAAGAGATTTATGCAGTTTATCTGACAGTCCCATATCATTTCTTATGCGGTCCACAACCATATGCAAAGCGTCAATTACCGTATTACCCGTAACTGTTATCTTGCTGTCCGGGACATTTTCTTTAAGAAGATTGCTCCGGCTCAAAGGTGTGGGTGCAAAATCAAAGGATGCTATCCTGCCGGTTATCTGACGGTTCATCTCCTCGGGCCAAGGACTGTAAATGTTTCCGGTACGCAACCCGGCTTCAACATGCCCCACCGGAATCTGCATATAGAATGCTGCAAGTGCAGCAGCAGTTGATGTCGTGGTATCTCCATGAACCAGGACCACATCAGGTTTAGCCTCTTTAAGCACATCACGCATTCCGCACAGCACCCTGGAGGTTATATCAAACAAATCCTGTCCCTGTTTCATGATATTCAGGTCATATTCAGGTTTGATGTCAAAAATAGTAAGAACCTGGTCCAGCATCTCCCTGTGTTGACCGGTAACACAAACCATTGTTTCAAACTCTTTAGAATATTTTCTGAATTCACTTACTAAAGGGGCCATCTTTATGGCCTCCGGTCTAGTTCCGAATACAAGCATCACCTTTTTCATCTCTAATTCTCTTTTCTGAACCATGCCTTCATATCGGGAGCATTATATTTAAAAATGAGCCAAACGCAAGCACATAATCCGCCCAGGAATGCAAACACAACAGAAATCACAGACTTCTTGGGTGCAAAATGCCACTCGGCAAGACGGGACGGTTCCAGCACCGTAAAAGCAGGGGTCTGCTCCTGGAGTTTTGCACGTGCCACAGCCAGCTTCGATGACATCTCCTGGTATACGCCAAATGTTATGTTCTGCTCATTCTCCAGCCTTACCGCCTCTGCCTTGACACTTTCACGCACCAGATTGACGTTACGGTCCAGGAAAGCAGCATATTCCTGCTGGGCAGACATATAATCAGACCGGGCCTCATCATACAGTTTTTTAACTGTTGCAAGATCATTCTTGGCCTTGTTGGTCTTGTATGCGGTCACGTATTCCTGAAGTTTCACGCACAGGCTGTCGGCTACCGTACAGGCTACCAGTTTGTCCTGCATCTGGGATGTTAGTGTTATAACGCTTGTCTTGACATCAACTTCACATGTCACCATCTTATGGAATGAATCTATTACCGTCATCTGCCTTTTGGTAATACGATAGGGATCAAGGATATCGCTTCCACCTGTCTTTTTGCTCCTGAACAGCTCTTTTATACTGTGTCTTACCCAGCCCCACCAAGGTAATTTCTGAGCCGAGGTAAGATAATGGTACAAATCACCTGAATATGAGCCGTCAACAGTACTGACTGGAATGTTCAGCATCTCCACGCTGAACGGAATCGTGTTGATTATATCCGGATATAGTTCCGGATAGATGGCGTCCGAAGTCGGGGTACCAAAGCTACCTCCTAGGATTGATGTAATTGAAGACGCTGCAGATGCAAGATCAGAATCCGTTGATTCAGGTGCAAGGGTTACCACTGTCCTGTATCTTTTGGGTATATCCAGGGCCAATACGAATCCCAGCACACCGCTTAAGAAGGCTATCAGGATGATCGTCCACTTTTTGCTCCATAATTGGGTAATCAGGGTTAGCAGATCTATCTGCGGTAACAGTTTATTATCTTTCTCCATTGACGACATATATAATAAACGCGCACAAATTGCAACAATTGTGTAGTATTGACGAAAATGTAAAGAAATAATTCTTTAACATGCCGAATGATGACTACTTTTGCACAAGTTATTGAAAAGTGCGCATCTGCCCATAACAGACCCGCGAAGATAACCATTTTAAGTTTGACAAACTAATTATTTTGATATGAAAGCATACGTATTTCCCGGACAGGGTGCCCAGTTCTCGGGCATGGGTAAAGACCTGTATGACCAGTTTGACTGGGCAAAAGAGTTGTTTGCAGAGGCAGATTCAATCCTTGGATTCAAGATATCTGATATAATGTTCAGCGGCAGCGATGAGGACCTGCGCCGCACCGATATAACCCAGCCGGCAGTGTTCATCCACTCGGTTGCAGTAGCCAAGTCTCACGGCGCTGATTTCAAGCCAGATATGGTGGCAGGACACTCTCTGGGCGAGTTTTCTGCACTTGTAGCCTGCGGCGCCCTCTCATTCGAGAGCGGACTCAAACTGGTTTCAAAGCGTGCCAACGCCATGCAGAAATGCTGCGAGAAAGTGCCCGGCACAATGGCTGCAATAATCGGTCTGGCCGATGCCAAAATTGAAGAGATTTGCGCTGACCTGAACTCTAAAGGAATGGTGGTTGTTCCCGCCAACTACAACAGCCCGGGCCAGGTAGTCATTTCAGGTTCAAAAGAGGCCATCACAGCCGCATGTCCTCTCATGACCGAGGCCGGTGCCAAGCGTGCCCTGCCGCTCGTGGTAGGCGGTGCTTTCCACTCACCCCTTATGACTCCCGCCAAGGATGAGCTTGCACAGGCCATCAGCGAGACTCAGTTCAACACTCCCATATGCCCCATCTACCAGAACGTGGATGCAAAACCGCACGTAAACCCCGATGAAATCAAGGCCAATCTGGTAACTCAGCTCAACTCGCCGGTACGCTGGACTCAGAGCGTACTGAACATGATTGCCGATGGTGCAGAAGAATTCACCGAGTGCGGTCCCGGTACTGTGCTGACAGGTCTAATCAAGAGAATAAGAGGATAAGCCTGATATGGATAAAGCCGTTATATATCAGATATTTACGCGCCTTTGCTGCAACAGCGGCGGGCAGAATATCCCCAGCGGCAGCATTCAGGAAAACGGTTCCGGCAAACTTAACAGTTATACTCCCATCGTGCTTGACAATATCAGGCAGATGGGAGTTACTCATATCTGGTTTACGGGGCTCATTGCCCACGCTTCATGCACCAGCTATAAGAAATACAGGATTCCACTGTCGCACCCTGAGACAGTCAAGGGAATTGCCGGCTCGCCCTACGCCATCCGTGACTATTATGACATAGATCCGGACCTGGCAGAGTCCCTCCCTGACCGTATGGCAGAATTCCAGAATTTGGTTGACCGTGTCCATTCAGCCGGCATGAAATTCATAATGGATTTTGTGCCCAACCATGTGGCCCGCGAGTATCACTCCATAGCCAAGCCAAAAGGTGTGAAAGACCTTGGAAAGGACGATGACGTGAACCTGCATTTCTCACCGCAGAACAACTTCTATTATCTGCCCGGACAGACGCTTAGCGGAGAGGTTAACTGGGGTGATTACAAGGAGTTCCCGGCACGAGCCACAGGAAACGACCAGTTCTCTGCAACACCCTCATATTCAGATTGGTATGAGACTGTGAAGCTCAACTACGGCGTTGACTACACAGGTGGTGGTAGACACTGTTTCGACCCAATTCCGGACACCTGGAAGAAGATGCTCCAGATACTGCTTTACTGGGCCGCAAAAGGCATTGATGCATTCCGCTGCGATATGGCCGAGATGGTACCGGTTGATTTCTGGCATTGGGCAATCTGTCAGGTCAAGGAAGCTCATCCCGGCATCCAGTTCATAGCAGAGATTTATAACCCCGGATCATACGGTTCATACATCGACTGGGGCGGATTCGATTTCATATATGACAAGGTTGGCCTTTATGACACCCTGCGTGCCATCGTGGAGTACCGTGAATCGGCCACGGCAATCACCCGTTGCTGGCAGCAGAACGGACAGAACGGTCCGCACATGCTTCACTTTATGGAGAACCATGACGAGCAGCGCGTTGCATCCCGATTCTTCGGTGGAAACGCACAAAAAGGACGCCCCGCCATGATAGTTTCAGCCCTGATGGACAGCTGTCCTGTAATGGTTTACGCTGGTCAGGAAATTGGTGAGCCCGGCATGGACCAGGAAGGATTCAGCGGTCTTGACGGCCGCACCACAATATTTGATTATTGGGCTCCCGATACCCTTACCCGCCTTTACAATAACGGTAAGTGGGATGATGCCCGCCTAACTGCACAGGAGCGTGAACTCAGGCATTTCTACTCCACTCTGCTGGGTATCTGCAACAAGGAGAACGCAATACGTGACGGCAAGTTCTTTGATCTGATGTATGTAAATCCATTCTCAGAGTCGTTCAACCCCCACAAACAGTATGCGTTTCTGCGTTCCGACGGCAAAGACGCAATAATGGTAGTCACCAACTTCAGCGACCAACCGCTGGGCACCGCCGTCAATATTCCTCAACATGCCTTCGACTACATGGAACTCAAGGAAAAGGACGGAATCACCGTCAAGGAACTACTCTCCGGCCAATCATTCAAGGCCAACATACATCCTGACTCCCCCATCCGAGTGACTGTTCCCGCCCAATCAGGAGTAGTGATTAAGTGGAAGATTTGAGGAGCATAATAGGGACACAAAGGGGACGGTTTTTTTTGTGCCCCTGTGATAATAATCCAAGGTGCACAGAACTTTTGGGGTATCGGTATCGGAAACCATGGCCGCCCGTGGGCTTGTGAACGGGAGGGGCCCGTGCCTAAGAAGATGCTCTGGAAGGTAGGAGTTTACTCATGCCTTTCAGAGCGTCTTATTAGGGATGGGAGGGATAGCGC
>Ga0310786_10011143_pt1 | contig 11247 bp, 8 predicted proteins | sample AusTroGonzalo_MG_FD_203881 | JGI IMG/M metagenome (GOLD analysis project Ga0310786, IMG submission 203881) | Bovine rumen microbial communities from tropical cattle in Woodstock, Queensland, Australia - Gonzalo_03 (v2) (version 2) | ecosystem: Host-associated > Mammals > Digestive system >...
CCGCTCAGCTGACCGGCGGTTTCATCTTCGGCAATCAAGTTTTCAAGCATCGACTTCGCTTCGGGATACTTGCCATCCTTGCAGAGCTGCATAGCACGAGCAAGAACTTCCTTCGCCTTTTCGGAAAGCGGCGGTTGCTTCTGGTCGTTCTGATCTTGATTCTGGTCCTTGTTCTCTTTCTGCTTGTCGAGTTCTTCCTTGAGCTTGCGCTGGACAATTTCAACGTTCTTCTTGGCGTTTTCAAAATCGTTATCGATGTCAATGGCCTTTTTCAGGTAAGCCACAGATTCACGCCAGGCCGCAATGCGGGCACTCGGTTCTTGAGCTTTTTCGCCCATACGGAAATGGGCGTTCGCCAAGTTGTAGGCCGCCTTGGACGAAAGATTTTTGTCGGGCATGCGCACGGCACTTTCAAGTTCCTTCTTGGCCTCTTCGTAATTACCGAGCTTGTACTGACACGTACCAATGTTGTAGAACAATAGCGGATTGGCGGGTTCTGCCTCACGGGCTTCCATATACTTTTTCAAAGCCCCTTCATAATCGCCAGAGGCAAACAGCTTGTTTCCGTCATTAATGGGGCGCGCCCAAAGCGCAGCCGTCAAAAAGCACATCAAAAAAACTAAAAATCGCATCTAGACCCTTCGGCGTTCCTTCTTTCTGCCCGGAATTACACGAACCCAGGCAAAAATTTCCATACAGCGAGAATATACAAAAAAGCCAGACACAAGACAAACCACCTCCACAAAGAGCCCCCTAACAACTACTCCCCATCCGAATTTCAATCCATTTTTTAACTAACTTTGCAAAACAAATAACTTTATCTAAAAAAAAGAAGGAGGGAATTTATGGCAGCAAAAGCTAAAGAGCATCAGATTGAGCTTATAAGGATTATCGCATGCTTTTTGGTCATCATGGCGCACAGCCAAATCGTGGTCATGAACGGGATCAACATGGACTACGGCCGACTTGCCATTTCAACCGCAATCGCCGACGACGTCCCCCTCTTTTTACTCGTCACCGGTTTTTTGTTCTTTGGCAGAGTCAAGTCCAACGAAGACATCGCTCCGACGTTCTCATACAAGATAAAGTCCTTCTTTACGAACATCTACATTCCGACAATCCTCTATATATTAATCAGCATCTTTTTCCGTCATTACAACAGCACCGCCACCTCCCTTGCCAATGCCGACTGGAATTACCTAGTGCGGTTCATTTTCAGGCTTGCGCCAGGCGATCATCTCTGGTACATCTGCACCTATATGTCGTTCGTCTTTTTCTTCCCGATGCTCGCTTTTGTTTGCCAAGACACTCCCGAAAAGAACAAGCTACGCCGCACGCTGCTCCTCATTTCCTTAACAGCCTCCGTCATCGCCGACGTCCAGTATTTCTTCAGGTGGTTAATGCTGGACATAGACAGATTCCTTTGGGGATACTGCACCATTCTCCTCATTCTAGGCTACGAGCTTTCGCTTTTCATAAAAAAGTGGAACGGTAGCAAGTTCAAGCTTGCCCTGTACGGCATCGCGATTTACCTGATCGGATTTTCCATCAAGTTCGGATTGCAGATTTACATGTTCCACGCATATAACGAAATCAACAACCGATTCAGATGGTTGCAATGCACGCCCTGCTTCGTCACCGCCATCGGGCTCTTCATTCTCGTGTACGCCATCGGCACGGCCGTCCGCAAAGAAAGCGTCGGCTCCCGGCTCATCAACTTTTTCGGATCCTGCACATTCGCCATTTACCTGTTCCACTTTCTAGTGATCATACAGACCGGTTCCTGGCGACAGGTGCTTTTTACAAAATTCAGCGGTTGCAATTCTTTCGCGACTGCCGTTGGATACTATGCCATCTACGCTACAGCCGTGTTCTTCACGACATTCGTCATCGCCTACATTTTCAAGCTTTTCACGGACAATACCGTCAAGCGTCTGCTAGGCCCCAAGCCTAATAGCCAACGATAAAATTCCCGAAATTCTTGATATCAAAACCGCGATTTTGCAGGGCCCTAAAATAGTGGCCCTTATTTTCCATCAGGTAAACGGCACTTGCACGGTCCTGTTCCATCGCATCCGTAAAGGAATACTTGTCAAAGGAATGGACGTACAGGAACGCGCTCGGATAGTTCTTGTACTTGACCGTCGAAAGATAGGAATCCAGATCGACACCGCCCAAGAACAGCACCTTCGGATAGCTGATGTTCGGATCGACAACGACCTTACGGTCCTTCGCCTCTCGATTCACGAACTCCATAGCGCTTTCGATGCCCTCGCCAAAATGGTTCCCGATGATGTTGCGGTAAGTCGAGAAATATTCCTTTTCAAATCCGGCAAAGCTGAGCAAGTAGGCCACCACCGGGATTATAATCGTCCTTGGATGGATGTAGTCGAACAGAAGGACCATACCATGGGCGGCAACCACAATGAGCGGCAAAAAGAGCAGATTCACGCGGTTGACATTGACGTTGATCAGCGCACCCACGGCAATCCCCGCCATAAGCCACACCAGCACAAAAAAGTGCAAGCCGATCTTGCGGGCTTTCACGTCACGAGCAGCCCTAACAATGAACTCGATTAGTCCCACAAAGAAAAATCCCAACGTCACCGGATAGAACAGGCCAAAATCCTTCATCGAATTCCACGGCAAACCATCGCTCTGGTTTTTCAGGATGTTCCACAAGTTCATAAGATTCTGGGGAATCTGGCTGAACGAGATTTCGCTATCGCGGAAGTAGACAAGCTTTGGAATGCTCAGGAACGGCAAGCGGATTTCGGGAATCACGCCCTTGTTCACGAGGAGGAACAGCAGCAGCGGGCACGCCAGCGCCACCAGGATTCCAAGCGCAATAAACGTGTAACGGTTCGGAGTCATGGACTTGCACCACACCGCATACGCCACGCAGAACAGGACAATGAACGGCACGACCGACCACACCGTCGCATAGGCGTAAAGCGAAAGTCCAAAGCACAGTGACGAGAGCAAAAGGAACTTCGGCTTATCCATCCCCTTAGCAAAGAAGAGCATACCGAACAAGACAAATCCCGGCGCCAGGTTCGATTCCAAAGCCCAGCGCGAAAGCATGATGTGCCACGGGGCAATCGCGACAAGAAGCATCGTCAAAAGCGCATAGCGTTCATCCGAAAAATGGCGAACCAGCCTATGCGTCGCGACAATCGACAAAAGCCCCACCAGGAGCATCGGGATTCGAATCGCCCAAACCTTGACGCCAAAAAGCGCAACAAACGGAACCATCAAATACGATTCCAGCGCATTCATGCCGGAGCCCCACGCCGTCAGGTAAACCGGCAGGCGGTAGCCAAAGGAATCCCTCGCGGACTGCGACAAGGTGTAAGCGTTGTAACCCGCAAAAGCTTCGTCCTGGTTCAGGCCATCGGGAACTTCACCGAACATGATGACGCGCGCAAAAAGGCCAAGCGCAAAGATCGCCCAGAACAAAGCGACCTGCACCGGATTCTTTTTGCAGTATGCAACGCAACTCTGCCCCAAAGTTCTAAGACGCTGAACCACTGACGTCATAGTCACTTCTTCTTCGTAAGGATAAGGTTCAGCCAATCCGCATGGTCATACGCATTGTCACCGTTGGCATCCATTTCAAGATTGATGGACTCGCGACCGGACACGTTGACCTTGCCCCAAACAGGAGCTTGGTTTCCGCGGATGACATCGCTAGACCAGAGGACTTCATCAGAAGAAGTAATGCGGAACTTGACAGAACCGCCACCCGAAACTTCGTCATCGACGCCGACCATGAATTCCAGCGTTTCGGCATCGGCAGGCAACCTGAAGAGGATCTTAGATGCGGCATGAGAACCAATACCGTTATCGAATGAGCGGCCCTTGACGGCAAGCTTTTTACCATCGACGCTCCTGTTGATTCGCGGCTTGCCATATTCCTGCGTGTACGCTTCGATCGGCAAGTTCGTCAAGTACATTTGATTCGGGAGGAGCTGGACCGCAATCGGTCTGGAGTCCCTGATTTCGCAGCCAAGATTCACCGCAAGAATCACAGACAAAAGCACATACGGCGCCACACGCGGAATGCGGACATTCTGGATTGAGCCACCCAAGCAAGGGAAGAATTTCGGGAAGAGCGAATGGATGATCGCAAACACAAAAGCAAGGACTGCAGCGCACGAAATCCAGGGCCAAAGATTGGCTCCCGACAAGCCGTTGACCACTTCGATGTTCGTTGCACAGAGGGCGGTAATGACGACGGCCCAGAACCAGGACTTTTTCAAATCCAGGGCCATCCAGACGCAAGCAAACGGAACGGCGTAGGCAAGGTAACGTTCATGCATTCCCGGCAAAAGCACGAAGAACGCGAACGCACTCAGCGTTGCTAGTTCAAAAGTCCTGCGCAGGCTCTTTGCAAAAAGCGAACACTTCAAGATGTAAACGGAAACAATGACAAAGAGAATCTTTCCGACCCACGAAGGCGAAAGGAGGAACCCGACTCCGTCTGCCGACAATCCAAAGAACGGCGTAGCGTCACGGCTCAAGTTACCCACGGTGAGCATCCAGAGGTTCGCCGCATTGTAAGTGGCAAACGGATACTGGCTTGTGGTATTGACGTAGGCGTGCGAAAGCATTCTGCCCAGGTTTCCCGAAACGATGAACGGCAAAAACACGAGCAGGATGGCAACAATCATTGCCGGGAACCCGCGCCACGAAATCTTGTACTGACGGATAAAGATTCCGCCAAACACGGGCAGCAAAAGGATCATCTGGAACTTAGCCAATACGGCAAGCGCAAAGAACATGGCGGCATACTTCATCTTGTGCTTGAAGTTTACACAGTAAAGAGCCGCAATGCCAAAAATGCAAGGGAACAAATCGACCTGTCCCCAAACAGGACCATCGAGCAAAAGCGCCGGGTTGAGAGCGACAAAGGCCATCACGAGATTCGCCATTACCGGCTGCATACGGGACTTTGCCACAAAACGGCTGACAACATCGACCAGGCCCAAATGCACAAAGAACACCGGCCACAGGCAAACGAACTTCAGCATGAACGTCCTATCCACGGGAATATCCGTCAAGACGTAAATCTTGGACACGACCCAGAGCCAAAAAACGTAAAGCGGCGGGTAGTTTCCATCAAACTTTTCAAAACCACCGTTAGCCAGTTTTTTAACCCAGTCTACCCAATAGTTCTGATCACCACCAAAGGCATTCGCTTCTGTGCAGAAAAGGTTTGCCAAAAGACAGAGGGCGCCCCAGATTAAGAACAGACGGGTTTTATTAGCCCAACGTTCCGGCAATGTCATATAGTTCTTGATTTTATTGATAAGATTTTTCATATCCTTCCATGTACTCTTTAACACAACGTAAAGATAACAAAATCATATTTTAACAATAACGGAGCGCCACGACATCAAGCGAAAAACGTTGTCACGAGTTTGATCATATCCTCATGATCTTTTGCAGACATCATTTCGCGGATGCTGTGCATACTGAGCATCGGTTCGCCAATGTCCACCGTTGGGATGCCGAGATTTGCAGAAACCGTCGGGCCTACGGTCGAACCACAGGGCATATCGTTACGCGTGATGAACACCTGAAGCGGAATGTCGGCCTGTTCGCAAAGCAAGCGGAGGTTTGCAGAACTCATCAAGTCGCTTGCATAGCGCTTTTGAGAATTTGTCTTTAGCACAATGCCCTTGCCCAGCAGCGGTGCATGATTCGGTTCATGCTTTTCGGTGTGGTTCGGATGTTCGGCGTGCGCCATGTCGATTGATAAAGCAATGGACTCCGCTAGGTATGAGGTATGGGGTCGCTCGCAAGCTCGCTTTGAGGTTTGGGGCATTCTTGCAAATACCTCATCCAGCACGCTCTGCAGGAAGTTGCCGGCGGCACCTTCACGCGTCGTGGAGCCGACTTCTTCGTTGTTGAGGAAGCAAGCCACAAAACAATCGTTCTCAGCCGACTTAGCCCCCACAATTGCTTCGGCAATGGCGTGGCAGCTGCTCAGGTTGTCGAGCCTGCCCGAATAAATCCATTCGTCGTTAAACCCGCCACGATTCGCAGGCTGGGCGTCAAAAAGCTGCACATCGAAATCGATCAAACGGGCACCTTCGGGGAGTTCCTTTTCGAGCGCCGACACGAACAAGTTCTTGCCAGTTTCAGGAGCGCCACTCCAGAGGGCGTTAAAATCTATTTGCGGATTGAGCTTAAGCCCATCCTGGTTCACGTTACGATTCAAGTGAACCGCCAACTGCGGAATCCTGAAAAGCTTTTTGCCGCGAATGAGTTTCGTCTTGAGAGTCTTTGTATCAGACGCATCCACATAGGCCAGCGCCCCCGCATAACCCAAGTCGCGATCGAGCCAGCTCGTATATAACGGCGAACCGTACACCTCCGTGTGGAGCGTACATACGCCCGCATTCATGCCATCCGGATTCGGCGAAATCTTGAGCGTCGGGAAATCCGTATGGGCAAGCGCAATCCTGAACCGCGACTGTGCGCTAAAATTCTTCGGAGTGCGGAAGGCGATAATCGAAGCCCCACGGCACACGAAATAGGCCTTCTGCGGAGCAAGTGCCTCTCCAGAACCCAAATCGACAAAGGATTTTTCTTTAAAATACGACTTGAGGCAATCCACCGTATGGTATGGGGTCACGGCGGTATTCAAAAATTCAAAAAAATCCATATTTCCTCGAAAAAAATCAATTATTTTCAATTTGACAATATAATCTATTTATATTTCTCGAAAACAATGGCATTTCAAAGGATTAAACAAATCAACTGGATGGAAATGTCCGGCCTCCTGGTCGGCATATTGAGTTCTGTTGCCATCATGATTTTTGCGCTGGCGCTCTACCACCATCTCAACGACAGAATCATCCAGGCCAACGAGTACAAGCTCTACAGTACATTCGAAAAGGCGCTAGGCCTTAAGAAGGGCACCCGAGTACAGATCAGCGGTGTAGACGTCGGACAGATCACCGAAACAAAGATCCACCCCAACGGCACGGGCGTCCGTATGGAATTTTCCATCGAGCAGAAGTACCAGGACCTGATCACCGACAGCGCCATTGTCTACGCCATCCGCGACCAGAACATGATTTCGGCGCGCGTCATCAACATCGACATTTCGAGAGGCAAAGGAAGCAAGGTGCTTCAAAACGGTGACACCCTTAGAGCTGGCAAGGCTCAAGACATCGAAACCGTTCTCGAAAAAGCAGACCAGATTTTGGGCCGTGTAAACAACCTCATCGATGCAGCCGACACGCTTATCGCCATGGCACTTGACACAGGAACGACCATGGGCGCATTGTTCGGCTCCCGCACACTTTACGACAACCTAAACCGACAGTTGTACCGTCTCGACGAAATCACATACGTCGGCAAGAACGTACTGAAAAAGACCTCGGTTTTGCTTGATACAATGAAGACTAGCGTTCCGACACTGATTAGCCGCGCCAACGAAGTCACGGACAACGTAGGCAACCTGCTCGAAGACTTCAAGCCTCTCCCGGGTCAGGTCACGTCGCTCCTCAACTCCATGGATTCGACAGTCGACCGTGTAGACAACCTTGTCAATGACTTTGGTACGGTCACAGTCGGGCTGCAAGACTTCATGAACACGACGGAATCGACGCTGCAAAGCGCAGACGACCTGATGTCCGGCATTTCCAAGATGTGGCTCTTCCGCAGCAACATTCCTAAGCACGATTCTGTACCCTTTGTCGTGGAGACACTATGGTAATGCAAAATGCAATCAAGCTTGCCCTTTGCTTTGCCCTGAGCGGGGTCGCCACGTCTTTTGCCTCGGAATCGGGGCTGCTCGCCGCACGCGCACAAAAGTCTTTTAAGGCAGGAAAGTTTTCCAAAGGATATTCGCAACTGGAACGCGCCCTCGTCGCAAGCCGTAAGGAAGCCGACCGGAATGCCGAAAGCCGTATCTTTATCGCCATGGGCCAGATCCGCACCATGAGCCTCGACTTCGAAATGGCTGATTCGCTATTGAACTATGTCAAAAGTGACTGGCTGGACGTCTCAACGCGCATTATGCTCGTCAAAGCCAAAGTGGGCCTGAAGAACGCCAAGGAAAAATATAGCGAAGCCGTTTCGCTCTGCGAAAGCGTCAACGAAGACGAACTCGACAAGCTCGATGACCAGCTGCAAGGAACGCTTTATTCGGAATGCGCGATCGCATACGCCGGCGTCCGTAACGAAAAGCAGGCCAAGAAGGCCCTCAAGATGGTCGACAAGCGCATCGACGACGACACGGGAATTTACTACTGGACAGAGGCTCGCATGGCAGAATTATGGAACCAGAGCGACGCCGATAAAATCTACAGCAAGGCCGAAGCAAAGTCGGTCGAAGCCAACACGCCCTACACAACGGCAAACATCCTTTACCACCGCGCAAAGGTTCTCAGCAAAACAGATCCTGCCAAATCCAGGGAACTGTTCAACCGCTGCAAAACAGCGTTCGAGCTGATGGGACTTGAGAAAAACTCCGCACGTTGCGGGAAATAATTCACGTCATCCAAAAGCACAGTCATCCTCGACCATCAGGGAGAGGATCCATTATTTTTAATTACGAGATTTGACTGAACCCTTCGTCAGGGCGACGACGATGCAGTAGAATCCGCAACAACTTCCTCGACTTTTTTCATGGCGAGGAGTTCGCGGTAAACGATAGCAGGATGGATTCGCCCTTCGGTCATGCCATCGACAAGAGTCTTGACCTTCTGGTAATTTTCATCCTTATCGTAATCGGCAATCAAGCCCTTGTAGCCGAGGAGCTTGAGAATCTTTGTATAAAAGCTTGCACGGAATTTCTTGAAACGCGGTTGCATCACGTCGTTCAGGATCGTTTCAAGCGCAGTCTCGGTCTGCATAGAGTCGAGTTCAAAGCTGCGGTAAATCGTGCGGATGTGATCTGGGATCGTAGAATCCGGACTATCGAAATACTTGCGCATCACGTTGGCGGCTTCGGTCCTGTTGGGGTATGGGCCACGAGCAAGGCGCAGTGCGTAGTAAAGAGAAAGGCGCCAGAACTCGGGATAAACGCGAGTCGCACGGCGCAACACGGAAAAATCAGAAGTGTCGGGAGCGTCAATCGGAGTCACGCCACCGACAAAATAATAGGGAGTGTAGAACAGCGAATCCAGGCTCGTCGAAAGTTCGGCGACATGGCCCAGATACGCATATTCCTTACCCGTGAGGTAGCTTTCGCCAAGTTCGGTAAGGCCCTTGATCCAAAAGAGCCCAGCGACCGATGCATCGTGCCCTGCAGCCACATAGCGAACAGACGAAGCCTTCGGCAAGAAGGATTCGTCAAAGTTCGTGCCCGGCAGCGGCTTCGCGTAATGGAACGCCACTGCGATGATGGCAATCGAAAAGATTATGGCAGCAAGGAAACGCATCTAACCGCTTAAACCTGGCAGGCCTCGGCGAGCTTTTCGAGGGCGTCTACGCAGTCGTTTGCATAGTTGGCCGGCGTATCGTTACGCTGCCATGCAAAGTTCAGGCCACTGCTCGAGTTGAGCACGTGGAACTTGCGCTTGCCGCCACCGTTCTGGATAGCCTGAAGAACCGTCTTGGCATCACCGCCCTGACCACCCGGAACACCCGGAATGGACACGCCCGGAATGAGGAACGGAATTTCGTACTTCTTTTCCTGGGACATGTAGCGCGTGATGTTTTCGAGTTCGCCCGGATTGGTAGCACCGACAACAGCACCGAGGTAGCCCTTGCCAGCGTCCCATTCCACAATCTTGTCAGCAACAGAGTAGAATGCTTCTGCGGCGTCGCGGACCTTCAGATCCTGGAAGTCGTGGGCACCCTTGTTGCTCGTGCGGAGGAGCACGTAGGCACCGTTCTCGCTATTTTCGCGAATGAAAGGACCGACGGAATCGGCACCCATCCACGGAGAGACGGTCACGACGTCTGCACGGTAAACATCGTAAGCGGCGTTTGCATAGGCGGCACTGGACTTACCAATGTCACCGCGCTTTGCATCCAAGATAACTGGGATGCCTGCGCTTCTGTAATCGGCAATGAGCTGCTGCAGGACGAGCATCGCCTGCACGCTCACGCATTCGTAATAAGCGCTGTTCGGCTTTACGACGGCGGGCTGCACGTTACGCTTGAGGCAGCATTCCAAAATGTCGGAATAGAAGCGCTTGATGCGGTCTTCGGGAGTGCCTTCGAGCGGAATGAGCTTGAGCACAGGATCCATGCCCATACACACCGGGTTGCCGCACTTTGCAATACGCTGTTCAAGGCGATCGTAAAAGCACGTCATTACTTCAATTCCTCCTGAATCTGGGCGGCTTCATAAGAGAGAATGCCGTGTGCAACCGCCACGTTCAGAGATTCAAGTTCGCTGCTCATCGGGATCTTCACCGTTTCGTCGGCAAGTTCGATGAAGTACGGGTTCGTACCGGCACCTTCGTTACCCACGAGGAATGCCATCTTGCGGAGCTTGTGCGGAGCGATTTCGCGGAGGGACTGCTTAGCATGCAAATCCGTAGCGATGATGGTGTAACCCTTGCTGCGCAAGAAGTTGATCTGGTCCACGAGATCCACGTCGAATTCAAACGGAACACGGAGGAACGTGCCCGAGGAACCACGGACAACCTTCGGGTTGAACGGGCTCACGGTACCGCGGCCAAGAATCATGCCCGAGGAATTGAAACCGAGGCTCGTGCGGAAGAGCGTACCGAGGTTACCCGGATCCTGCACGGCGTCCACAAGCGTAAGCACGCTGCGGCTCGTTTCGTAAACAGGCTTCTTGCTTGCGATGTTGCAGTAGGCAATGATGCCCTGAGTCGTGATCGTAGAAGAAAGACGCTTCATCTGTTCTTCGGTAAGCACGTGCAACATGATTTCAGCTTCGTTGATGGCTTCGAGAAGTTCTGCATTTTCGAACCCTTCGACCATGTAAACGGAGATGACGATTTCGCGGTGGTGCTTCACGAGTTCTTCGACAACGTGAACGCCTTCGCCAAGGAAACGGCCTTCGCGTTCGCGACCCTTTTCGGTCGTGCAAGCGATAAGCTTCTTGAACCAAGGCGGATTGGAAGCGGCTTCGTCCACCGTTTCAATCTGGGCGGCGCGTGCTTCGAGTGCGGCTTCGTCCAAGTTTTCGTCAATCGGATCCTTCTGTTCCGGACGCTGGCGGTAGACAGGTGCGTTCACGGCACCGTCACGGCGCGGGCCACGGTCACGGCCAAACGGCTTGTCGCCAAAGCGGCGCGGACGACGGTC
>Ga0310786_10011144_pt1 | contig 11246 bp, 11 predicted proteins | sample AusTroGonzalo_MG_FD_203881 | JGI IMG/M metagenome (GOLD analysis project Ga0310786, IMG submission 203881) | Bovine rumen microbial communities from tropical cattle in Woodstock, Queensland, Australia - Gonzalo_03 (v2) (version 2) | ecosystem: Host-associated > Mammals > Digestive system >...
GTTCTCGACCTTTTTATCTCGTGATTGGGACACAAAGATAAGAAAAAAAGTCGATAACCCTTCAAAAAAAGGAGTTATTTTTTCGTAAAAATACTTATTTTCCTTCCATCATCTTGTTAAACTCGTCTAAAGTGACCGATTTTTCATCCAGTTTGACCACAGTCTTGAGTTTTTCAGTCAGTTTCAAATCCACGGCACGGTCCACAAAGTTGTCAATGTTCTCGCGCTTTTTCAACTGCTCTTCAGCATAATTCTCGACCACATCGTCAGGCACATTGGCCATGCCATACTGAGCAAACTGTGAACGAATGGCCTCACGGGCTACACGCTTCACATCCTCATCCTCGACCTTGATCTCCTGAGCGGTTACAATCTGTTCCTTGATCAGATGCCAGGCCAATTCCTTGATGCTGCCCTCAAAGTTCTGTTCTACATAGTCAGCACCTTTGTCCTTGTTGTTCTGAAGCATCACACGCTTCAACAGAGTTTCAGGGAACTCGAGCTTGCCCACTTTCTTCTCCAAATGGGCACGCACGTCCTGCATAAACTTATAGTCGCTACTACCAACAAACTGAGCCTTCAACTGTTCGGCGATTTTCTCACGGAAGGCTTTCTCATCCTTCACTGTACCCTCGCCGAAAACACGGTCGAACAAAGCCTGGTTCACCTCAGCAGGCTCAAAGTGACGAATCTCTGTAACCTGAAACGAAAAATCACTGTTCATGTCAGCAATATCTTCCTTCTTCACCTTCAACAGGGCAGCCACTTCGGCATCATTATCGGGATACGCCTTCTTGGGATTGAAAGTGATTATATCACCTGGCTTACAGCCGTCAAAGAGCTTTTTCTGCTTGTCTTCCTTGATATAGGCAGGCATAATCATACCGCTCTCAGTAGTGATACCGCCCTCGAGAGTACTACCTTTCTCATCGAGCTGGCGCAAGTCACCGGTAATGGTGTCATTACCACTGAATACCTCAGCCTTCACAAACTCACCACCCTGTGAGGCATACATCTGAACCTGCTGGTCAATGAGTTTGTCATCAACGGTGATAGTATAATAGGCAATCTTATCCTTTCCGCTCAAGGCCACCGTAAATTCAGGGGCAACGGCAATGTCGAACACGAAGGTCATATCTCCCTCCTTCTCGAAATCCTGCGGCTCTTGCTTATCGCTGGGCAGAGGCTCTCCAAGCATCTGAATTTTGTTCTCACGCACATATTCATAGAGTTTCTCACCCATCAGGCGATTCACCTCGTCAACCTTAATGGCAGTACCATATTGGCGCTTTACCAGTCCAATAGGAACCTGTCCAGGACGGAAACCGGGAATCTGGGCTTTCTTGCGATAATCTTTCAGTGTTTTCTCAACCTTTTCCTGATAGTCAGCGGGCTCAATGGTCATGGTCAGCACACCATTGATCTTATCAGGGCAATCAAATGTAATTTTCATCTTTCTTTATACCTTATTATATAATACGTGCAAATTTTGGGGTGCAAAAGTACAAAAAAAAGGGAAAAGTAAAGAGTGAATAGTGAATAAAATGACGCTCTCTTGTTATTTTTTAACGTTTCAAGCCTTCTTACCTCATCACATTCGTCCCTTTAACTCCCCTATAATTACTCTTTTATTTCACTCTTCTTCCTCTTTTGCTTTTCGCTCCTCTTCCATCAACTGGAAGTCCTTCTTTCTCAGCACGAATGAGTTTGTCAGATACTTCTCCCTCACAATTTTGTTCTCTGCCAATTCTTCAGGCGAACCTTGGAACAGGATACGACCCTCGAACAACAAATACGCACGATCGGTGATGGTAAGCGTCTCATCCACATTATGGTCGGTTATCAGAATACCTATATTTCTATATTTCAGTTTCCACACAATCTGTTGAATATCCTCTACAGCGATGGGGTCGACACCCGCAAAAGGCTCGTCAAGCATAATAAACTTCGGTTCGATGGCCAAACAACGGGCAATCTCCGTTCTTCGACGCTCACCGCCTGAGAGTTGATCACCTTTGTTCTTGCGCACCTTACCCAAACGGAACTCCTTGATCAATTCCTCCAATTTCTGCAACTGGTAGTCGCGGGGTTTGCCCGTCATCTCCAATACCGAAAGGATATTGTCCTCGACACTCATCTTACGGAACACGCTCGCCTCCTGGGCCAGATAACCGATACCAGCCCTCGCACGCCTGAACACAGGGTATTTCGTCACATCCTCATCACCTAGGTAAATATGTCCCCCATTAGGCACAATCAGACCTGTAGTCATATAAAACGAGGTGGTCTTACCAGCGCCATTGGGCCCCAGCAGACCCACAATCTCGCCCTGCTTCACATTGAAACTCACATCGTTCACCACAGTACGCTTACCATACCGTTTCACAAGACCTTCCGTGCGTAATACTAATCCTTCTGTCTCCATAATCGCCCGCAAAAATACTATATTTTTCTTAGAATTGGCGGGTTGCCAACAAAAAATGTGCCGTTGTTTGGTATTATTAACGATTATCCTTGGCAGTTTGGGAAATTATGTCTACCTTTGTCGACGATAAAGACAGTAGAGTGAGATGATGATCATCAGATATCTGACCATATTCGGGCGCTACCTGCAACTGATGGGGCGGACCTTTTCCGTCCCGGAACGTATGCGTATGTTTTTTAAATCATATGTAAAAGAGATGGCGCAATTGGGCGTGAACTCCATTGGCATTGTGTTGCTTATCTCATTCTTTATCGGCGCTGTAATCTGCATTCAGATGAAATTGAACATCCAGAGCCCGTGGATGCCCCGTTGGGTGAGTGGCTATACGACACGTGAGATTCTGCTGTTGGAATTTTCGAGCTCCATCATGTGTCTGATCCTGGCCGGCAAGGTAGGTTCAAACATCGCCTCGGAGTTAGGTACGATGCGCGTGACCCAGCAAATCGACGCCTTAGAAATCATGGGTGTAAATTCAGCCAGCTACCTAATACTACCGAAGATAATGGGCATGCTCACCATCATGCCTTTCCTAGTTATATTCTCATCAGCCACAGGTATATTAGGCGCCTATGCCACTGCCTACGTGGGTCATGTGCTACCTCCCGACGACCTGACACTGGGTCTGCAACACTCGTTTAAGTCGTGGTTTGTGTGGATGTCAATCATCAAAAGTGAGTTTTTTGCCTTTATCATTTCGAGTGTACCGGCATTTTGCGGCTATACAGTAGAGGGTGGTAGTGTAAACGTGGGTAAGTCGTCAACCGATGCAGTAGTGTCGTCGAGCGTACTTATCCTATTCAGTGATGTATTCCTAACCCAGTTGCTGTCATGATAGAGGTTAAGAATCTATATAAGTCGTTTGAAGACAAAGAAGTGCTTTCGGATGTCAGTACAATGTTCGAAGATGGCAAGACGAACCTGATTATCGGTCAGAGCGGATCGGGAAAGACAGTGCTAATGAAAAACCTTGTGGGACTCCTAGACCCCACAAGTGGACAAGTTCTTTATGACGGTCGCGATTTCGTGGCGATGTCGAAAAAGGAAAAGGTTTATATGCGGCGTGAGATGGGCATGATTTTCCAAAGTGCAGCCCTATTTGACTCGCTGACGGTGTTGGAGAACGTGATGTTCCCGTTGGATATGTTTTCATCGATGAACCTACGAGAGCGCAAAAAGCGAGCTATGGACTGTTTGGAGCGTGTAAACCTGGTGGGTGCCGAGGAGAAATTCCCAGGCGAATTGTCAGGTGGTATGCAGAAGCGCGTAGCCATCGCCCGTGCCATCGCTCTGAACCCCAAATATCTGTTCTGTGACGAGCCGAACTCTGGCCTCGATCCAAAGACCTCGCTTGTAATCGACGACTTACTGCATAGCATTACGAAGGAATTCAATATGACAACCATCATTAATACCCACGATATGAACTCGGTAATGGGTATTGGCGAGAATATCATTTTCATCTATGAAGGCCACAAGGAATGGCAGGGTGTCAGTAACCAGATTATGCACTCCGACAACACCCGTCTCACCGACTTCATCTTCGCCAGTGACTTATTGAAGAATATGCGCAATTTGGTTTTGGAGAAAGAGACTGTGTCACCTACCACAAAAAACCGCTGAGTTAACTCATTTCATCAATCGAGTTAACTCAGTGTTTTTAGGGAATTAATTAGAAATTCCATTTGACTGCAAGCGTGGGATTAACGAAGAAGGTTTTATCGTTGACCGTATTATAAATGAAGTTGTTACTGATTTCCACCTCAGAACCTAAGCTAAGGTGGTCGGTAAAGTTATACCATAACTGGGGTTCAGAAAGAACGACGAGTTGACCATGGCCGTCGGCTTTCTGCCCTCGCCAGAAATCAATAAAGCCCGAGAATGACATTTTGCGATTGAAAAAATGGACACCCCATACACCCGTCAGTTGCATACTATTATAAGCAGTATTGAAATCATAACTCTTGAAGAAACGTTTGTAGAGCAGCTGGAGCGACCAAGTAGCAGTATAGTTGGGGGTATTACCATTGTAGGCAATACCCGCGAGGGCAGCCTGCTGGTAACTGCCATTTCGGGAGCCTAGACCACCATCGTACTCAACATGGGCGGCGAGAGGCAGTTTCTTGAAAAGGTTGATTTCACGAGAAATCTCCGTGTAAGCACCGAGGGTCTCTTTTCGGCTGAGGTCGACGTCAACGAAATAGTACCAAGAGCCCCAATCGTCAGCCTTGAACTGTTCGAGGGTGACGGTGACTTTTTGACGAGTAGCTTCCTCGTCGGTGTAAAGGTTACGACCGAAGTCATAATGGAGCTGAATGTTTTGAGAATTGGCCGTGAAAGCAGAGAAGGCCAAAATGATAAGGATAATGAACTTTTTCATATTTTTAATCTTTCTATAATTAAACTTGCAGCATTGTCGGGAGCAATTTGGTCACCGAGGCGGCGACTGACCTCATCGTAACCTTTAAGCATAGTATCACGCAAAGGGCCTTTTAAAATCTTATCTAGCTCACCACGAATATGATCGACAGTAAAAGTACGACCTAAGAGTTCGGTGACAACCTCGCGGTCGACAATAAGATTGACTAATGAGATGTATTTCACCTTGAGCAAGTGACGGCGTACGTAGTCGGCAATCACAGGCAGGGGGAGTTTGTAGCAAACTACCTGCGGTACGCGGAATAGACAAGTCTCGAGGGTGGCAGTGCCACTAGTGACGAGGGCGACATGCGCCTTAGAGAGCAAAGCGTAGGTCTGGTTATAGACCACCTGCACTTTTCGATCTTGAATAAAAGGGGTATAATAGTCACGTTCGATGCCTGGGGCACCTGCAAGGATTATATGATAGTCAGTCTCATAAGGTTTCACAGCATCAAGCATTGCAGGAAGATTATCTTTGATTTCTTGCTGGCGGGAGCCAGCCAACAAAGCGATTACAGGCATGGCCAGATTGTCCGAATGTTCCAGTTTCTCCGAATGTTCTTTGGCCAAAAACTGGTGAACTTCATAGGCTGTAGGGTTACCAACATAGTGGATAGGATAATGGTGCTTTCCCTCAAAGAAATCGACCTCAAAGGGTAGGATGGAAAAGAGTTCATCAACATCATGCTTAATATTTTTGATGCGATACTCTTTCCATGCCCAAATCTTCGGAGAAATATAATAATAGACAGGTATTTTTGTCTTTGATTTTACAAACCTAGCCATCTTTAAGTTAAAACCTGGATAATCAACAAGAATGACACAATCGGGCTGCCAAGAGAGAATATCATTCTTACACATCCGCATATTAGAAAGTATCGTAGGCAAATGTAATAGCACTGGAATAAAACCCATATAGGCAAGGTCTCTGTAATGGCGTACACAGGTACCACCGACAGCCGCCATCAGGTCACCGCCAAAGAATCGGAACTGCGCATCAGTGTCAAATTTCTTTAACGATTGCATCAAGTGTGAAGCATGGAGGTCACCTGAAGCTTCGCCTACTATCAGATAATATTTCATAACGGCCAGGCTTTGAGTTGTTCGAAAGCTTGATAGGCAGTGAAATCTATTTGAGTGGGGGTAATGGCAACATAGCCGTTGTCAAGGGCCCAACGGTCAGTATCCTCGGCCTCAGGCTCGTCATTTCGGTAACGGCCAACCATCCACCAGTAGTCGTAGCCACGGGGGTGATGGCATTTCGTCACTTCGTTAAACCAAGTACCGGGAGTCATGCGACACACCCTGACACCTTGAAACATCGGCACAAGGGGGAAGTTAACATTAAGACAGACACCACGGGGCAAGCCTTCTCTGAGGACTTGGGCCGTAATGGTACGGATGAAAGGGCGAAGGGGGGCAAAGTCTGCATTTTCACGGTAATCGCAAAGCGAGAAGGCCACCGATGGAATGTATTTCATACAACCTTCGAGGGTAACACCCATCGTACCACTATAATGGGCATTGACAGAGGCATTGTCGCCGTGGTTAATTCCGCCGATGACCATATCGGGCCGACGCGGACATATCTCGGAGAGTGCCAGCTTTACGCAGTCGACAGGCGTGCCGTTGCAGGACCAAATTTCAACGCCCTCATACTGTTCGCGTTTTTGGAGACGCAGAGGAATGGTGGCTGAAAAAGCACAGGAATAGCCACTACGGGCATCGTCGGGAGCACAAACAATAATGTCGGCGACATCCGATAGCATCTCGACAAGGCTTCTGATACCCTTTGACTGATAGCCGTCATCATTAGAAATGAGCAATAGTGGTCGTTTATTATTCATAAAATATCAATGATTTGAGTGCAAAATTACAAAAAAATATGAATTATGAATTATGAATTATGAATTATTTCGTAACTTTGTACCCAAATTTGCAATTAAGAATAAGGTAAAACAAAATTATAATGGGTAAAATTATAGCATTAGCGAACCAAAAAGGCGGTGTCGGAAAGACCACCACCACCATGAATCTTGGCGCTTCATTGGCCACCCTAGAAAAGAGCGTACTTATTGTCGACGCAGACCCTCAGGCCAATGCCTCCAGTGGTCTAGGCGTAGATATCAAGGAAGTGGAATGCTCCCTATATGAGTGTATTGTCAACAAGGCCGACATAAGAGACGCCATTTACACTACAGACATCGACAATTTGGACATTATCCCTAGTCATATCGACCTCGTGGGCGCAGAGATAGAGATGCTGAATATGGACAACCGTGAGAAGATTCTCCGTCAACTTCTAGAGCCAATACGCGCAGAATACGACTATATTCTCATCGACTGCTCTCCCTCGTTGGGCCTCATCACCGTGAATGCCCTATCTGCCGCCAACTCAGTAATCATTCCCGTGCAGTGTGAGTACTTTGCATTGGAGGGAATCAGCAAACTACTTAACACTATCAAAATTATCAAGAACAAGCTGAATCCAACTTTGGAAATTGAGGGTTTCTTGTTGACGATGTATGACAGTCGCCTCAGATTGGCTAACCAGATTTATGACGAGGTGAAGCGCCACTTCCAAGAACTGGTATTCAAGACCGTAATCCAAAGAAATGTAAAATTGTCGGAGAGCCCAAGTCATGGCTTGCCCGTCATCCTCTACGATGCAGACTCCACTGGCAGCAAGAATCACTTAGCACTTGCCAAGGAGATTATAAGCAAAAACAGTTATAAATAACAGAAACGACACTCATAAACATGGCTGTACATAAAAAATACGACCGCAATGTACTAGGCAGAGGCTTAGAGAATATTGGAAATGGCAAAGGCAGAGGTCTAGACGCCCTGATCAATACGAAGGACGTCGAGACAGAAGGAAGTTCGAACCTCTGCGAAATTGCTATCGAGAAGATTATATCGAATCCCAACCAACCCCGTAGGGAATTTGATCAGGATGCACTGACAGAACTGGCTAACAGCATTCGTGAAATTGGCATCATTACCCCCATCACTTTGCGGCAGACAACTGAAGGTAAATATCAGATCATCGCTGGTGAACGCCGATGGCGAGCAGCAAAGACCGCCGGGTTAATTACTATCCCTGCTTATATCCGCACGGTAGAAGACGAGGGTGTGATGGAGATGGCATTGGTGGAGAACATCCAACGCGAAGACCTGAACGCCATTGAAATTGCTCTTGCCTACCAGCACATGGCCGACGCTATCGGCATGACACAAGAGAGAATCTCGGAGCGTGTAGGTAAAAGTCGTACCTCCGTTACCAATTTTATGCGCCTGCTGAAGCTGCCTGCACAAATACAAATGGCGCTAAAGAATCACGAGATTGACATGGGTCACGCCCGCGCCCTGCTAGCCATTGATAGTCCATCGGCACAGATTAAACTATTTAAGGATATCCAGAAGAACAACTACTCCGTACGTAAAGTGGAGGAATTAGTGAAAATCATCAAAGACGGTGCCGACTTGCAAACCGCCAAGAAGTCTGCCGATCAGAAGGCCCGTCTACCAGAGGAGTTCAATGTCCTGCGTAAAAAGCTAGCAGATCTGTTCCAAGCAAAGATACAGATGACCTGTACCCCCAAAGGAAAAGGAAAGATTACCATCGGTTTTGATAATTCTGATGAGTTGGAACATATCATGAACACTTTTGATAAGATATCAAATTGAGTCGTTATATAGAGATAATGAAAAAACGGTCTGTGGCTGTCACACTACTATTGTTGACGGTTGTCGTCAGTTTCGCTCAGGATGTTAATGACTTGCCTGAGGACAGCATCTTTGTCATCAGCAATGATGCTGAGCCTATGACTGAGAGCCATGCTACCGATAGTCTCTTCGCCGACAGTTTGCAAAAGCAACTGAGCATGATAACCGATGCCTATCCACTTAGGAAAGTGGAGAAAGACTGGGACAAGTGGCAGCCTGACCCCAAACGGGCCCTCTGGCTAGCACTTGTTTTTCCTGGAGGTGGACAGATATACAACCGCAAATACTGGAAGTTGCCACTTATCTATGGTGGTTTTATGGGTTGCTTGTATGCCATGAACTGGAATAATAATATGTATAAAGACTATTCTCAAGCCTATCTCGACATCATGGACAACGACCCGAACACCGCTAGTTTTAACAGCTACCTTCACCTCGGTGCAAAGATTACCAGCGCTAATGAAGATCGATACAAGCAAATTTTCAAGAGCAGAAAAGACAAGTACCGCCGTTGGCGCGATCTAAGTTTTTTCGTAATGGTAGGTGTCTATGCTCTCTCCGTGATTGATGCTTATGTAGATGCAGAACTTTCCGTATTTGACATCTCGAAGGATCTGAGTCTGAAGGTGGAACCCACTATTATGAATAACAGTTCGTCGAACAACCCCATCCATGCGGGTGCATTAGGCCTCAACTGTAGTTTAAACTTTTAAAGTGACAATAATTGAATATGAAGAAAAAAATAATATGGATTATAATCGTCCTGTTCCTGATTGGTTCAGGAGGCATGGCCGAGGCACAAGTGGTGAAAAAGACTATTAAGGATACTCCAGTAGTGATTGAAGAGGAAGACGAGGAGGAGGAAGAGGATTATGATGACGAGGAGGACGACGGCGACTTCGAGGAAGAGGACGATGTGCCTAACATACTCGGAGAAGACGAAATCACCGTCACCGACAAGCAGGGTAACGAAGAACTCATCGAATTCCCCGAGGCCATGACCTACGACCTCGATAGTTTGCTGAACCTCTATATGTCGAAGACCTATCTCACGGGTACCAACGACTGTGAGATGAAGGATGTCAACCCTACCTATCCCCGTGAGGTTTATATTGAACGCCTCAGCAGGATACCCTCCGTAATGGAATTGGCCTACAACGATGTGGTACAGAAGTTCATCGACCGATATACTGGCCGTCTTCGCTACTCCGTCAGCTATATGCTAGGCGCCATGAACTTCTATATGCCAGTCTTTGAAGAGGCTTTAGAGGCCTATCAGCTGCCATTGGAATTGAAATATCTTCCTATCATCGAGTCTGCACTAAACCCAAAGGCAGTGTCAAGAGTTGGAGCTACGGGATTGTGGCAATTTATGCCCGCGACTGGCAAACAATATGGTCTGGAACTAAACTCCCTCGTTGATGAACGTCGCGACCCTGTAAAATCATCGTATGCTGCTGCCCGTTACTTGAAAGCCCTATACAAGATCTTCGGTGATTGGAACCTAGTGATTGCAGCTTACAACTGTGGTCCTGAGAATATCAACAAGGCCATCCGTAGAGCTCGTGCCGCCAAGGGCAAGACCCAAGAGGGCGATGTGCTCACTCCTGCAGACAAAGACTACTGGCATATTTACCCTTATTTGCCAGCAGAGACACGTGGCTATGTACCTGCATTTATCGCAGCTAACTATATCATGACCTATTATTGCGACCACAATATCTGCCCAATGACCACCCGTCTGCCCGCGCAGACAGATACCATCGTTGTCAGGCGTAATGTCCATCTGGAGCAGGTAGCTGCTGTGCTGGGGCTCGACATCGACATGCTGCGCTCGCTCAATCCCGAATACCGTCGTGATGTCGTGCCTGGCCTCACTAAGCCCTCGGTTATTCGTCTACCACTGGCTGATACAGGGCGTTTTATCGACAACGAGGACTCTATCTATAACTATCGGGCCGATGAACTACTCAACAAACGCCTGGAGGTGACTATCAATGATGATGTACCCACTTATACCCGCAAGACCACCAAGAAGGTAACCCGCAAGAACAGTCGTGCAAGGCGCAACAGCCGTGTGACCAGGAACAAGCGTACCACAGCCCGCAAGACAACTGTTAAGAAGAAAACTGCTGTCAGGAAAAAGGCGACACCCAAAAAGAAGGCACCTGCCAAGAAAAAGACCACAGCCAAGAAATCACGTAGAAGGAGGTAAACAAGTATGGACGAAGACAAGATTCCTCAAGAAGAGCTCGATGAAAAATTGGTAAACGATGCGTTTCAGGAGTTGCTCGACAGCTACCTGTCATCCCGCCATCGCAAGAAGGTGGACCTCGTCACCAAAGCCTTTAACTTTGCACGACAAGCACATAAAGGGGTTCGACGCTTATCGGGCGAACCATATATCATGCACCCCATTGCCGTTGCACTCATCGCCTGCAAAGAAGTGGGTCTCGGCTCCACGAGTATCTGTTCGGCACTATTGCATGATGTTGTCGAGGATACCGACTACACCGTAGAGGACATCGATAATATCTTCGGTCCAAAAATCGCACAGATTGTCGATGGCCTAACAAAAATTAGTGGTGGCATCTTCGGAGAGCAGGCCTCAGCA
>Ga0310786_10011145_pt1 | contig 11246 bp, 6 predicted proteins | sample AusTroGonzalo_MG_FD_203881 | JGI IMG/M metagenome (GOLD analysis project Ga0310786, IMG submission 203881) | Bovine rumen microbial communities from tropical cattle in Woodstock, Queensland, Australia - Gonzalo_03 (v2) (version 2) | ecosystem: Host-associated > Mammals > Digestive system >...
GCAACGACGAACGCATGGCCCGCGTAGGGCGCGTTGAACGTCAGCGTCGCCACGGTTCCCGGCGCGTAGGTTTCGGCATTGGCGCGCAGTTCCAGCGCCGACGGACTGGTCGAACGTTCGCCCGTCTCGCCGGCCCAGTGCCAGAAGTCGTGCGTCGTCTTAAGTCGATCGCCTACCTTTGCGACGAGCATGTAGCGTCCGGCGGGCATTGTTCCGGCGGCAAACGCCACGCGCGCACGCCAAGTTGCGGCGGCCGCGCCCAGGGGCAGCTTGACCTTGCGTGCCAGCTGGGGTTGCGGGATGCGCTTCTCGCGCCACTCGGTACGATACGTGTTACCTTGGCGCACGAAGTGACTGTCCCATTCCACCTTCTCGAAGGACAGCTCGATCTCGGTATCCGTCTCATTGACCACCACATCGTCCAGCGTCGCCGGCAACAACGCCAGTTCGAACGCCCGCGACTCGCCGGGCGCGGCCTCCGCATCGCGAAGGCCGATGAAGCGATCGGTGGGAAACGCGACGAGAGGACGGGAAGCGGTCACGGCCCGTCCGCCCGCTTCCACAACAGACGCCTCTGCCGCGATGAGCACGGGCGCAAACGCGCTTTTCACGCCCTGCGCGGCCGCGCCCGGATAAGTCACCGCGAAGGCGCCGTTCGTCACGGTTCCCTCTACCTTGAATTTGACGCCGTTGATTTCGTCGGACGTTCCAGCGACCCATCCTTTCCAGTGGCGGGGCGCAGGGGCCGGATGGAGCGACGCGGAGAACTTCCACGTCGCGCCTTCCACCTTCTCGCCGAAGTAGTAGGTGGCGTCGCCCGTGAAAGCCACTGCGCGATCCAGGCCAGTCCAGGCTTCCTTGTCCGTCTCCAGCTTCACGCGGAAGCGGTCCGCCACGAACGAGGCCACGCGAATGTCCATCGAGCCAATCCACTTCTTGCCCAGCGTGCAGACAACCCTCCATACGCCAAAGGCGGCATTGGCGGGCACGGTCCATTTGGCCGTCGCGAAGCCATAGCGGTCCAGCGTGACGCGCTGCGTGGCGATCGCCGTGCCCGAATCGTCATTCAGTTCCAGTTCGACCGTTGCACCCGCGAGCGCGGCGGCGCCATGCTTGGCCGCCGTGCGCACGAACACCGCCGAATCAAACGACTCGCCAGGGCGGCACAGGTCACGTTCCGCAAAAATGAAGGCACGCGGATGGGCGTAGGTGTCGTCCGCCTCGTTTCCGTCACGTTCCGATTCGCTGTCGAGCACCAGATAGGACAGATCATCCGCCGTCTTCACCAGCACGCCGCGCACGCGGTCGTCCTCGCTGGCGTAGCGCGGATCGTAGGCCGAACGAAAGCTGCCGTCGTCGCCGGTCTTCCCCTGCGCGACAATGCAGTTCTTCTCGCTGAGGAACGTCACGTCGGCGCCGGCGACCGGCTGCCCGTCCGAGAATCGGCAGACGGCGGCAAACGCCTGGCGACCGTCCCTTTCGGAGATGGCCGCATTCACGCCAAGGTCGGTGAGCGCGAAACGAGTCTCTTCCGTCAGCGGCGAACCGCTCCCGCCCCACCAATTGCGCCTATAGCCGTCGGTTTCGATCTGAAGGCGATAGAAGCCTGGCGCGCGGTTGGTGAGAATGTTGTCCAGTTCCAGCATCCGATTGACCGTCTCGTGATAGGGTGGCGACAGATGGATTTTCGCCTCCGCCACCTGGGTCATGCGCTGCTCGGCCTGCCACGAGCCCAGATCGTAGTAGTTGAGGTTGTTCTCAAACGCCTTGCTGATGCGCACCGTGAGATTCGTGACAAACCGCGCTTCGTACGGGAAGCGCAAGGTACCAATCGACTTCACCGGGTAGTAGGTTCCACGGCTGAGCAGGTTGAAGATTGGCTCCAACTGGGGTGTACGCACGCTCAGGCGCGCTTCGCGTCCCAGACGACGACCATCGGCCGCCTTCCAGTCCGGCGAAAGAATGGCCGTATAGAGCGTATTCGGCTTGAAGTCACCACGAACGACAATCTTGTCGCCAGCCACCCCGAACGAGGTTTCCAGCGCAGGCGAAATGCTCAACGCATTCTGTTCCGGCGCGACCACCGGATGCTTCCCCGCATTGAGAAAACTGATACGAATTTTCCCCTCGTCATATTTGATCGCCGTCACCTCAAAAGGAAGATTCGTAATAGAATTTTCATTTTCTTTTTCAGTTACCGTTTTCTTTCGGGCCTTTTCCTTCACCTCTTGGGGACTGTCCCCATGTACCCCTTGGGGACTGTCCCCATGGGCCGACTTGCCCTTTTGGGGACTGTCCCCCTTGCCCTTTTGGGGACTGTCCCCCTTGCCCTTTTGGGGACTGTCCCCCTTGCCCTTTTGGGGACTGTCCCCATGCGGTTGCGAGACCTGAGAATCGCGCAATTCCGCCAGCGCATTTTCCGCCACGCAGACACGATGATGGAGCACAAGTGCGACCGAACCCAGTCCAAGAGACAAGAGCGCGAGCAAAACAACTAAAATCCTATTCATTCTGTCGATTCCTTTCAGAAATGGAAAACCCAAGAGAAGATCAAAATCAATCTTCTCCAGCGGCGCGGATTATACCACATTCTCCGCGCCGTTCAACCCCAAAAATAAAGAAAATTGTAATCGGCCACTTATGGACGTTGTTCGGATTTATTGTGTAATTGTGAAAATATGAAATTATGTAAATGTGGCATTATGAAAATGCCGGCTAACTACTTAACTAGGTTTTATTGCATTCCCTTCAGGAACGCCATGCTCGCCTCCACATCGGCATACGTGTTCCTGCGCGTCTCGCACTCGACAATCGCCCAGCGCGTCCCGGCTTTCGCCGCGGTGGAGAAGATGGCCTTCCAGTCGTTCGCGTCGCCTTCGCCGCCTATGGAATCGCCGCCACCCGGCTTCGCATGAATGGACGGCACGCGCCCGGCGAGCTTCTCCAGCCAACGAACGGGATTGTCGCCCGCAAGCTTCACATGGCCCACATCCAGCTCCATCGCGAGACCCGCGTCATAGAGATATTCCAGCGGCGTCTTGCCATCGAAGTGCTGCCGTAGCTCGTGCTGGTGGTTGTGGTAGCCCACGCGGATGCCGAACGCCTTGAACTTCTCGTCCAGCGCCAACAGCTCGTCTGCATGCCGTCGCCATTCCGTGCCAGTGGCGAATTTCGTGTAGGGCTCAAAGATGAAATTGATCTTGAAGCGGTGGCAGAACTCAAGAAACCTATTGATGGAATCGGGGGCCACCGTCTTCATGTAGAACGGCATGTCGATGATCGCAAGACCGTTGTCGGCAAGCATCTTTTCCAGCTTGCCATGATCCATCGCGAGAAACGCGAAGGACTGCACGCCGTCGTAACCAAGCGCCTTCAGGCGGCGAAACGCCGCCGCCGGGTCCTTTTTCCACAGATCGTTCACGCTCCACATCTGCACGCCAATGCGAATGCCGTTCACGGCGAAACCATCCCCCCACGACGACGTTTTGCAGGCCGCCGACGCACCAAGCGCCGCAAGCGCCCCCATCTGCAGGAAACCTCTTCTTGTATTCATCTTTCCTTCCTTTGCCTTACGTCACCCACCGCGCGTTCAGCACGACACAACACGCAAAAGCTTGCCGCACCCGACATCCAGCGTGTCGGCCGGCGTCGTCTTCCAATACTCCGGGTTGAACAGCTCGATCGAAAGCCACGGATCCGCGCCGGCGGCGGCGAGGTTTGAGAATATCTCGCCCCACGGCGCAATTCCGTCGCCCGGCCACACGCGGTTGGCATCGACGAGCTTCTCCCTTTGCGGCGTAGCCGGATAGTCGTTAACATGCAGCACCGGCAAGGTGGACGACGAGAGCAAACGGTATGCGGCGAACGAACTGCCGCCACGGTAGGTGTGATACACGTCGGCCAGCACGGCGGCATCTGGACGGTTCAGCATCTTGAGCACGTCGAGCACATCCTCAAGCCTTGAAAGGTTGACGGAATGGCCCCAGTATTCGAGAAGCGGCCTCACGCCCATCTCCTTGCCAAGATCCAGCACGGCGGCGTAGCGTTCCGCAATCGCCTCCTTGGGCACCTTCGGCGAGCCCGGCTTCTGCACGCCGAACATCGAAGCGGCGACGTTCGGGCACCCCATCTCGGCCAGAAGCGCCATGTCGCGCTTGGTCTCCTCCATCCCCGCCGCGCGCACTGTCGGGTCTGGATTAACCCACTGCCCGAACGCAATGCCGTTCACGAACGAAACGCCGCCGTCGCGCGCGACACGGCACACCTCGCCGAATTCGCCGGACGCCTTGGCGGCGCGAATGTCCTTCATCCACGGTTCATAGCCGTGAAAACCCGATGCCGCCACAGCCTTGACCTGCTCCAGCAACGTGAGACCATAGCCCCGCAAGGTCGAAGCGTTCATTGAGAACTTCGCCTCGCGCCCGCAGGGCGGACGGACGCAGCCAGCCATCGCAGCCAGCGAACTCGCCCAAATGAAATCTCTTCTGGTCATCGCATCACCCAGCAAACCAGCCAGCCACCTAACTACTGAACCAGGTGCATCTCGATGTCCATGTTCCGGCACAGCGCCGCCAGCGCGTCCGCATGGTCGCCGTACATGAGCGCGTAGTGATGTTCCCAGCCGTTCTCGATGACCTCCTTGCGGATGGCATCGCAGCCGGCGTCAAACTTGATCTTGAGCGGGTTGCCGCGCACGAAGAGGTCGGTATCGAGGCCCGTGCCCGTGCAGACGAGCATGCGGTAGCCGTCGCCATCGCGCTTCTCGCCGAGGCGCGCCAGCGTCACGCGCCCACCCTTGAGCGGGAATTCGTCCGTGACGCCCTTCACGCCGCCGCCCTCGATCGTCGCCGAGCAACGTAGCTCCGGCTGGAAGCCGGGCTTGCAGATGGCGCAGGGCGCAGCACCGCAGTGCCAGGTGACGCCATAGTCGCCCTCGCAGATGATGAGGTCGCAGAAGAACGGCTTGTCGCCCGAAAGCTCCTGCCCGATGCGCATCATCACCGCGCCATAGACATCGCCCTCGCACGCGCACAGGTGGCCGTGGTTGGTGAGGTGCCCCATCGTGGAGCACACGGCAATGCCGTAGAACTCGTTCAGGATCACCTCCGGCCAGCAGCGCATGGCGAGCGTATCGACCATGAACTTCTTCTTCGTCTTGACGATCGCGCCGTAGAGACGCACGGCCTTCTCAAACTGGTCGCCCTTCGGACCGTCGCTCGCGTGACACGGCGCGTCCTCGAGAATCTCCTTCTTCGCCTGCTCGTACTCCTCGGCGGAAAGGTTCTGCGCCGTCGTGAACACCTCGTGCTCCGTGATGATCTTCACTTCCGGACCAATCAGGCGGCGAAGCATCATTTCCGAGCAGCAGGACGTGTAGAAGCCGGGGACGCGTCCGCCAATGAGGCCGATGCGCGTGCGCTTCAGGGTCTTCATCGTGCGCGCGACGTTGATCGCCTTCGTCAGCTGCGCGGCGGCATCGTCCGTGCCCGGCTCCGCATGGACGTGGAAATACGGTATGTGCAGACGATACATGTGGTGCGCGTTCATGTTCGCCGCGCAGAACGAATTGTTCTGCAGGCGTCCGCCGTTCGGGTCCGGCTCCTTCATCGACCACAGGATCACGGGTATGTTGCCGAGGCGCTGTGCGAACATCGGCGGCACCACGCCAAGCGAAAAGGTCATGAAGTGGACGAGCAGCGCGTCGGGACGGTCCTTCTCCCACTGCTCCAGAAGCGCCACCGCCTCGTCCTCCAGCGTCAGCATGCGCTCGGGCGCGACGACCTCCACGCCCGGGAGCGTCTTGAGGAACGCCAACGCGTTTTCGCGCGCCGCCTCCAGCGTGTCGTTTGTCCAGTTCACCTTGCTCAGCGGCAGGTATCCGATCTTGAATGTGTTTTTCATTGTTGTGGTTCCAGGTTGGGTTTCTAGTTTCTAGTTTCTAGTTTCGGGTTTCGGGCTTGCGCTTGATTGGCCGGTCATGAAAGACCGGGGATTTCCCAACCCTTGCGGTAGGGACGCGTGAGGAAGGCGTTGGCGGCGGCGCTATCGAAACGACGCGCCTTCGCGTCCCACGAAATCTTCGTGCCCATGACGCGTTCGGCAATCTCGCCGGCGATGACGCACTCACGCATGTACGTGGACCACGAGAAGTCCGTCGCCGCCTTGCCACCCTTGACCACGCAGTTCAGGAACTCGTGGTAGTGCGTCGGCGCGGGACCGACCGTCGGCGGCACCACTACGCGGCCGTCGTTGCGGACCGCCCACGCGAAATCCTTTCCGTGCGGCTGCAGAATCCAGCCGTCGCGGCACTTGATGGCCTTGCCTTCGTGCGGACGGCTTCCCCACGGCGACTTCGCGTACAGAGCGTCAATCTCCGCCGGCGGACGGTATTGTGCCGGCGCGAGGGCATCCGGTTCGCTGCAGCCGTCGAACCACTCGAACTTGAACGGCTTGTCGCCCGAAGCGGGCGTTCCGTCGAAATCGAAGACAATGTGCGCGGCCGTCGGCCACACCTTGTCCTTCACGCCATCCTCGGCGTCGGTTATCGTCTCGGCCCATACGGACTTGACGGGCGTGTCGCCCAGATTCATGCCGCGCCACACGGCGGCGATGAGGTGGCAGCCGATGTCGCCGATCCAGCCGCTGCCCAGGTCACGCCAGATGCGCCAGATGAGCGGATGGTACACGCCTTCCGCATACGGACGCTCCGCCGCGCTGCCGAGCCAGAGATCCCAGTCGAGATACTTCGGCACGGGCACGATCTTCGGCATGAGACGACGACGGCGGGAAACTCCCTTGCGCGTGGAATAGAGGTACACGTGCTCGACAGGCCCCAGCGTCTTGTTGCGGAGCATCGACACGACCTGCCGATCCGATGCGTACGCATTGTACTGCGTGCCCATCTGCGTCACGACGCCGGCCTTGGCCGCCACGTCGCGCAGGAACTTGGCCTCGACCATCGTCTTCGCCATCGGCTTTTCGAGATAGACGTGCTTGCCGGCCTTCAGCGCGGCCGTGGCCATCGCCACGTGATGGTGGTCGGGGGCGCCTACGCACACGGAGTCGCAGGAATCGAACTCCTTCTCGTACATCTCGCGCCAGTCGCGATAGAACCTGGCCTTGGGGAATGTGTTCTTCGCCCGCGAAAGGAATTCCGAATCGACGTCGCAGAACGCCGCCATCTCAACGGACGGGTGTGTGCACAGCTCCTTGATGTCTCCCCACGCGCGATTGCCGCAGCCAATGGAGAGGTGGCGCACAAGCGAGTTGGGGCTGCGCGTCGAAGTGATCGCCGGGCAGCCGATCTTCTCCGACTGGCAGCCGGCAGCGGCAAACGCCGCGCCAATTCCAATGAAACTCCTGCGATTGACTTTTATGCTCATTTCTTTTTCCTTAGATTGCAATTTGTCCTGTTCTGCGAACCGCGAAAGATTATACCATATTCTCAGTCGAAGGAAGACTGTCCAACGAAAAAATAAAAGATCCTATTGCGAAACGCCTGGCACGGGGAGCCACACCTGTCGCACTAGCGCATTGCATTGACGAGCGAGACGAGGGGCAGCAGATACTTTGCGCTGGCGGCGATGTCGTCGTACGTGTTCTTGCGCTTCTCGCATTCCACGACGAGCCACTTGACGCCCGCCTTCTCGGCGGCGGCAACAATCTTCGGCCAGTCCTGCTGTTCGCCCGGGGCGCCAACCGCCGCCGCGCCGACGGGCTTCGCGTGTATGCCGCCGGGGAGACGGCCCTTCATCTTGAGAATTTCATCGGCCGGCACGCGGCCGGCGTCAAGTACCGGCCCAATGTCCATTTCAAGCCGCGCACCGTCCGCTCCGGTGAGGATGTCCCACGGATATTCGCCGTCCACCTTTTGCGACAGCTCGTGCGTATGCTGATGGTAGCCCACGCGGATGCCGTGCGGCTTCAACTTCGCCTCGGCGGCATCGAGCCGACGGCAGAACGCGCGCCATTCCGCGGCCGTCTTCGCCTCGTGCCAGGGAATATAGACGAAATCCACGCCGAAACGCTTGCAGAACGCCACCGTCTGCGGCAGCTTCGCATCGTCCTCGATATCCGCGAACGAAACCGGCTGATCAACGACTACAAGGCCGTTCGCCTTCAGCACCTTTTCGAGCCCATCGGCATCAACATGGATGAATGCGCCGCACTGTACGCCCTCGTAGCCCATCGCCTTGATCTTCGGGAATATTTCGGCGAACGCCGCAATCTTGTCTGGCTTGTCGAACCAGAAATCCTTCACGCCCCACAGCTGGCAGGCCAACTTCATCGGAGGACGCGTCAGCGAGCCGACGAGCGAGGCGATGCGGAGGTTGCGAAGCCTCACGCCGGCCTCGCCATGCACGCCCTGGAAACCGACGCGTCCGCGCGTCGGAATCGTCGAAAGCGCCGGGAAGCTGCGGTGCCACGGCGGAACGGGCGTACCGTCCGGATTGACGAGCGGATCTTTCCAGTTGTCGATGTTCGCATCCACTACGGCCTTGCCGTTCAGCACCACATGGACGTTCTTGCCCCGGCAGAACACCGTCATTCTGTTCCATTCGCCCGCCGGCTTCGAGGCAATCTCCAGGGCCGGGGCGCGACCATAGAGAGAGCCGGACTGCTGATACGGGAGTTCCTTGCCCTGGAACTTCGGGCTATCGTCATCCAGCAGCTGCACCTCAATCTTGTATTTCGGGAACTGGTCAAGGTTGGAGATGTAGATGAACACGCCGCTGTTGCCATCCTTCTCCATCATATACTCGAAGTCAAGGACGTAGTTCTCGTAGTCGGCCTTGGTCCAGATGGGCTTGGCCTGTACACTGCGCAGCACGTCGCCCTCCCATGCCCAGGCGCCCTCCTTGAACTCGGCATCGGAAAGATCCTTCGCAAAAAGCGGCTTCCACGCATACGCGGGCGTATCCGGATGCGGTTCGATCGGCGCCTTGGGCGCCTGTGGCGCCGTGGTGCATCCGGCAATCAGCAACACGGCCACCGCCGCAAACATCATTTCTTTTCTCATATTGCTTTCTCCTAAGTTGGTAGATGGTAGTTGGTAGTTGGTTAGTTTCCAACTTTCTAACTTTCTAACTTTTTAACTCTTTAACTCTATCTTGTCTGTCGTATAGACGAGCCTGAAATCCGGATGTTCCCACAGATACGAGGCCGGCAGGAACGGCGTTGGGCGCCCCCGCTCCATTATCGCCCTGAGCGGCGCGGTCTGTTCCTCGAAGCAGGCCAGGAGCAGACACTTCTTCGCGGCGAGAATCGGCGCCATGCCCATGGTGGCGGCGTAGCGCGGCACAAGCGACGAATCGCCGCCCGCCGTGACGGCCGTGTTCTGCACAATCGTCTCCTGCGAGAGCGGCAGTACGCGCGTCGGCAAAGCACCAAACGCCTCCACGGAAATTTCGTCCTCCTTCATCGGCTCGTTGAACGCGATGTGTCCATTGAAGCCGATGCCAAGCAACTGCAAATCAAGCCCGCCCGCCGCCGCGATAGCGGGATCGTAGGTCTCCGGCGAAGCCGGATCCGGGAAATGCGCGTTCTCCTCCTTGAAACCGAGCGCCGGATCGAACTTCGAGAACAGCATCTCGTGCATGTACTTCCAGTAGGAGAGCGGATGGTCGTGCGGCACGGCGCTTTTTCCGTCCAGCGAATACTCGTCGAGATTCCAGGTGGAAAGCAGGGAAAGATCCGCCTGGACCACGTTGAACTTTTCCGCCAGCTCGTCGTAGAGCGAAATCATCGTGTTGCCGGTCGCCAGGCCGAGATTGACGCGCTGGCCCGACGCAATCTTGCGCATCGCCGCCTCGAAAAGAATCGACGCGCCGACCGAGCTCATCGCCGCATAGTTTCTCACAGGTTCAATTGTCATTTCTTGGATTCCTTAATGTCTAGTCGAACACCTTCATATCGGCCGCACCTTGAACGGTTCGGTGGCAGGCACCACATTCGGCGCAACGCCTTTTAGGTCATTCGCGAAGGGTTTCGCGACGTCACCCCAACTTCTTACACACGGCCCGTCCACGCCTTCCACCGAAACGTCCTCCAGCGCAAGCGATTCCACGTATGCCGCCCTGATCAGCTCTCGCTGCGGCTTCTCGAACGCAATGCGGCAGTTCTTCAGCGACAATGCAAGCGGCGCGTCCTTGTCCCCGTAGGCGCAAAGGCTCAAGCCAAGCCCTGTCGCCGTGACATTGTCGAAAAGGATGCTGCGAAGCGGACGGTTCTTCTGCCATGTCTCGTTGCCGGAGAAGTTGTAGTGAAGAAATCGCTGTGCGTTTTCCACGCGGCAGTTTCGTACGGTTATCTCGCCCGGATCGTGTCGCACCTTGATCGTGAAGTCGGAATAGTAGGTGAAGAGCGCGAGCATCGTCCGCCATCCCGCGCCGGGCTTGCCGTGGGATCCCGATATCCGGTCGGCCTTCGGCAGAGAATTGCGGATCGGGTACTCGCCCGGTCCCCATGCTCGGCAGTCTTCCACGAGAACGCGCCGCCCGCCGAATCGAAACGCGCTGCAGGCCGTATTGAGCGAACATCCGCGCACGGTCACATCCTCGTTGTCGAACCCGGCCACGCAGTCGTCGCCGGTCTTCATCGTGCAGTCTGCGATCTTCACGCGATCGCATGTGGAAAAGTGGATTCCGTCATGTCCGCCGAGAATCGTCAGCTTCTCGAAGCGCAGATCTGCCGAACGCCACACGTTGTGCGCCCAGTTGCCGGTGTTGCGGATCGTGTAGCCGCTGAAGAAGCAGTTCGTCGAATCGTGGACGGATATCCCGTGTACGCCGCGAAAATGCTCTTCGCCGATAGGATCATAGCTGTCGCAGCCGTCGATGACGGAACCAGGTTCGCCGATGATGCGTACGTCCTGTGCGCGGAGGATACGGATAATCGCGTTGTTCCATCGGCTGGCGCATTTGAGCATGTGGTCGTTGGTCTTGCGTTTACTCGGTGTAACCCACACGACACCCGGTGCGAAATCGGAATCCGGTACCGGCTCGACCTTGTCGTCGGCAAGGATGGCGTACTCGTCGCAATTGCGGCTCGCCTTCAACACCGCGCCGGATTTGAGCAGAAGCGTCGTACCGCTTCTGAGGCGCAGACCCTTGACGGCGTATTCGCCCTTCTCGACCGTCACCGTGCCGCCGCCCGCGCGGAAGCAGTCGTCAAACGCCTTCTGCAACGTCGCCGTCGCGTCGCCCTCCACCGGACGCACGGTCAGGTCGAAGGGCGCGGCTCCGACC
>Ga0310786_10011146_pt1 | contig 11245 bp, 8 predicted proteins | sample AusTroGonzalo_MG_FD_203881 | JGI IMG/M metagenome (GOLD analysis project Ga0310786, IMG submission 203881) | Bovine rumen microbial communities from tropical cattle in Woodstock, Queensland, Australia - Gonzalo_03 (v2) (version 2) | ecosystem: Host-associated > Mammals > Digestive system >...
GGTGCTCAATGGCGTGCCCAAGAAGGTGCTCCAGGGTGTCACGTTCGAAGAGGCATTTGCCAACGTGACGGCTACGGTACAGTTCGAGCAGGGCGTATCGAAGGATGTGAAGTTCGAAGAACTGTCAATCGAGGTCATTCCCGATATGAATAATCTGGGTCAGAAGACCCTCGTGGCTGCATACGCCAAGACCTTCAAGGGCGAGGCTGCTACACCCGTCATCGGCTATGCACAGTTCGACATTGTCGATAAGATGTACACTTCTATCGGTGCTACCGACAACTCTACAGGCTTCTGGGGTGCTCACTCAGACAACATCAAGGTGAACCCGGGCGAGACCTTCGTCAGCAGATTCACCAACTACACCAATGGTCAGAACAACTGGAACAACTTCGTCGTGGTGCTCTGTAAGGCTGACAACACGGAGTATGCTGTGGTTCGTGCCGACAACTACGGCTGGGGTGCCGGCTATGATGGTAACCCGAACCTCGTGCTCTCCGGTGGACAGAGCGACTGGGGTGCATGGCTCGCCGCTATGGACGGTGCCAAAGTGACCACTTATGTCACGAACAATGGCGACGGCTCAGCAGACGTCCTCGCTATCATGGAGGGTAATGATGGTGTTACCTATCGGCAGACCTATCAGGGTATCGCCATCGATGATCCTAACGACTTCTACTTCCGCTTCACGGTGGATGGCAGCCATATCGAATATGATGATGTCGTTGGTGCCGAGGATAACTCAACCGCCTTCTGGGGTGCTCACTCCATAGACTTCGAAGTGCCCATCAACCAGACGGTATCCACACGTATCAAGAACTTCACCAACCTGCAGAACAACTGGAACAACTTCTGTGTAGTTCTGACCAGCGACCGTACTACAGAGTACGCTGTGGTTCGTGCCGACAACTACGGTTGGGGTGCAAGCTATGAAAATAACCCGAACCTGACGACCAGCGGTGGCCAGAGTGACTGGGGTGCATGGCTCCAGGCAATGGATGAGGCAAAGTGCTACGTAGCTGTCACCAATCATGGCGACTCTGCCGACGTGAGGGTCGTCATGGAGGGTAACGATGGTAACACCTATTATCAGGATTACCTCGGTATCAGTCCTATCGATGGCAATCTGTTCTTCCGCTTCACGGTCGACGGCAGCCATCTCGTGTTTGAATAAGTTTTGATTACATTTTCCACATGATTGGTTAATCAACCAAGGGGGGCGGACTGAGTGAAGCCCGCTCCCCTTCCTTTTTTCTTATTTTAATGACAATCGTTATGAAAGCGAAAACAATATTGTGGTCGCTGCTAGCCCTTATTGTGCCCACGACGGCAGCAGGGCAGCCGCACCGTTTCCAACAGACTGACTTCCAGACCGGCACGCCGATGGTTCACGACCCCGTGATGGCCTATGAAGACAGCACCTGGTATATCTTTGCCACAGGTATGGGTATCCAGCAGATGACCTCTCGCGACCGTCAGACGTGGACTGTCAAAGGCGCTCCCTTGATGTCCGTTATCCCTCAGTGGACGCAGGACTCCGTGCCAGGCTTCCGCCATCATGTCTGGGCCCCGGATGTGATTAAGTGGCACGACCGCTGGTGGCTCGCCTACAGCTGTTCCACCTTCGGCCGCAACGGCTCTGCCATCGGACTGCTCTCCACCCGTTCGCTGGCCTCTGGCCTCTGGGACGACAAGGGCTGTATCGTCACCTCCCGTGAAGGTCGTGACAACTGGAACGCCATCGATCCCAACTTCGTCATCGATGATCAGGATAACCCCTGGCTCGTCTGGGGCTCCTTCTGGGATGGCATCCAGCTCGTCCGCCTCGACACGACGATGCATGTTGCCAAGGGTGAGAAACCTCGCACCATCGCCCGTCGCTTCAACCTCTCTGATCCGGACGCGAAGAATGCCCTTCCCGTGAATCCCAATCCGCCCAAGAATCCTACGTCCGACTTCGCCGGACCTAACGCGATCGAAGCTCCATTTATCTTCAAACATGCAGGATACTACTATTTATTTGTTTCTTGGGACTATTGCTGTCAAGGTGCCAAAAGTACCTATCGTGTGGCCGTAGGTCGTAGTAAAAACATCGAAGGTCCCTATCTTGATCGTGAGGGGCATGATATGCGTTTCGGAGGCGGAAACCTCTTTATCGAGGGCGACAAAAAGACTTTCGAGGCTGCCGGCCACTGTGCCGCTTATACCTTCGACGGCCAGGACATCTTTATCTGTCACGGTTACAGCATCGCCCATCAAGGTGCTTCGATCCTCATCCAGCGTCCCATCCGTTGGACATCCGATGGCTGGCCAACACTGAAATAAAGGTGAAAAGGTGAAAGAGTGAAAAGGTGAAATAGTAATAAATAAGGAATGATGATGAAAAATATAAGAGTAAAGGCAAAGGGCTTGGTGATAGGTGTTTCATTTTTTCACCTTTTCACCTTTTCACCTTTAGCGAACGCTCAGCAGCGTTCGTGGACGGCTGACAACGGCAATGGCACTTACACCAATCCGTTGTTCTACGACGAGTTCTCCGATCCCGACATCCTCCGTGTGGGCGATGATTACTACTTGGCAGGTACCACGATGCACACCGTGCCTGGACTTGTGATTCTTCATTCAAAAGATCTTGTGAATTGGGAAAACATCAGCTACTGTTTCGAACGTTTTGATTTTGATGATGATGCTTTCTCGTTGAAGAACCACCAGGAGATCTACGGTCAGGGCGTCTGGGCACCTGCCATCCGTTATGCCAACGGCCAGTTCTATGTGTTCACCAACATCAACGGCAAGGGCCTTCAGTGCTATACTTCGAAAGACATCCGCGGACCTTGGCAGCACCACAATATGCAGGGTAACATCTACGATCTCAGCGTGCTCTTCGACGACGATGGGAAGATCTATGCCATCCACAAGTATGGCGAGGTGCATTGCACGGAGTTGAAGCCCGATATGAGCGGCCCCGTTGAGGGTACCGACCGCGTCATCATCCCTGAGGGTAATGCCATCGGCGAGGGCCACCATATATATAAAATAGGTGGGATGTATTACATCATCTCTACCGACTACATGCCCAATGGCCGCACGCTCTGCAGTCGTTCCAAGAGCATCTGGGGTCCCTACGAGACCATCACGATCACTGCCGACGAGACCTTCGGTTATCACGCTGCCCCACTGACTCAAGTGCCGCAGGGTGAGCAGTATCGTATCGGCCACGACGGCACGAAGTTCGGTATTCCCGAGGTGGATAAGGATGCTACAGCCTGCACGAACATCCATCAGGGCGGCATCGTCGAGGATCAGAGTGGACAGTGGTGGGCCTTGTTGATGATGGACTTCCACAGCATCGGTCGCACCGTCACCCTCGCTCCCATCACCTGGAAAGACGGTTGGCCCATGCTTGGCCTCGAAGGCAACCTCGGCCGTGCTCCCCGTACTTGGCTGAAGCCCAATATCTCGAGGAATGTGGAAAGTGGAATGTGGAATGAGATTACCCCTCATGCTCCTTATGTGCGTTCCGATGATTTTGAGTATTCTCCCTCCACCCTCCACCCTCCTCACTCCTCGAAGGCTCTCAAGCCCATCTGGCAATGGAACCATAATCCCGACGACAGCAAATGGAGCCTGAAGAACGGTCGTCTGCGCCTTCAGTCGATGCCTGCCGAACAACTGATGTGGGCCCGTAACACGCTTACCCAGCGCGTCATTGGCCCCAAGAGCATCACCACCGTCGAACTCTATACAAAAGGCATGAAAGACGGCGACGTCGCTGGTTTGGGCAATATCAATGTGCCCTGTTCCTGGATCGGCATCGTCAAGGACGGCAACAGCCTCACCCTCCGCTGCTTTGAGCAGGCTACCAACGACACTGTTGACATTTCTCCTTCCTCATTCCTCCTTCCTCCTTCCTCGAAAATCTACCTCCGCATGGTGGGCGACTACGACAATAATCAAGCGCAGTACGCCTATTCGACGGACGGTGTGACCTTCCAGACGCTGGGCCGCATGATGCCCTTGAGCTATCAGCTCATCTCCTTCCAGGGTTCGCGTCACGCCCTCTTCGCTTTCAACGTGAAGGGCAAGAACGGCGGCTATGCCGAGTTCGACAACTTCACCGTCGAGGAGCCTCTGGCTGACCGCAGCCGGAATATCCCGCTTGGCAAGACTGTCCGCATCATCAATCTGGCTACAGGCAAGCCCGCCATTGCGACCAATCACGGACTGCTTTACGACACAGACGCCTCAGACCGTAGCCCCCAGACCCATTTCCGTGTCATCGATAAAGGTCAGGGACAGGTCATCCTCCAATGTGAAGACGGCCGCTATGTCTTCTGTTCTGGCTTTGGCATCGCTGGCGATGTCCGCCTGACGGCAGATGAAAAGAAGGCCGAGGTCTTTATGTGGCAGGACTATCTCAACCGCGAGTTTATGCTCATGTCAATGCGTACTCACCGTTACATCGGTAAGAGTCCCACCACGGGCAGCCCCTATTCGATGGACTTCACTGGCGCTGATCCTGCCCGCCGAAACGGCTCCGTCTTCCGCTGGGAAGAATAAGAATCACAAAAGAATACAAACTACTAAATTGACTTATATGAATTGGAAATCATTCTCTCTCTCTCTTGTTCTGGTGTCGTTGCTGCCTTTGACAGCAACGGCCCAGGAGCCTATGTCGCAAGTCATTGAACGCGGACTCAGTCGTGCCGCTTCACAGTCAGTCATTATGGCTGATGCCCTAAAGGACAAGGAGGGCGCACTGCCCCGCTCGTTCGAGAAAGGCCAGTTGCAGACCATCCGCTACGACCACTGGGTATCGGGATTCTTCCCTGGTGTGCTGTGGTATCTCTATGAGAATACGGGTGACCAGCAACTGCGCGACTATGCAGAACTCTATACTGCCCGCGTGGAGCCCGCCAAGAAGGTAACCAATACCCACGACCTGGGTTTTATGCTCTATTGCAGTTTTGGTAATGGCTACCGTTTGACAGGTAACAGGCATTACCTCGATGTCATCAACGAAGGCACACAGAGCCTTCTGACACGTTGGAACCCGAAACTCGGTGTCATCAAGTCGTGGGACAGTAACCCGCGTTGGCAATATCCCGTCATTATCGACAATATGATGAACCTCGAAATGCTTTGCTTCATGACCCGCGAGTTCTCTGACCGCAAGTATGAGAACATCGCTGAGCGTCATGCCCAGACAACGATGAAGAACCACTTCCGCCCGGACTTCTCCACCTTCCACGTCGTAAGCTACGATACAATTACCGGTCAGCTCCATGCCAAGAATACGGCGCAGGGTTATGCAGACAATAGTTCGTGGTCTCGTGGTCAGGCTTGGGGACTCTACGGTTACACGATGATGTATCGTGAGACGCTGAACCCCATCTATTTGGAACAGGCACGTAAGATCGGGACATTCCTCATGAACCATCCACGTCTGCCCAAGGACAAGGTGCCCTATTGGGATTACGATGCACCTGACATCCCCAAGGCTAAGCGTGATGCTTCGGCTGCCGCCGTGATGGCTTCAGCCCTCATTGAATTGAGTCAGTTGGATCCCACAGACATGGCTCCAAAATGGTTGGAACTTGCAGAACAGCAGTTGCGCACACTCTCGTCGCCAGAGTATCTGGCTGAAGAGGGTGAACAGGGTGGCTTTATCATCAAGCACGGTGTGGGTCATTTGACAGCGAAGGCCGAAGTGGACGTGCCGCTGACGTACGGTGACTATTACTATGTCGAAGCACTGATGCGACTGAAGAAACTCCTTGCTAAACCTACTGGTTGTGACGACCGTAAGGTGTGGGTGGAGACGATGACCCGTATTGCTCGTCCGGTGCTTGAGAACCTCGCTGCTGGTACCTTGAAGAAGAATATGCCCTTCGAGTCGCTCTCCGACGAGCCGCTGCGTAAGGAAGTCTCCTATTTGGAGGCCGCTGGTCGTACCATCTGCGGTATCGCTCCCTGGCTGGAGCTTGGTCCCGATGATACAGAAGAAGGAAAACTACGTGAACAATATATTAATATGGTTGTGAAAGGACTGAGGAATGCTGTTGACCCCAACTCACCTGACCATCTGATGTTCGACAATCGTCACTTCCAACCACTTGTCGATGCCGCCTTCCTTGCCGAGGGCATCCTCAGGGCTCCTACCCAGATTTGGGCTCGTCTGGACAAACAGACCCAACAGCGACTTATCGATGAGTGGAAGACATCACGCGGCATCAAGCCCTTCGAGTGCAACTGGCTGCTCTTCACATCCATCATCGAGGCTGCTCTGCTGGAGTTTACAGGAGAGTGTGATATGGATAAGCTGATGTACGGAGTGAAGCGTTTCCGTGATGAGTGGTACAAGGGCGATGCCTGGTATGGTGACGGTCCGGCTTTTCATCTGGACTATTACAACAGTCTCGTCATCCATCCGATGTTTACTGAAGTGTTGCGTGTGATGAAGAAGCACCATATCGAGGGTGCTGACTTCTTGCCTGAGCAGGAAAAACGTCACGGACGCCTCGCTGCAGAACTGGAGCGAATGATCTCGCCAGAGGGCAGCTATCCCGTCATAGGCCGCTCCATCGTCTATCGTTTCGGATCGTTCCACGCCCTCGCCGATGCCGCCTGGTTGCATATCCTGCCTGCCGATGTCAGTCCCGCACAGGTGCGCTGCGCCCTTACGGCCGTCATCCAGCGCCAGCTTTCTCAGCCCCGCACCTTCGATGCTGATGGTTGGTTGCGTGTGGGCTATACCGGCAGTCAGATCCGTATGTCTGAGCCCTACATCAACACGGGCAGCCTCTATCTCTGTACAGCTGCCTTCCTGCCTCTCGGCCTCCCTGCTGCAGATCCTTTTTGGTCTGCCCCCTATCACGAGTGGACCAGTCTTAAGGCTTGGCGTTGTATTGACGCAGGAGCCGACCATGCTATTGATTAAGTTATTGATTCTATATAGTTAGTTAAGTTTTATTAGAGGGAGTTGGGGGGAGTGATTCTACTAACTCCTTTTTACCTTTATGGATTATGAAGAAATTTATTATAGTTGGAGTTTTGTCTATCTTTACATACCCGCTCTTTGCCCAAGTGGAGATTGTGCTTTCCAACTCTTCGGAAATGCAGCGACACGAAGTAGTGGAACTGTCAGACAGCGAATTGGCGAAAAAGCTTTTGTCTGATAGTATGGTTATCTGCGATGCCTTTGGAGTCGATCAACCGTATCAGATTTCTCACGACGGCAAAGTGTTGCTCTATGCTTCAGTACGTCCTTACGGTAAAGCTGTGTATAAGGTTGAAAAAGGGTTGCCCGTCCATTCCAAAGGCAGGACTTACGTTTCTGGCAGATTTTACGCGGAGCGTGCTGACGATATATCATTTGAGAATGATCGTGCAGGATTCCGCATCTATGGTCCTGCTACTCAAAAGCGTGGCGAACGGTCGTATGGCATCGATTTATGGGTAAAACATTCTTCTGAGCTTCTTGTTGACAGCCTCTACCGTCTCGGGTTCTCCCGTCGGCTTAACTACCATCTTGACTATGGGCTTGGAATGGATCCATACGGTGTAGGGCCAACCCTCGGTTGTGGGACACCTGCCCTGATGGTTGGTGACTCCATCTGCTATCCTTGGTGCTATGAGAAATATGAGATACTTGATAACGGGCCTTTGCGCTTTACCCTCCGACTTGACTTTGCTCCAGTGAAGATGGGTGACGATATGGTGACTGAACACCGACTGATGCAACTGGACCGCGGCAGTAACTTCTGCAAGACAACGGTATGGTATGAAGGTATTACTCGCCCTGTATCCCTTGCCTCAGGCTTAGCTGTCAGGGTGGCTGATACAACATCGGTAATGATGGACAAAAACTATATCCACTATGCCGACCCGACGATGGAGCCTGAGCGATACAACAGTCAGATCTTTACTGCTCTGATTTTCCCAGATGGCGTAGATGAAGTGCGTCGGCAAATGTTTGACGAACCTATGGGAGCGAATGCTGGGCATGCCCTCGGCATTGTGCGCAACTACACAGGACAACCCTACACCTATTATCTCGGAATGGCCTGGAGCGATCTGGATGTTCGTTCGCAAGAAGAGTGGCAAATCCGTATCCAGCACTTTCTCCAGTGCCTTCGTCAGGGCCTTGGGCAAATGTGAATTTCTTGAAGAAGACGTTAATGATGAAATAGCAATAGAAAATGGAAAAGAACACAAAGAAAAAATATGTTATCGGCGTAGGAATCAGTTTTGAGAATACTGTCTGCGCTATTGTCGATCTGAGGGGAAATGTGATTGCAATAGATGATTTCACCACGTCTGATTATCCGGACATCGATGATTATGTGTCAAAGTTGAGCGAATGTATCGTCTCTTTGGCAGAATCGTACGTAGGCATAGAGAAAATACGTTCGGTGGGCATCAGTGCCCCGAGTGGAAATCGTCTGACGGGCTGTATTACGAATTCACCCAATTTCCCATGGAAGGGAGTCATTCCGCTGGAGGCTATGCTGCGTGACCGTTTAGGTATAGCTGTGGCTCTCGGTAACGATGCCCATTCCAATGCCTTGGGTGAGTACATCTATGGTACTGCCCACGGTATGAAAAACTTCATTGTTGTCACATTGGGTACAGGCTTGGGTAGTTGTGTGTTCACGAATGGCTTTGCCAATTTAGGACAAGACGGTTTCGCAGGTGAAATAGGCCATACTTGCATTATAGCCGACGGGAGATCCTGCGGGTGTGGTAAACGAGGATGTCTGGAGACCTATACAGCCGCAAAAGGAATCGTCATGACTGCGAAGGAAATTATGCAGGAAACAGACGAGCCTTCGTTGATGAGACAGGCAGAGGAGCTGACACCACGCATCATCGTTGATTTCTGTAATCAGGGTGACCGACTGGCTATAGAGACTTTCAATCGTACAGGTTATCTGCTCGGTATGGGCTTGGCCAATTATGCATCGGTGCTTAATCCAGAAGCTGTCATCCTTACTGGTGGTATTACCAAGGCGGGTAAATGGCTTTATGATCCCACCTACAAAGCGTTCAAAGAGCACATCTTCCCTAATATGCGTGACTTGGTAAAGTTGATAGTGTCTGACCTTGACGGGCATGAGCGAGTAGTGTTGGGTGCAAGTTGCATGGCATGGGAAGTGAAAGAGTATTCACTATTTAAGTAGATGGAAGAATGATCATAAAGTATTCTGCCACGTGGCGGGATTATGGACTCCACTTTCCACTCCTTCGATTCCCGTGGTCTCATGAGCCTCCAAGGTGAAAGAACCAAGCGCATAGCGGAGCATCGGGTAGAGTCTGAGCGACTCACCTGGCAGGAACGCCACGGTATCATTGCCTTCTATAATTTGGGCCTCATCTCTCCCATAATCTTTGGAAATGCCTTTATATAAAGGGGAAAGAGAATGGGAGAGATGTTTTTCATCCCTCCCAAATCTCTCCCTTTTCCCTCCCGTCATCTCTCCCATGACACTCAGACGGCATGAAGCGGCACCGCCTCGTAGTAGGCCACATGCGGGTGCTCCTTGTGATTGAATCCGAGGGCATTGATGATCTTGCCCAGACGAACCCTGTTGCCGATGGTGTTCTGCAACGAAGGATAATCTTGCTGGATGATGGTGATGATCTGGTCGCAGTTCAACTTCTTCACCACCTCGCCCTCTTTCGGCTGACGGATCCTGAAGGATCCGCGACGGGAGGGGTGATGGGAGGGATTTAGGAGAGATATGGGAGGGATGAAGGGAGAGGTGAATCTCTCAAAACCCCTTTAAGTAAAGGATTTTTGCTCAAAAACGGGAGAGATGACGGAAAAACAAGTTACCAATGCAAAAAAACGATGATGATCTGGTTTCAGAATGTGTCAGTCAGCTCGTCAGGACTTTGGGCTATGTAAACTCAGACTTTCCTTAGGGGAAACTCCCACTTTCCTTAGGGGAAACCTCAGAATTCTCGAGAGAATTTCTGAGTTTAGTGCCACCTTCCTCATAGCCACAAGGCACCTCACTTGGACTTTGGACTAACCTTTCTTGGCAAAACCACGCTTGTTGTTTGGAGCACGAAGCCTTCATAATCGCAACACGAAGCCTTCATAATGGCAATACGAAGCTTAGATAATCCCAGCAATAAGGCTTTATAATCAGTAGAATGTATATAATAACTATCTGAACAGGGAGTAACAAGGCACTAAACTACCGTTCGCCTATACTCGAATAACCGTTTGGCTATAGCCAAATGATCGTTCGCCTATAGCCAAACGCTATGCCAAGATTTTGCATGGAGGCACGCTAGGGGCAGGGTTTTGGCAAGGTTTACAACCAACCAAGCCGCCCATTTGTAACTGATAATCAGACTGTTAATCTCAAAGGCGGCACAGTCGGCACACTTTTGCGCTTTTAATCTATTATGCATATGATTACACTTCAGCACCTGTCCCCGTGACTACTATTGACTCTGTTGCATTATTCGAATATCTTTTTCTTGACTTTTGCAGGGTTGCCTGCAACTACAACATTGTCAGGCACATCCTTTGTGACAACGGCTCCGGCGGCAACAACGGCATTTCTGCCAATAGTGACACCTGGACAGATGATGGCACCGATGCAGATCCACGCATTCTCCTTGATTGTCACCTTTCCGAAATGGAAAAGGTTGTGTCTGTCGTATAGGTCGTGATCAACCGTCACAATTTTAACCTCTGGTCCAATCAGTACGTTGTCCTCTATCACCACCCTCCCAGGAGAAAGTATGGTTGCTCCTTTGTTAATGGTCACATTTTTCCCGATTGTCATCCGGCATCCGCAATCACAATAGAAAGGAGAGACAATAGCGACACTATCATCTATCTCACTTTGGAATAGTTCTTCCAGCAGACTCTTATAATCAGGATCTGTAGGCTTCTTGGACGAGATCTTCAGGCATAGTTCATGACTCCGTATCATCTCTGCCTCCACATTACGCATACGAGGGTCGTTTTTGCAGCCAGAACCAGTGGCATCTATCACATCAAACATACATCTTTATATAATTAATCACAAAACTTGGGGCAAATATAACGATATTTCTCCGCTTTTTAGTATTTTTGCCGAAGAATTTAAGAAGAATTGTGATTATGTACTAACCAGACATGTGTCATGATTGTAAGTATCGTTTTAGCAATTATACTGATGATGAATTCGTGTAACGGACAGACAAGGGAACCCGTCGTGAGGCCTGCCACCCAGGCGAACAG
>Ga0310786_10011147_pt1 | contig 11244 bp, 7 predicted proteins | sample AusTroGonzalo_MG_FD_203881 | JGI IMG/M metagenome (GOLD analysis project Ga0310786, IMG submission 203881) | Bovine rumen microbial communities from tropical cattle in Woodstock, Queensland, Australia - Gonzalo_03 (v2) (version 2) | ecosystem: Host-associated > Mammals > Digestive system >...
TTCATGCAGATAATCCGCCAGCGCACTCACCGTCCGGTAATCCTGCACGTTCACCACGTCGGCGCGTCCGAGCACGGGATCCGTCACCACGATTGCGGGCTCCAGTTCGCTCCCGCCGCCGTCCACGATCAGGATCTCGGCAGGGAAGAACGCCGCCCGGAAACACCAGAAAACGAACAGCGCGGTCATCAGCGCAAGCGCGGAAACCGCCCTGGGCCAGCGTTTCGCATGGAGCAGATAGAACATCGCGGCAAGGAACAGCACGACCGTCCAGACCGGAGGCTTCGGGATCGCCGTCTCGCAGAGACCGCCGAAGAAGCGCCCCAGCCATCCGATCAGACGGAAGACCTGTTCGAGCACGCCGGAGAAGAAAAGACTGACCGGGCCCATCCAGGAAAAGAGCAATGCCATACCAGCCGCGATAAACGCCAGAACCGCCAGCGGCATCACGAGCAGATTGGCGGGAATCGCGGAAACGGGGAACAAACCCTGATACAGGATCGAAAGTACACCGCTGCCCAGACTCGCCACGGCGGTCGCGGCGAACGCGGACAGCAGAACCCGAATCCAGTGCAACGCCCGAATCCGCCAAACGGAGGTATAGCGCACGGGGAGCGGCTGCGACAAGTTCCGCGAGAGGAATCCGAGCAGGATGCTTCCGACGTCGCGCGGCAGGCTCAACAGCAGCGCCACGGACAGGAACGAATAGTACATGCCGGGTTTCAGCAGGCTCGCCGGAGAGATCAGCAGGATCACGTACGCCGCCAGCATCAGGGTGTTGATGTGCAAGGTGGCGAGAAGGAGCGAACGCAGGATCAGAAACGCCGCGATCATCACGTAGGCGCGCATCGCCGGTTCACGCATCCCGGTCGACAATGCATAAAAGAGAATAGGAACAAGCACGAAAAGGCAGCGTTTCCGAAATGGCACCCAGACCAGCAGAAGGAGCAGCAGCGAGGCAAAGATGCCGACATGCGTGCCGCTGACCGTCAGGATATGGATCGTTCCGCTGAAGAGGAATCCGGCGCGCGTCTCTTTTTCCAAAGCGATCCTGCGTCCGCCGAGCATCGCGCCCGCCATCCGCGCGGTCTCCACGCTTCGGAATCCGCGGCAGACCGCCGCCAACGCGGCATCGCGCAGATCGTAGAGTACCCGCCGGAACCCTTTTCCCTGTGAGACGATTTCCACAGATTCTGATTCCGGTCGGAACATCTCGTAGATGCCTTCATGCTCCAGATAGGCGGCGTAATCGAACGAGCCGGGAAAGAGCGGCGGTTCCGGCGAAGAGAAAACGCCTTTCGCAAGCATAGTGTCACCATATCCGAGCGGGATCTCTATCGCGTTCTCGCCACGTCCGCAGTCCATCAGGACGCGCGGTAATGTCTCCTCAAATACAATCCACGGGGCATTTGCCCCATAACGAAACCGTTTCACGCGGCATTGCAGATTCCGCACACGAAACGCCTCGCCGCTCCGGGCGGAGGCCGAGGGGTCATCAACAATCAGTTCAGCTTCTGCGTCGAAATGCGCCCGTCCCGCCTCATCCGCGATGAAATTCCTCTGTTGACCTGCCCAGGACAGCGCCACGAATAATGCCGGAAGCATCGGCAGAGCAAACCGGACCAGTGCGTCCCGCGTGGGGATCAACGCCCACACCAACAGGACCGACGCCGCCGGGATCAGGGCAAAAGGAAAGCCGTTCCCCCGAACAGAGAGAACGGCTGTAACTGCTGCAAGCAGGAAAAGCGCCGCGGGGCAGGACTGTTCCAGCGCGGTCGCGCCCGTCCGGATTCGGCGGAACAGCGCGCGCGGAGAGACAATTCTGTGTCCCGGCACGGATTCCATGGCGCGGCGTCCGAACGGATTCCGTTACTGGAAAAGCGTGCAGAGGATCGCCTTGTGCATGTGGAGGCGGTTTTCGGCCTCGTCGAAGACGATGGAGTGTTCGGACTCCATGACTTCGTCGGTGATCTCCTCGCCGCGGTGCGCGGGCAGGCAATGCATCACCTTCACGTCGGGCTTGGCGTTTCCGAGCATCTTCATATCGAGACGGTAGGGATCCAGGATCTTCATGCGTTCGCGGGATTCCTTCTCGAAGCCCATGCTCACCCACACGTCGGTGTAGACGAAATCGGCGTCCTTCATCGCGGCGGCGGGATCGGTGGTCCATTCCACCTTGCCGGGGCCGAGGTCCTCGTCCATGATCGCCTGACGCGGACGGAATTCCTCCGGCGCGCCGATCGCGAACGTCATGCCGGCGAGCTTGCACGCCATCATGAGGGAGTTCGCCATGTTGCTTGCGCCGTCGCCGAGGTACGCCATCTTCAGGCCTTCGAGCTTGCCCTTGCGTTCCCAGATCGTGAAGAGGTCGGCAAACGCCTGGCAGGGATGGTAGTCGTCCGTGAGGGCGTTCACGATCGGGATGGAGCCGTACTGCGCGAGGCCTTCCACGTCGGACTGCCGGAACGTGCGGATCACGATGCCGTGCAGGAAGCGGCTGAGCACGCGGGCGGTGTCGGCGATGGTCTCGCCGCGGCCCATCTGGGTCTTGCTTTCGTCGAGGTAGATCGGCTGGCCGCCGAGTTCATGGATCCCGACCTCGAACGAAACGCGCGTACGGGTCGAGGATTTCGCGAAGATCATGCCGATGGACTTGCCTTCGAGCGGGCGGGGCTGGTTCGCCTTGCCGCGTCCGGCCTTCAGGCTGGCTGTCGTTTCAATGAGTTTTTCCAGAGCGGCGCGGTCGAATTCGCGTCCGGTAAGCAGATGTCCGATCATTTCCGGCCTCCTTTCGAAGCTGAATATTCCTTGAATGCCGCGCCGATGATGCGCACGGCCTTGTCGCAGTCCTCCCGCTTCACGATCAGCGGGGGCAGAAGACGAAGCACGACCTCGCCCGCGGACAGGGCCACGAGCCCTTTTTCGCGCAGGATCGGGAGGATGTCCTTCGCCGGGAAATCAAGTACGACGCCGAGCATGAGGCCGCGTCCGCGGACCCCCTTCACGAAATCGTACTTTTCGGCGAGTTTTTCGAGTTTGCCGCGCAGATACGCGCCCATCTCTTTGGCGTTGTCCAGAAGCTTGTCCTTGTAGATCGTCTCGAAGACGGCGAGCGAGGCGGCGGTGGCGAGCGCGTTGCCGCCGAACGTATTGCCGTGGGTGCCGGGAGTCAGTACGCCGGAGAGACGTTCGTTGCACACGAACGCGCCCATCGGGATGCCGTTCGCGATGGCTTTGGCGAACGAAAACGCGTCGGGCTTGACGCCATATCCCTGCCACGCGCAGAGCGTGCCGGTACGGCCCATGCCGCACTGCACCTCGTCGAACAGCAGCAGGATGTCTTTCTCCTTGCAGAGCTTGTCGAGACCCTTCACGAATTCCTCGTCGGCGGGCAGGATGCCGCCCTCGCCCTGAACAGCCTCAAGCAGCACGGCGCAGGTCTTCGGGCCAATCGCCTTCTTCACGGACTTCAGGTCGTTGAACTTCGCGAACTTGAAGCCGGGCATATCGGGGTTGAAACCCTCGCGGTATTTGCTGCGGCCGGTGGCGGCGAGCGTGGCGAGCGTGCGTCCGTGGAACGAGTTTTCCATCACAACGATCTCATTGCGGCCGGTCGCGTTGCCCCATTTGCGCGCGAGTTTAATGAGGCCTTCGTTCGCCTCGGCTCCGCTGTTGCAGAAGAAGACACGACCCTTGCCGAACGTCTTCTTCACGATGAGCTCGGCCAGACGCGGACTGTTTTCGTTCAGGAAGAGGTTGGACACATGCACCAGCGTCTGCGCCTGGCGGCAGATCGCCTCGGTAACGGCGGGATGGCAGTGCCCGAGGTTGCACACGGAGATGCCGCTGGAAAAATCCAGATATTTGCGTCGGTTCGCGTCGTACAGGTTGACGCCGCCGCCGCGCACGAACAGCACCGCAGGCGTCCCGTAGGTGTTCATGACGTTCTTTTCGTAGAGTTTCTGGAGTTTTTTCGTTGTGTCCTGTTTCATTTTTCCGAAATCCTTTCCTAATAAAGATGGAAAAGAGTTACTATAGCACGTTTTTCGCAGAAAACAATCTTTTTTCAGGCTTTTTTCCGTTTTTTGTTATAAAAACGGCGGAAAAACCGAAAAAAGAACGGCATGCGTCGGAGTTTTCAGTTACCGGAGCATGCCGTCAATATCGCGCGGCGTTCAAGTCATGAAGCCGCGATAAAAATCAATCTCTCAAGATTCCGCGGTCGCCTCACCGATGGAGGGCGTGTGCTTGTGATCCTGTTTCTTGTCGAGATAGCGCCGCATCTGCGCGGCGGCCTTCGCGACGGCCTCGTCGATGGCCTTGTAGACATTGTCGAACGCCTGCGACGCCGCAGTGATCGGGTGATCCTTCACAGCCGCGTCGAGGTGCGCCGTGATCAGGTTTCTCTGCAGGTCAAGAACGATCTTCACGCTGCTGATGCGCAGGCGGAATTCGGAAAAGGCATCTTCCGCCGCTTTCACGGCGTAATCGCGAACCTCGTTGTCAAGTTCAAAGTGACGAACGCTTACGGTAATGTCCATATGAGACCTCCTTGGTTCTGATGGTTCTTCGAGCGGACCGGACCTCCGGCCCTGTTCTCTCTGCCTTCAACTTACATCTGTTTGTCCCAATTGTCAAGCGGATTTCGCGTTTTTTTTCCGCTTTTTCCTCGTTTTTCCTGAACCCGGGCTGGAAACAAGTCCCGACCACATCGGAAGTCTGGGGTCAGTCTTCCTCGTCTTCGACCAACGGCTTCCTGAAGCCCGCGGCGATCTTGCTCAGTTCTTCCATTTTCGCCGAGGAGAGACCGGATGCGCGGACAAAACGGTTTTGGAGCACCTCGGAATCGACTCCAAGGAAAAGCGCCCGTACGAACAGATACTCGCGGAATTCCTCGGACAGCTTCGCCAGCTGGGGACTGTTGATCAGCGTCACGATGATCCGGTCCTCACCCTCCTCCCTGCGGAGCTGGTTCCATGTTTTTCTCTGCGTGATATTGGCTTTTTCATCTTGGACTTTGAGGCGGAACGCGGTACCGGAAATATCGACAAGAACACTGTCCGGGCAGGAACGAGGGAAAAGCTTCATGCCGCGGAGAGTTTTCTCGTCCTCGTCGAGATACGGCAGCAGCGGCGCATTGTTCAGCACCAGGAATTTCCGGATGCCGAGGCAGTTTTTCCGCGGGATTTCGACAGTGAAATCCTTGTCGGACAGGAGTTCATTTACAAGCCGGAGCGCCTCGGCGCTTTTCTGTTCGTCAAGGATGGTGCCCGGCAGATAGTCCAGCAGAAGCAGATAGTTCATGAGCAGCTTGGAATCCATCAGCGGTTCTTCCGTAGGCTCATCCTGTTCCATTTTGGCGGGCTCCTCTGCTTCCGGCTCGGCATTCTCCGTTTCCGGCTTCGTCCCTGTAGAAATATCGCCGCCCAGAGACACGGCCAGCTGCAGATCGGAGAGCTGTTTTACATACGCATCAATCGTCCTCTGATGTTCCGGCAGAAAAATGTGTTCGGAGAGTCCGGCATCAAGTTTTTTCAGCTCGTCGCGTTTCGACAATGCCGACTGATACAGTGCATCGATCGCATCAAAATCCAGCTTTTTCACCTCACCCGGGTTGAACGCCTCGGCCTGATCCAGAAGTTCGTTTCGCAGGGAAAGCGCACGGCTTTGTGTTTCGACGGCGCGAAGTTCGGCAAGCGCCTCGACGGCTTCCGCCGGAGCCCTTGTCCCGGCATCCGAGACAAACTTTTCGACCTGGTTCAGCTCCAAGCCGGAATCTTTGGATTCCTCCTGGATCATCCGCCAGCGCGCCTGATAAAACGCCGCATCACGAATGGATGTCGGTTCCGTTTTGTCCTCAGATACGGGATTCGCTGGCGTGGACGGTGAATTGTCGGCGGCGGGCAGAATATCCTTGCCATACCCATCCGTTTTCGAGTTCATTGTGAACGAGATCACGATAACCGCGGCGACCAGTAGAGCCGCCGCAATAATCAGAACAAAAAATCCTTTCCGTTTCGACGCTTCAGAGCCACTGCCCTGTCCGTCTGTTTTCGGGGAGGATTTGGACTGAACAGAATTAAGCTCACGCTGAATATCCTTCAGTTCATCGACGACGTCGCTCCATGCGGCGGGCCGGTTCGCCGGATCTTTTTCCATCAGCGCGTCGATCAGGTCGGACAACCGTTTCGGAATATTCGGATTCAGCTCGCAAAGCGGCGTCTGGATGTCGGAAAGCTGCATGGCACAGACTTTTACTGGGTCGGAGCCGACAAACGGCTCATGTCCGATCAGAATGTGATAAGCCGTTGCGCCAAAGGAATACATATCGGATTTGAACCCCGGAACGTCTTTGTCGCCGTTGATGATCTCGGGCGGAGCATAGGCTGGCGTAGCGCGGATATCCTCGTCAAGTTCGGGGTCTTTCGCACGGCGGGCAAGCCCGAAATCGGCGAGTTTGACCTTCCCGTTCAAGCGCATGATGATATTCTCCGGCTTGATGTCGCCGTGGCTGAGTTGGTTCCGCGTCCATGCGTAGGACAACGCGTTCGCAACGGATATGAAGACGTCCAGCGCCTGCGGGATATTCAGCGGGCCAACGTTGTTCAGCACCAGCTCCAGGTTTTCTCCGGTGATTTTCTCCATCACAAAATAGTAAATGCCGTCCGCGGTCACGCCTGCATCGTATGCCTGCACCACGTTCGGGTGCGACAGGCTCGCCGCCGCGCGCGCCTCGCGGAAGAAACGTTCCACGTACACCTCGTCGCTGGCGCTGTCGTCGGACAGAATCTTGATCGCGACCTCGCGGTCGAGATTGGTCTGCCGCGCTTGGTATACGATCCCCATTGCACCGCGTCCGAGCTCTTCCTCGATCTGGAATCCGGCCACGACTTCGCCCGGGCGCAGATCGCGGCGCAGAGGGATTGCGCCGCCGCACTTCTTGCAGAGATACGTCACCGTGCCGTCGTCGTGTTTCTGCGGCGTGGTCGGTTCAAGCTGCTGGCATTTCGGGCAGTAAAGCATGGATTCTTCTTCCTGTTACGCCATGACCGCCGGACGAGGCAAAAAAGATCATGTCCCGGCAGAAAAATCATTGGCAAAATAATACCTTAATATAGACCACGCATACCGAAACTTCAACCTCAAATCCACTTTTTTTCTCATTTCGGCGGCATTTCCGGGGTTTGGCGCTTGTTTTTCGGATTTGCCGGAGTATATTTTTCCATATATATCATCCAGAAAGCCGGATGCTCCGGAAAACTCTCTCTCAAGTGCAGCATGTTTCAATTCGTACAGCAAAAACTGACCGTCCCGGAATCGCCGGCCAGGAAAACAAATACTTCCGCCCCCGTACAGCTGGCTCCGGGCCGGAAATACTTTTTCGGATCCACGCACATTGACGTCGGCGGCTGTTCCTACTACCGCATCCTTTTTATCTCCCAATTGATCTCTCAGTTCTATGACCAGGCGATTTTCAGTGATTCCCGTATACGCTTCAATGATCAGGGCATCTTCCCGATCCTTTCGTCTTTCCGCCTCCAGCGCGCCTGCGGCGTCCGCGACCTCAAATGGTTCCGTGATGTCATTCTTTCCGCCAGGGATCGATACCATTTCCCCGTCGTCTACGAGATCGACGACATCCTCGTTCAGGAGGACATTCCGGTCTACAACTGCTACCGCCAGATTTTCAAGGAAGGCAAGGACGCCATCCCGGGCTACATGAACGGCAGCGACGCGATCACGGTCACCTGCGCTCCGCTCGCAGACTACTATGCCGGGAAATTCGGGATTCCGCGCGACAAATTCCGCGTGCTCCCGAACTATCTGCCACGGTACTTCTTCGATTCCTACGACGAAGCGGTCATCCTCGACCGCATCCGCTCACAGAAAAACCGGAAGCCTCGCATCTGTTTCTCCTGCAGCATGTCGCACTTCGACATGTATCGGACCGGAGCGGGTGACGATTTCTCCGACATCCTCGACTGGATCATCGCGAACCGCCATCAATACGAGTTCGTCTTCCATGGCGGGTTCCCCCCTGCCCTCGCGCAATACGCCAACGATTTCACGCGCATTCCCATTGGGCCGTTCCTGGACTACCCGCGCGTGCGGCGTTCCATCCGCGCCGACCTGTTCATCCAGCCGCTCCGCCATTCCATGTTCAACGAATGCAAAAGTCCGATCAAGCTGCTGGAATCCTGGGCGGAAGGCACGCCCGCATTCGTGCAGGATCTTGGTTGCTACACGCGGATCGCACCGGAAGCGTGTTTCGATACGACGGACACGCTCGACCGCAAGATTCGTGCGCTGTTTGCGGATCCCGACGCGCAGTTCCGGCAAATCCGCGCAAACTACGTCCGCATCCAGGATTACTGGCTCGACAACCATCTGAACGAGTGGCTCGAAGTCATGCTGTTCCCGAAAGGACGCTGAACAGCCTCTTTCCCGTACTGGGAAGGAACGTTCCGGCGCCGGGAAATGGTATATATCATACAATAAACTTGATTTTTACGTCGCCTGACTGTATATTTGTACAGGAGTATGCAAACACAAACACCCTCTTTTGAACGGAAGGAAACCGGCATGGAACAGAACGAGATAAAAACGGAAACGACAACGCAGGAACCAGGTTCAAACGGCTGCGGCTGCGGTTGCGGCGGCGGAAAAGGCTCCAACAAGATCGTAGTCGCGATCTGGGTGGTGCTCCTGCTCGGATTCGCCTGCGTCCTGGCATATACCCGGTCGAACGGACAGAACAAGGCGGACAAGCTTCTTCAGGACGCATACGCGCTGTATGAAAAACAGGATTTCGTCGGGGCGGCGGACCTTCTCCGTCAGTCGGCGGAACTCGGCAATTCCTGGGCGCAGATCTATTACGGCGGCAGCCTCAAGCAGGGCAGCGGCGTCGCGGCGGATCCCGCGGCGGCGGTCGAATGGTACCGCAAAGCCGCCGCACAGAACAATTCCATCGCCTATTATGAACTCGCGGTCTGCTATGAATACGGTCAGGGCGTAACGCCGAATCTGGACGAGGCGATCGCGTGGTATCAGAAAGCACTGGATAGCGGGATCGGGGAGGCTCAGGGGGCCTTGTGGCGCGTATCCGTCGCCAAGGCAAACGATCTTTTTGCGCACCAGAGATACAGGGAGGCGGTAGAAATCCTCAAAAAGGCGGCGGAAGAAGGTTATTCCGAGGCGCAGGCATGTTATGCCGCCTGCCTGATGAATGCCTCCGGGGTGAACCCGGATCCGTTTGCGGCGGTCGACTGGTACCGCAAGGCCGCTGAACAGCAGAATCCGACCGCGATTTATTCGCTCGGCGTCTGCTATGAAAACGGCGAAGGCGTGGACCGGAATCTGGACACGGCGCTTGAATGGTACCGCAAGGCGAAGGATGCCGGGCTTGAGGACGCCCAAAGTGCGATCATCCGCGTCGAAAAGCTCAAGGCGCTGAACGAAGCGGAGGGAGCTCCCACCGCCAACGAATGACCCCCTAAACCGGTACATTTTTTGTCCGTCCGAAGATAAAAGTATGGTCAAAAACGGGAAAAAGGGTTGTGTTGCGGCGTTTTCGAGTTGATTTTGCGCGCGGGATGCGCTATATTATAAGAATTATTTTAAAACGCCAACACTTTTTCAGGACATATTGAACCATGGCCAACAAAAATAAAAAGAAAATCGAGTCCTTTGAACAGCTCGCCGCCGCCCAGCAGCACAAGCGCCCAGCCGCTCCGCAGGAGGAGCCCGCCATTTCCACGATGCTGGACGAATTCGAAATGTGGATGGCCGTGAACTGGAAGAAGGCCATCATCGGCGTCTGCGCGTTCGCCGTGCTCGTCTCCGTCGTGATCATCATCCAGGGCGCGATCCAGCGCGCCGAACTCGCCGCCCGCCGCGAACTCGCCAACGCGGGCAGCATCGCCGAACTCGAAGCCGCCATCGCGAAGCATCCGGGCAACAAGGCCGCGGATTTCGCGCGTCTCCGCCTCGCCGGCGAACTCATCACCACGAATCAGCCCGGTGACCTGGAAAAGGCACGTGAACAGCTCCTCGCCGTCGCCTCCTCCTCCAAGTCCGAATCGTTCATCAAGGTGCGGTCCGCTCTCGACGCCGCCTACCTCCTCGAACAACTCGGCAAGAAAGAGGACGCCGCGACCGAATTCGAGCGCATCGCCGGACTCGCCCAGACACCCCGCGACCTCGGCGTGGAAGCGGCCTATTCCGCCGCACGCCTCTTCTCCGGCCTCGACCAGATGATGAAGGCCGACGCCGCACTGAAGAGGATCAACTTCACAGCCGCTGCCGCCGACGCCTCCGCCGTCTACGGCTACTGGGCCTCCCTCGCCAGGCAGCTCGACGAGCAGATCCATCCGAAGACCGCGTCCGTAGCCGCTCCGGCTGAAAAGCCCGCCGAAGCCAAGCCCGCCGACGCTCCCGCGGCTGCGGCTGAAACGCCCGCCGCATAAGCAACGGGGCTTCCTCGGATGTCCGAATCCGGCGGCCTCACCAGACGCACCGAATCGCTGCTCCGCGCGCTCCGCACGCGCCACGGTCGCCGCGATTCCGAATACTGTTTCTGCGACGGTCTCCGCGCGTCCCGCGAAGTCGTCACGCTCGCCTCGGACCTCGTCGAACTCGTCATCCTCCGCGAAGGAACCGCCCTGCCCTTCCCATCGCCCGTCGAGCCGGTCGTTTTACCTCAATCCGAATTCGACCGCATCGCGCCCACAGTGCATTCGCAGGGCATCCTCGTGCTCTCTCGCCGCCCAGCGCCCGTCCCGATGGACGCGCCCATGGCCGATCCCTTCGCGCTCGTGCTCGACCGCGTGGGCGACCCCGGCAATTTCGGCACAATCCTGCGCACGGCGCGCGCAGTCGGGTTGCACGAAGTCTGGCTCACGCGCGGCACTGCCGACCCGTTTTCCGACAAAGTCGTCCGCTCCGCGTCCGGCGCGCAGTTCTCCCTGAAAATCCGTTACGGCGGCGACCTTACAGAACTCGCCGCGGACCTGCGCAAACTCGGCGTGAAGACATGCTACCGGACGCTTCCCGCGAGCGGCGGCAACGTCTTTCTGGAGCCGGACCTCTTCGACCGCAGCGCGATCATCCTCGGCTGCGAGGCCACGGGCGTGGCCGAACTCGAAAACTCGCGCGGGCTGAACATCCCCATGCCCGGCGACGCGGAATCCCTGAACGTGGCGCAGGCCGCCACGGTCATCCTTTTCGAGTACGTCCGCCGTGGAG
>Ga0310786_10011148_pt1 | contig 11244 bp, 17 predicted proteins | sample AusTroGonzalo_MG_FD_203881 | JGI IMG/M metagenome (GOLD analysis project Ga0310786, IMG submission 203881) | Bovine rumen microbial communities from tropical cattle in Woodstock, Queensland, Australia - Gonzalo_03 (v2) (version 2) | ecosystem: Host-associated > Mammals > Digestive system >...
TATACTCTTCATTCTTAATATAATTAACCACGATCATCCCATCCTTAAAACTCTTAAACTCACTATTGTATGGTAAATCTAAATCCCAATAAGCAAAATAAGGATTAGTAACGCTAATAGCATTACCAAGAAACATAACTTGTACATCCCTTAACCTCCCAACTGTTTCAATTAAATCCAACATCAAATTAACTTCATTCTTCAAATACTTATACAACCCACCATCATCGATCAAAAACTCATCAAACACAATAGTCTTAACCAACGGAAAGGCCGTAGATTTCAAAATATTAGCAGTGGACAACGGCACAGCATACCCACAAACCTTGCCATTACAAAGAAAGGTAGTAAGCATCTTACTCTTCTTAACTTCCAACTCATAATCTTCAAAATATCCATTACTCTGCAAATCACTCCAAAAAGTAGCCAGAGCCGAATCCAGCTCTGTCTTGTACCTTCTAATATAAATAAACTGTTCACCAGTCTTCAAGAATTTCTTTAATACTGCCACCTTAGCATTAAATGTTTTACCAACACCACGCTCACCAATCACGAACAGCAGCAACGCTTTACTATAGCTAAATAATTTATCAAAGTTGTAATATAAACTCATAACCTTTCATCCTAAGGGTGAGGACGGAGCATTTACAGTAATTAAGCACTATTATTCAAATAGACATGGTTGTGGCAGCCTCTTCAGCTGGAATGAACCCACTTGGCCATTACTTAATCTTAACTGGAAAGTCCATCCTCAAGGTAATACTGCATTCGGCCTTTAAGCCTTCTGCATCTTAATTATATCATACTTATCCACATGTGGAAAACTTGTGTCCAATTTTGAGAACAAAAAGTCTTGCATTTTCCAAAATTATCATTTACAATGAAATTACAAAACTTAATTAAGGAGAGTAATACGGCATGTAAATATAAGCTAAAGTATAAACTACCATCAAAATTAAATTTTATTAAAATAAGGAGAAATTCAAAATGAGAAAATCAGCAGTAATCATGACAAAGACTTGGAATAAGGATCTTAACAAAGGTGATAAGATTGAAGGTGTTTATACCAAGAAGGAAATCTTTGAAGGTAAGTACGGTGAAACAGCCAAGTACATCATCAATGTAAATGGTGAGAACTTTGGTGTGTTCTCCTCTGCATCTCTTGACAGGCAGTTCAAGAACATTCCAGAAGGGTCTTATGTGTGGATTGAGTACAATGGTGAAGTTACTTCAAAGAATGGTCGTCCAGTCAAAGAATACATCGTTGACTACGATGATGACTTTGAGGCTTAAATAAACATAATACGGTGGTAGTGGTATCGCCGACTGCTACCACCATCCATAGGAGGTAAAATGGCAAGTAGATTTGATCCAGATTTCAACGCTGAGATTAGAAGGGTTGTGAAGAACTTCAATCAAAAGCGAAATCGAGCCTATAGAAAAGGTTTCTCGTATCTTCCAAATAGACAATATGTATCTTATATTAAGCAGAATTTAGGAACTAAATCAGAGATTGAAAAATACCTTAATACCCTAAAGAAATTTAATAATATGGGTGATTCAGCTTTAGATATTATTGAAACTAGAATGGGTGGCCGTATTTCTAGGTATAATTTAATGTTTCTAAAAGAAAATTTGGAAGATACTAAAGACTTTTTTGACAGACAGATTGAAGAAGCCAAGAATCTCTTTTATGAGGATCAGTATTCTATTGCTAGAAGGGATTATCTTTTTAACCTTCAGCAGAAGCGAGCCTATCTTAACAAAGATATTATGGATTTGAATCAGTCTGGTATTAGAACTTTTGAGAAGTACACTAGGCAAGCACTTAACAATAATCGTAACATGCTAGCTTCCTATAAAGGCTTTCTATCAGCTGTAGATATTGCGATGAGGCAAGCAGGTTACGATGAAAAGACTATTTCAAACTTTTATTCTAAACTTGGCGATTTAACTCCTGCACAATTCGTGAAGATGTACCGTTCTAGTGATTTAATTGCTCGTGTCTATGAGTTAATTGATTCTCCTACACATGGTAAAGCCGAAATGAATCTAAAAGCAGATGATGCAAGATTACTATTAGATAAACTTGTAAAGGATTTTGATGTAATGAAAAAAGAAGCAATAGACAAAACAGATGATAAACCAATTGAAGTAGAAGATCAGACACCATTAGATATTACAAAGACAAAAGAAGGCAAACTGAAGAAATCTATGATGACACCAAAGCAGTACGAAGATTTAATTGCACTAGGCTGGGATGATCTTGTAGATGAAAATGAATAAATGCTGGTCTGCAGACTTTGAAACAACTACAGATCCTAATGATTGCAGAGTATGGGCATATTCACTATGTAATGTAGAGAATCCAGATGAATTCTTATACGGTAACTCTATAGAAGACTTTCTAGAGTGGTGCTGCGAATCTGATGACAATTATACTCTATATTTCTTCAATCTCAAATTTGATGGCTCTTTCATTATTTCTAAATTACTGGAACTTGGATTTACTCATATTGAAGATCCAAAGGATAAAGGCGAAGGATTAACCTTTACCACGCTTATAACAGATATGGGGCAGTTCTATGCAATTGAGATATTCTTTGAAGTTAAAGGCCATAAGACAAATAAAGTACGCATTCTAGATGCTGCCAAGATATTTCCTAACTTCTCTGTAGAAAGGCTAGCGAAGAGTTTTGGCCTCCCAATTTCAAAACTAGAGCTAGACTATCACGCATATAGGGAGGAAGGACATATTTTAACCCAAGAAGAAATAGGCTATATTAGGAACGATGTAGAGATTGTGGCAAGAGCGTTGAAAGAAATGTTTAATAGTGGACTAGACAAGATGACTATAGCCTCTGATGCTATGAATTACTTTAAGAAGAACTTTGATAAGTTTGATAAATACTTTCCAATCCTAAGCCCTGAAATAGATGCAGATATTAGGATGAGTTATAGAGGTGGATTTACTTACGCATCAGATAAATATACTGAACAAGAGATGGGTAAAGGGTGTGTTCTGGATGTTAATTCTCTTTACCCTTCCTGCATGAAGAAACCGATGCCTTATGGAATGCCTAAATTCTTTGAGGGTGAATATGAAGAGGATATAGATTATCCACTATATATTATTACCTTTACTTGTAAATTTAAGGTAAAACCAGATAAGATACCATGTATCCAGCTCAAGAATAATATGAGTTTTATTCCTAATATGTATCTTAAGTCTTCAGATGATGAACAGGTAACACTAACCTTAACCTCAGTGGATTATGAACTATTCAAGGATCAGTACGATTTCTGGGATGTAGTCTATCACGGTGGATGGAAATTTAAGCAGGCCGAAGGTCTTTTTGATAACTACATCAACCACTGGATGGAAGAAAAAATAACAGCAGGAAAGGAGGGAAATAAGGGAAAGAGGCAGATAGCAAAATTGATGCTTAATTCCCTTTATTAAGGAAGGTTCGGTCTTTCTACAAAGTGTGGCAAGAAGACAGTTTCTCTAGATGAGGAAGGTATTCTAAGATTTATAGATTTGCCAGAGGAAACTAGAAAGGGGTGTTATATTCCTGCAGCTTGCTTTATCACAGCATATGGGAGGGATAAAACGATTAGGACTTCTCAGGCCATCCGTGATTACACAACGAAGAAGTATGGTAAAGATGGTTATTTCTATAGCGATACTGACTCAATTCACAGCAGTTTAACAGATGAAGACTTGGAGGAACTCAAAGATATTCTAGATATAGATGACTACAAACTAGGAGCATGGGCTAAGGAAGCAGAGTTCACTAGAGCAATCTATATTCGCCAGAAATGTTACATTGAAGAGATAGAAGGCACGGTGTCTGTAACGGTAGCAGGGCTACCAGATTATCTAGCTGCTACCATTAATTTTGATAACTTCAAGCGTGGGTTTTCCACAGGCAAGATGACACATGAAGACTTAATCAAACTGGCTATGGAAAATGGAGCAACTGAAGAAGAGATTAAGAAGGTACATCATAAACTAACCTTTACATATGTTAAGGGAGGTGTAATCCTCACAGATACAGGCTTTACTATCAATTAAGATAACCCCATATTTCAGGGGTTTTCTTTTAATTCAAATGTACTTCAAAAGTCTTAAACTTGGTGATGGCTACAACATACTCTAAGAGATCATCGTAGATGCCAAAACCCTTAACTACTGTTAAATGGTTAGATGTAGTGATTCTAACCCCAGCTGTGTTCTTAATACTTTTGAGAGTTTCAATTTCTTGGTCTGTTAAACCAATGCAATATGCTACGAGCTTCACGATAATCACCACACTTTCCTATACTCGTTATTACTATTATATGATATAATTGTTGCTAGATAGTTGCTTTCGTAAAACAATCTCGGAATTACAGCCCGTAATCGCTGTTAAATAATCCACTGATTAAATGCCTTATCACTACGAGGCATTTTTTCTTGTGGAAAACTCTGTGGAAAACTTTTACAATTTCTTTTGAAAAAGCTATTGACAATTCAACATTAGCACTATATAATAGAGATATAACAACTTAACAAAGGAGAATATATGACAATCAAGGATGAAATTGTACATATAGAAAATCAAACCAAAACAATAAAACAAATTAAAGAATCTATCATAGAAGATCTGAAGAATTTGGAGGTATAAGATGAAGGTACAGGTGCGTGAAATTAATACCTACGATCTAATTAAAGTAAATTTTCTAGGTAAAGAATTAGAGCTAGCTCATAAGGATTACGAAAAGAGAAAAGATGAGATTATAAGCAAACTATTTACTATCTGGAAAAACGATGAGATTCCATCGGTTTACCGTGAATGGATTAAACAAGTAGCAAGATTTATTAACGAAGGAGAAAAATAAATGAGTGGAACTAAAATTGGAGGCATGAAAGCTGCATATACTAATAGACTAATTCATGGTATAGACTTCTATGCTCGTATCGGAGCAATGGGTGGTAGGAACGGCCACACAGGAGGCTTTAACAGCGATAAAAAGGGTGCAGATGGCCTGACTGGGCGAGAAAGAGCAAGAATTGCTGGCCGTATTGGTGGAAAGAAATCTAGGAGAGTTAAGAAGGTTTGTAACACTGAATATTTACATAAATATGATGATATAGCAGGATTGATAAAAGATGAATAAAATCCACGACATCCAACTCGGCCAACTCAAAGGCACACTCTATAAATCAGGTGATGGGTATACTTATAAAATTAGAAAAGGAAATGTAGTGATCGCAAGACAATACACTTATATGTTTGATAAGGTAGCCTGCAACAATAAAATGATAGACAATATGAAAATCATCGCAGAATTAAATAAATCACTATTTGACTTAGACAAAATATGATATAATCAAGTTGAGGATTTGTTCCTCCATTTCAAGCATAATAAAGATCTTCCGTAAATAAGTCTTTATATGAAAATACCACTCACTCACCAGTGGTATTTTTGTTGTGGTATAATGGTCTTATGGATAGTAATATAATAGTGGCATTAATTACTCTCAGTGGAACACTAATTGTAGCCATTATTGGTCTTATCGTGAGGATTCGTTCAGAATCTGTGAAGAATGCAATCCGTGAACAGGAGCAGAAGGATTTATTTAATCAGTTATTTGTTAAAATGGATGGTATTGAGAAGAGATTAGATGAACACAATCATTACGCAGAGAAGATTGGTGATATTAGAATTGATTTGAGTAAGATGCAAAAGGATATAGAATATCTACGGAAGGAGAAATAATGAATGATTTTATCAAACTAATGGATAGTTACATCGGCAAATTCGTATGCAGCGATGGTGGTATCTATAGAGGCCAATGCCCTCAGTGGATTCGTGAAATTATCCAGATCGTAGGCTGTGCATGGCCTGGCAAGACTGGTAATGGAAACCAAGTATTAGACACTATGTGTAATGAATATGGTGGCTATTGGGGTAAACCGAAATATGATTATCGCCTTTGTTCTGCAGACAATAAGTATGATAAAAACGGCCACTGCTGGCTAGAACTTAAGATTGGTGATAAATGGTACAGATACGAACAGAATGTAAATAACAGTGGTGCTAAATCTAAAGACTACGGCTGTGGTACTGTTTACTCAGTTACGAAGACAGACAAGGAACTGCCTGCTTATTTATATAATATTAAATATGCTGGCCATCCTTCTGTAGATTACTATATTGAGGTATATAATAAGAAAGGGAATGATACTTCATCATACCCAGATTGGTTTAAGAAATTTACCGAAGATTTAGGTAAATATATTGCAAATTATTGCAAGAAAGGATAATTATGGCTAAGAAGAAAAATACGATGAAGAAATATATTATAGATGTAATAGAGCGTGTAATCTGTACTTTTGCAGAAACTCTGCTTGGTGTAATCGGTGCATCTACTACTTTTGGAGAAGTGAACTGGGGACTAGCCTTTTCAGCTGCTGGGCTAGCATCTCTCGTAACAGTTCTGAAGTGTTTAGCAGCATTGAAAACTGGGGATGCTAAAACGGCATCCCTAGTGGATTAAGGATTATGTACGATTTCTCTACATTTGATAATTTTATTGCCTCTACCTATGGCCAAGCAATTGGACAGGGCGAGTGTTGGGATTATGTAAATCTTCTCTGGAATTATCTAGGTAGCAGATATTATACATATCCACCAAGTGATCCATCCTCTACTAATCACGGTGTTAAATGGGGGTGGATTAACACAGAAGCCAGAGCTGCTAACACCATCACTCATTTGACACAAGTGATAAATCTTAATGATGTTAAAAGAGGTGATATTGTGGTCTGGGGTTATGGTGAATATGGCCATGCTGGTTTTGCCTCTACAGCTTATGATGGTAGTGGGTATCTAGAAACCTTTTCCCAGAATTACTCAGGTCGCTATGTAACAATAGATAACATTTCTACCACTACATTTCTTGGTGCTTGGCGATACGATGCTTGGTACACACCACCAGTTCCACCAACTCCAACTACCACTAAAAGGAAGAAATATCCTTGGGTACTTTATGCAAATAAATTACGCAATAAATCAAATATGATATAATAAAAGTATGGATGATAATAAGATTTTAGAGCTAACTAGCAAAATAGAATCTACTTTAGGTGCAGAGAATTTCGCCACCATATCAGATACGATTGGCGAGATTTTGACAGGCAATACATTAAATATGCAAGCCCTTGCTGATCGTGATAAAGAAATTGATACTCTTAAAGATAAGAACGAAAAACTAGTTACAGCCAACGGTGCTTTACTCCAAAAGATTCCTGTGGGCAGAACCGAACAGCCTAAAGAAAAGGCTGAGGAGAAGCCGAAAGAAATCAGTTGGGATAGCATTGTAGATAAGAACGGCAACTTTCTTAAATAATCATCCTATTTATTAATTTTAATGAAAGGATAATCATGTATCCATCAACTGGACTTCAGAACGCTTTGAACAAGATGCGTGAGATGTCTGTGGAAAGTAATTCTATTTTCCATCAGTATGTGCCACTTGTAACTGATTCTACTACTATCGGTGCATACGGTCTTCCAATTCTTGATCCAGCGAACACTGCAGTTTTGAATGACTTTGTGGCTCTCCTCAAGAAAGTTATTTTCACTGCTGTTTATAATAAAACCTTTAACAATCCTCTAGCTTCCCTCGAAGGCGAGAACATGCCTCTTGGCCAGTTCATTGAGGATGTTTATGTAAATCCTGCTAAAGGCCGTGGCTTCAATGTTAATGACTTTGCAGGTCTTCTTCAGAAGTATGAGGCACAGGTTGCTACCCAGTATCTAACTGTTACTGATGATGTTCAATTCCCTGTTACCATCACTCGTGAGAAGATTCGCAACGCATTCACTTCTTGGGCTAACCTTGAAGGATTCGTAGCTGGTGTTGTAAACTCCCTCTACAATGGTGCATACATTCGCCGTTATGAAACCACTAAGGGTCTTGTGCTTGCAGCTTACAAAGGCAATAACATTCAGTATGAAACGGTTTCTGCTGTTTCTGATGAGGCTACTGCTAAAGCTCTCGTTGAAAAGATTCGTGCAACATTTAGCAAAATGCAGATTCCTTCTACCAAGTACAATGCTTGGAACAAGGTAAAAGGTGGTGAACTCACCCTTAAGACTTGGAGCGATCCACAGGATATCGTGGTTCTCATCTCTGCTGATGTAGATGCTAAGGTTTCTGTACAGAGCCTTGCTTATGCCTTCAATATGTCTGAGGCTGATTTCATCGCTCGCAAGATTGTTGTTGATGACTTCACTCAGTACAACGAAGATGGCACTGTAGCTGTTGATGGTTCTGCCATTCAGTGTGTTATCTGCGATAGGGCTTGGTTCAAGATTAAAACTCAAGACTTCGCTATGGATGAGTTTTATAACGCTAATAATCGCTGTTGGACTTACTACTTAAATGACACTCGCATGGTGAACTACTCACTCTTTGCCAACGCTGTTGCATTTGTAACTTCAGCTCCATCCATTGATGCAACTGATCTTGATCTTGCTAAAAGCTCAATCTCACTTGAGGCTGGCACGACTGGTAAGGTCTTGATTGATCTCACTCCAGCTAATGCAACTTCTACTATTACTGTATCCAGCTCTGCTTCTACCTATGCAACTGGTGCTATCTCTGGTCGCTATCTTGTAATTACTGCTAAGGAAGCTGGCTCTGCCACCCTTACCGTAACTGCAAACGGCCACAGTGATACTATCTCAGTAACTGTTACTGCTGCATCTGAATAAATTTAATTAAGGGTATCCCTCTTCGGAGGGGTATCCTCCTTAGGTATGAAAATATTTTCTCATTTATCCAAAGAATATAAAGAATATTGCAAGAAATTCAATATCGTGCCAGACAATGGTGCTTATTACTATTCTAAAGAATTAGTGGAGAATATTGTTCCTAATATTAAAACTAAGAGAGATTGGGTTCTCGTGAATATACCAGGCAATTGCTACGACAAGGCAATTGTTTTTATTCATAACAATAAAAATCCTGAACGCTATTGGTGGCTAGGTCAGTATAAGGATTTGATACTGGTGTGTTCTAATGTTAAAACCTTAGAATTCATGATTGAATTATTCCCTAAGTTTCATATCATTTTAATTCCTCTTAGTATTGATACAGAGTATGTTAGTCAGTTCAAGGCCAAAAGAAAAACCAAGAACACTGCATATTATGGTAGACTAGAGAAATGTCCAAAAAATATTCTTAAGAATAATGCAATCACCAAGATTTATGGTAAAGACAGAGAAAAGAATCTCCAAGAAGTTGCTAAATACAAAAATGTTTATAGCATTGGTAGATGCCAATTGGAGGCGAAATGTCTTGGCTGTAATGTAATCTCGCACAAAGGCGAGTATAATAATATTTATTGGAATATGCTAGATAATAGAGAAATCATACCTGAGTTACAAAGATTATTAAATGAAATAGATGGAGTAAAAGAATGAGTGTAATTGCACCAAATTCTGATGTAATACTATTGAAAGTTCCACTAGAAATGAGTGAGGATCATCAGTTGACTTTTGCCAATGCAACAGCTCAATATAATTACTTCAATGGCCTACCTGCTGCTAGCAAGAAAGCATTTGATAAATTTACATACCAAAGAAAAGACAATGCCATAAGATTGCCAGAACTTATTGATAATCTATATGGATTTAATTATGTAATGTATCGTAATACTAACTATTCATCAAAATGGTTTTATGCATATATTACAGATCTAGAGTATGTAAATGATAGTGTAACTCTTGCTAAAATCAAAACTGATGTTTGGCAGACATGGCAATTTAATTTAACTTACTTTAGCTGTTTTGTAGAGCGAGAGCATGTTAATAATGATACTGTTGGTTTGCACACTGTTCCTGAAGATGTGGAGCTTGGCGAATATGTTAAAAACTCTAATGTAACAACTCCTGTAATTGGAAAATTCACCAATTTCCTATATGCTGTTGGTGTAAGTGAAATAGTTGGCACTATTACTGATAGTAACGATCAAGAAGTTACACCGGCTTCTAGTATTAATGGTATGCCACAAGGTTTATATTACATCTTTACAGATAGTGTAGATGGAATACAGGGTATTGTTGATATTTATGATGATGCTGGTAAGTCTGAAGCTATTTATACTATGTTTATCTTTCCAAAAGATTTACTACTTGCCCCAGGTTCAACTTATCACTATAAAGCAGCAAAATGGAACTATACAGGTAGTTCAGGTACAATAATTTCAATTCTAACAGGTCTTTATGTGCCAACCAGTTCTTCTTCTGTAACAACATTAGTAACTGGCAGAACAATTAGTGTGCCTACTAAAGTTGGTAAAACTTATACACCAAAGAATAAAAAACTATTAACATGGCCATATTGTTTCTTTAATATAAGCAATAATAACGGTACAACTGTAACTTATCACTATGAAGATTTCTCTGGCACTCCTAGCTTTAATCTTGATGGTGTATTCTCTATTGGCTGTAGCTTAAAACTATATCCAACCAATTACAAGAACATGGATACTGTTACAGGAAGTGATCCTGATAATCCATACGATTACGGCATTAACGCTGGTAAATACCCAACAATTTCATGGAGAAGTGATTCATTTACTAACTGGATTACACAGAACGCTGTCAACATGAATGCTGGTACGCTTATGAGTGGTGCTGCAGGCTTTGTTGGAGGTATGAAATTTGGAGGTATTGTCGGTGGTGTAGCAGGAGCTGCACTCTCCACAGCTATGAGTGTTGGTAGAAACATAGCTAAAACAGAGCAAGCATCTGTAATGCCTGATCAGGTTAAAGGAAACCTTAACGCTGGTGATATTAACTATTCTAAGCATAGGAATTCATTTACCGTGTTTGAATTATCTATCAAACCTGAATATGCTGAAATCATTGATAATTACTTCTCAATGTTTGGATATAAGGTAAATGCAATGAAGACACCAAATATTACAGGTCGTACTAACTGGAACTATGTAAAAACTATTGACTGTTACATTGAAGCAAACATTCCACAGGATGATCTAGCAGAAATCAAGGCGATGTTTGATAGAGGTATTACCTTCTGGCACAACCCTGCAACATTTGGAATGTATAATCAAACTAATAGTATAGTGAGTTAAAATATGGTACAAATGATAAAACCTAGAAAGAAGGCAGTAAATAGCGACTTTGAGGATGCAATACTATTGAATTCTCAGACTTATATGG
>Ga0310786_10011149_pt1 | contig 11244 bp, 6 predicted proteins | sample AusTroGonzalo_MG_FD_203881 | JGI IMG/M metagenome (GOLD analysis project Ga0310786, IMG submission 203881) | Bovine rumen microbial communities from tropical cattle in Woodstock, Queensland, Australia - Gonzalo_03 (v2) (version 2) | ecosystem: Host-associated > Mammals > Digestive system >...
CCAGTCAAAAAGTATCAAATCCCATTGGATGCAAAACTGAATATCCTTCAAGCATCTTTTTACGAGCTAATGTATCAGAAGCTACATATCATTTAGGATGTCAAACGTGAAGTCCTGCCCCACTTGGATAAGGAAACATATCTAGAATGTAGAATTTTTCTTTATTTGGATCTTCATGAGTGGAATAAACTCATTCTTCTTTCCACTTTTTCTGCCATTTCTTTTCCATTTCAGACCAATTGATTTGCATCAGATTTATCGTAAAAAATTTAAAAGCTTTCTTCGAGAATAGATTTTCAAAATTCAAATGCAAGGAAAAAGAAAATAAAAAATCCCTTTCCATAAAAAGGGATTAATTATAAATCAGTAGTTAAATTAAGAATTCAATAGGACAATCAACATAGAAAAAGAGATACAGAACAGAATCATAAATATCCAAACCATTACTACGCAGATTCTCCTAATCCAAACATTCTTAAAGAATTCTGATAGCCACTTAAATAGCGAAGCTAACAAAGGGGATACTATCGTAACCAAGAACAAAATATCCACAGATTGTAAAACTGAAAAATAACTCATCTTTTTTATTTTATATTTTTTCTATTTTAAATTTTCTATCATAAAAATCAACAAAAAATCAGATTTTACCTACAAAAAATTATAATAAATTTTTACTCTCCTTCTTCTAACTCTTTAATCTGATCACGAATAACTGCGGCATCCTCAAATCTCCACTCCTTTATAGCCTCATCCATTTGAGATTTTAAATCTTTCATAATCAGATTTTTTTCCGCTTTTGTCATTCTTTTTAAACGTTTAACCTTCCCACGAGTAAATTTAGAATTTTGCTGCAAAACAAGCTCTTCATCTGTTTTTACAGATTCTAAATTCTTAACATTTGAATGAGCTGCCTTTGGAGTAATATGATGCTCAATATTAAAATTATTCTGAATATTGCGACGACGATAAGTTTCCCATAAAGACTTTACCATCGATTCAGTAAAACTATCAGCATACAGTACCACCTCACTATTTGGATTTCTGGCAGCACGTCATATTATCTGAGTAAGTGATGTCGTCGAACGCAAAAATCATTCTTTATCTGCGTCAAGTACAGCAATTAATGTAACTTCAGGCAAGTCTATTCCCTCACGCAAAAGATTTACTCAAACTATAATATCTATCACTCACGTTTTTAATTTTTTAATAATTTCTCGACGATCCATCGTTTGAACCTCTGAATGAAGATAGAAAGCCTTATATCATTTTGAAATCAAAAAATTTGTAATTTCTTCTGATGATTTTTTAGTTAGAGTTATAAGTAATATTTTTCATCACTTTGAAATATGCTCATCAAACTTTTTGAGCATATGATCCAAAAAAGCATCACCAGATTCAGACTGAGATAATTCCTCAAGTTCTTTCGGTGATTTTTGCATAAATTGAGAAAGCTGATTTGAATATTTTGTCTTGCTCATTACTAAAGTGAAAATTGAAAATTAAGAATCTCCTATAAAAACTAAATATAGAAAATTTGCAATTTGTTGCAAGAGATATAAATTTCACTTGAAAATACCAATTCATTCTATATATTCTCCTTTGTCAGAAAATGCTGGCATGGCTCAGTCGGTAGAGCGCACCCCTCGTAAGGGTGAGGTCACGAGTTCGATCCTCGTTGCCAGCTGACCATCCAGATTTTATTACATTTAATATAAAAATGGCATCAAGAACAAATAAGCAAGGAATCGCCAAGAAAAAAGCTCAGCTTCAAAAACAAGCTAGTAGAACTAAATGAGCTAAAAGATTTGAGTATCCAAAAAGAAGATTAGACTTAAATGACGGTAAAGATTGGGGAGCTATCTGAGTAATGACTAACCCAAAATGAAATACTTATCACCGATTTCTTAGAGGTAGAAAAGTTTGCTGGGAAACTAGACTTAGAGTAGATCCAGATGGATACAGATTTATCAAGACTCCATCAGGAGGTTCTGAAATGGTTTATGTACCTGCTAATGGATGGACTAGAGGTAGACTTAGAAAAGTCCTCACTATGAAGAAATAACTTAACCTAATATCTAAAAAAATCCCCATAAAGGGGATTTTTAATTTTATGATTGGCTCTTATTAAATCTTCAATCAACTCTCCTTCTATTCTTTCTCAATAATAACATCTGTGCATAAGAATCCATTTCTGAAGCATTATCTGCAACATTTATCCAAAGAGTTCACCGCTGATCCATAAGTCTAGCAACATGCGAAATAACAATATTATAACGATATGCATCAGAATTCTGACTCAAATTGACTGAAGCTTCTGGTACCATTCCCAAATCTCATTGAATCGCTCTATTTTGATCAGGATTAGCAGCCGCTGACAAATCGTTCACTATTTCTCATTCCACTCAAACTACAAGATAACGATTTTTTGACTTAGGGATATTTAGCGGATTCCTTACACCATTCAAAACTTGCCGAACTATATTATCATTTTTTAATTTTTTCTCCTTATAATATTGCGAATGTTTTGGCATTCTCTCCGCGATATCCACAATATTCACATCAATAGTAAAAGCAAAATTATCCGCTATTTTAATTTTTTTAGTTGTTGAATCCAAAAAGTTAAACTGCTGAGTCCATATTCATAATCTTCATTCTCTAGATGTCTTATCCAACGCTCAAAAAATTTCTTTTAGTCCCTCCTCAATCGAATGAATTCTTTTTCATCCAACTGAAAATTTTGTATCAACACCAGGAACACTACAGAATCTAATCATTAATATAGGTCCCAATCATGGAGTTTTTTCAGGATCAAAAATTGGAGATGCCTTCTCTCAACAAGAACATTTAACCATACATTGCGCCTTTAAATCAATACGTAAATCATTACAAGAGCTCCAACAATCTTTAATCTGTTTTGCTGCAGCTTGAGGTTCTCATAATGCTCAATTCCCAACATAAGCACTAGGATCTCATGCCTTTTCATCTATTTTCTTCTCTATATCCTCAGGCAGAGTAGCATATTGATCTACAGCCCTCGTCATATAATCCACCAATTCATTATATTCATTAACTGTAAATTCCATAGGATCACGCGACGTTGGAGCCGATCGAAGATCGACTTTTTGTTCTTCTCATTCCGAATCTTCCACTTCATAACCAGTTTCACATAAATTAGAATAAAAATATGCATCATCATTCTCAATTTTATAATTAGACAATCATTTTGCCTCTCTCCACAATTCTTCATCCAAATCATCAGATAAAGGCAAAGGATTTGGTTTTACTGAATCTCCATCATCATCCTCTATTCACGGATCTTGAGGCTCCACCTCAGGAGTTTTTTCTGTCCCTCTAGTAGTATATTTATAAGCTCAATTGGTCGTATCTGTACTTCCATTTTTTAATTCATTTTTTGAATTATTAAAGACATCTAAATTATAAAAAATTGGCGTAATTGGCTCTTCAGCATCCTGATATAATAATTTTCACGCAATTCAAAAATCTACCATAATATCGTACGGAGAATCATCTGTAGTTTTGTTCCAAAATCTATCAGCTCATAATTGAGAAGTATTAGCCTTTTGCATATTCTTTTCATTTTCCTCTCATATTCTATAATTTACCACAAAAAATTCCTTACAATTTGTTTCTATATCTTCTGGAGTACTAGCTGATATTTTGGATGATTTTCGCGAGCTTATACATTTATTATAGTTCTTCGCTTCTTCTTTACAATTATCATTCAATCATTCTCAATCACATCTAGAGAAGCATCCAGCATTTTCCTTCTTTTTTTGAATACAATCATCATAACAATCTATTGTACAAGTTGTAAGAGCATCTTCTTCCTTCTGGCAAGACTTAGCTAGTTCTTCATTAGAACCATCTAAATCTCTTATTTCACAAGTATAATACTCTCTACAGTACTTTAAAACCGTATCCTCATCAAAAACGTATTTCTTATTATCATAATTTCATATAGACATCTTAATAGCTCTCATAAACTCCGTTCTAAAATCAGGAACGAAATAGTATAAAATTGCCCAAATTTTCTTATTCGAGATAGGGCAACTTCTTTTTACCAACTCCTGTTGAACATATTGTGCTCAAGCAATTTTCAATTGCATTGACATATCCTCTATATTAGTCATAGCATCTCAAAAAGGATCCTTCGAAAAATCAGGAGAATATACACGAGATACATATTTATCATTGATACCTTCATTATAACGTTTTTGAAATTTTGAAGACACCTCCTCCATCAAATCAAATCAAAAAGCACAATCTTGTACAGTGAACAAAATCACACATCATAACAAAAGTGTCTTCAAAATACTAACTTGGTAATTGCACATTTTTCAATTTTTCAGATAAAGAATAAAATAAAGTAATTTCTGGAGATAACCCAAAATTCCTAAACTTTTCTGTTCTCTCTATATTTAGCAACATCCAAATATGTATTGGATATGTCATACTAAATTCCTCAAATTCACGTTGTGCCCACTTAGTAGCATCAATTTGCATATCAAAATACTTCTTAAAATCTGACAATCTTGATTGATAAATTCTAACATTTTTTTCTTGCGTAGAATTCATTCACATAGCCTCTATTTTCAAAGATAACCAATTTTGATAAAAAGTTACAAATTGACGATAATGTAAAATCTCATTATAAATTAATGTCAAAAAAGGTAATGTTAATGCTGGTCAATGTCACTGAGATGCATGCAAAGCACACGCTACAAAATTCAATCATGTCATATTTCATTTTACAGGACATTTTGATTTTATAGATAAACTTGCCAACATTGAATTATCTATAATCTTCAATGATGCCAGAACTTTCTTATAATATTTCTGATTTGATTCTAACGTTGAAATAGCCTTAGGGAACTCTCCCTTTAGAACCGGATAAGATTCATGAATCAAAAAATATCAACTCATAAATTTCTCAACTTTTTCCATTTGCTCCGCCTCAAAATTTTCAATCGAATTTAAGTTTAAAACCTGAGCATACGCTATCTTATACAAATCCGACATCATACCTTCATAAATTTTAGTAGCATAAATCGACATATCACAATCGGCTAAACTACTATCATTTTCTAAAGAACATAAATCTTTTCTGTCAGAGATTTGCTGCAATTTTAACAACTGAACCAAATCTCACTTATAAACTCCTGAAAGAGAATCTCACGTTACAAACGGCGTATTTCAATCCTTATCCTTAAAGGATGAACATAAACCATATAGAAAAAGAGATTGATGAGAATCAAAAGTTTGCTGCCAATCCCAGCTATCTGTCTGACCACTCGGTTTGGCAAAATAAATCCTTCATGTATCTGAATTTCAATATAGAGATAAACAATATAGCTCAATCACATCTCTCATACTAAACTCATCAATACTTATTTCACGATCTTTTATACTAGAAAGCCTATTTGTAAGAGCTGGCCAAATACAACTTTTAGCATAATCAACATCAGATACCTCATTATCTCTAGCAGAGAATGATGTAACACAATAAGGCCAAGAATAATTATTCGAAATATGTTTACATCATTCTTGTTCCAAATCATGTACATCACATGCAATTTCCTTCCATGTATCAGCACTAACAAAAGAAAACATCATACATGCAAAAACAAACGAAATCAATATACTTTTATTTATCATCTTCATGCTCATAAAATCCATAATGAATAAAAGAATTTAAAAAACATTTGCCGCTTGATAATCAGCGATTTCTTGTAAATGCCCATTCAACCTTCTAGTCTCTCTCAATGCTGCATCCTGTTGTTCTAACACTCATTTAGCTCTAGGCAATATACTAGATACATCCGCAGACATTGCATCTTCTTGATCCTGAAAAAGTTCAACAATCGTTGTTTCATAAACAGAATTAAATCAAGAATTCATGTCAAACAAAAAATCCGAATTATAATTTGTATCATTTCCAAAAATCTTAAACCACTCTTGTTCTCTTTCAACTGACGTCCTTTTTTTCTTTATTTTATCTACGGGATCTCCAATAATCGTTTTTTTTGATGCAGGCTTTTCTGCAAATTTCAACATATTCAATAATTTTTCTACCTGTTCTTTCTGTGCCTTCTTATTATTAAAATAATCTTTAGCTTTCAAATATGCCGTAGATACAGTAATTCACTTTCAGCATACCCAATCTCATCACCAATAAGATTGCAATTGAGCCATCTCGTAATCACTTATCTCTTTACAAGGATCATTATGAAAATTCCACCTTCACTTTCATATAAGAGCCACTTTTAATCTTTCTATCGATTTTTTCATGTCTTTAACCGCAGTCTTTACATATTCTGAATTATTATTTATCGTCTTTTCCACCGTACTCCTAAAAGCATTTGCATACAAATTACATTCTCAAAAAGACCTAACATCCTTGTAATCTTTTACTAATTCCTCAATTGCTTTATCACTAAACTTTAAAGTTGAAGTATCTCTATTACATGATTTTTCATCAAGATTTCAAAGACATCAATTATAACTACGCAATACTCTATTTCAATAGTTACTTCACCAAGAGATAAAATGCTTCATTGATGTATTCATATTTACCAAATCCAACAAGATATCAGCCATAGTTTCACCTCACTTAACTTGAGCTCAGGTTTCAAATAATCATAATTCTTGATATTTCTTTATTAACTCATTAAAATTTTTCAATAAATCAGACTGAAATGAACGAGTTAAATCCATTTGTTTAGAACGAGAAAAAGCAACGTCATAAAGCCCAACTTCAATATCAAGCATTGCTTTATAATCCCTAACTATGGGTTCATCTTTAAATAGAATTGATAATCACTCAACATTAGACTCTATAACTGATGCTGATGACATCAATAATAACACCGTAGATGTAATCGCAGTTGATGCAAAAGATTTAGCTGTTCACAAAAGATTCTTAGCTAAAGTATCTATTGGAGATGTTTGATTGAGGCCCAATACATTATCTGTAAATAATCACCTAGTACTAGTCGTTGAAAGATACCTTGATACTTCAGAACCCAACAACACATTCATTGCCTCATTTTGAAAATTGAAATAATTGGCCATCATCTTAGATGGTCAAGCACAAACTTCTGGCTGTTCTGTAGCGTTATTCCTTGCATCAACATATACTGAAGAAAATGACCAAAAGACAAAGGCAAACAGAACAATTAAATTTTTATATACTCTCCTCATCCAATACTAAAAGCTAAATACAAAATAAAACACAGGTAATTATATCCAAATATATAAAAAAATGCAAAGAAGACACCAAAAAATACCGAATTTTGATTTGACTTTATATTAATTTTATATGCAACATATAATGTTTATACATCACTAAAATTTTAATCAATATTTCACAAAAAACAGATTGTTTTATCATTTGGGATTAATATAATAATTAAACTTGTTAAATCTTAGCAAGATATGACCTTTATATTCAATTTAATTAAGGAATTATGTTTGACCGATTAACTAATTTAATTTGATGAGATTATAATCAAAAACAAATTAACGCATTACGACCAATCGTAAATAAAATTAACGAACGATACGATAAATTTGATTCACTAACAGATGAAGAAATTAAAGCGAAGACTCCTGAATTCAAAGATAGACTAACTAAATGAGAAACTCTTGATGATATCCTTCCAGAAGCTTTTGCAGTAGTAAAGCAGGCTTGTAAAAGAATGGTTTGAGATACTTACGATGTAAAATGAGAGAAACAAACTTGGAATATGATTCCTTACGATGTTCAACTTCTTTGAGGAATTATACTTCATCAAGGTAAAATTGCAGAAATGAAAACATGAGAATGAAAAACTCTCGTTGCAGCTGCTCCTGTATATTTGAATGCATTGTCTTGAAATTGAGTTCACGTAGTAACTGTAAATGATTACCTAGCATCTCGTGATGCTCAATGGATTGGATATTTATATCAATGGTTGGGGCTCACTGTTGGAAGCGTAGTTAAATGAACTCCCCTACAGAGAAGAAGAGAAGAATATTCAAAAGATATCACATATGTAGAAAATTCAGAATTATGATTCGACTATTTGAGAGATAATCTAGTTCAAACAATGGAAAGAAGGAATCTGATTTGGAGACCTTTAAATTTTGCTATCGTCGACGAAATAGATTCTATCCTGATCGATGAAGCTAGAACTCCATTAATCATTTCTGAAGCTAGAGAAGAACCTACAGAAAAATATACATATTACGCAAATATCGTAAATATGCTTACTCCATGTAGCGGAAAGAAAAAAGTAAGTAAATGACTTTTAAATGAATTAATAAACGATGAGCCAAAAGAACAAGAAGAAGACTGAGATTATTATATCGACGAAAAGACTAAAACAGCTTCTTTAAGCTGAAAATGAATAGCAAAACTTGAACAACTTTTAAACGTTGAAAATCTCTATAAAGATTTCTGATTTGAGGAAATCCATCATATCGAAAATGCATTAAGAGCAAAAGCCGTTTACATCAGAGATGTAGATTATATCGTTTCAAACGGAGAAGTATTAATCGTAGACGAGCATACTGGTAGAACAATGCCATGAAGAAGATTTAGTGAATGATTACATCAAGCTATCGAAGCTAAAGAAAACGTACAAATTCAGCGTGAATCTCAAACCATGGCTACGATTACATATCAGAATTTCTTCAAACAATATAAAAAGTTAGCCGGTATGACAGGTACTGCCGCTACCGAAGCAGAAGAATTCCAAAAAATTTATGAATTGGAAGTTGTTATTGTACCTACAAATAAACCAATTCTCAGAGTAGACAAACACGATAAAGTTTATTATAACCAACAAATAAAGTGGAAATTCGTGAAGGATTACATTAAATTTTATCACGAAATCTGACAACCAATCCTTATCTGAACTGCAGATATTGCTACATCTGAATACGTTTCTCGTATTCTCGAAAAAGATGCAATTACTCACTACGTTTTGAACGCTAAATTCCACGAACAAGAAGCTCACATCGTAGCCAACGCCGGTAAATATCAATCAGTTGTAGTAGCTACAAACATGGCATGACGTGGAACCGACATTAAATTGGAAGAATGATTAAATGAAAAAATGGCTACTAATTATGCTAAATGGTGTACTAAACAAATCAAAAATCAGACTGCTGTAAAAATTAACGTTTATTCTAGAAAAGAATATGAATTAACTATCGATTGACTAAAAAATCAATTCTGACTAGAAAATAATGATATTGTAAAAGCTGAGAAATCTAGTGTTTCAAAAGATGGAGTAAAGATTAGCATCCAAATTAATAATAAAAAGAAAGAGCAAACAGATATCTTTGCAAAGATTACTTTACAATCTAGTGAATGAACTAAAGATACAGTTGAAAAAGATTTTCATTATGGATTATTCATTCTTTGAACAGAAAAACATGAATCAAGAAGAATTGATAATCAGTTACGTGGACGTGCCGGTAGACAATGAGATCCTGGAGTTTCAGTTTTCTTTGTAGCACTCGACGATACATTGATGAGAAAAATGTGATGAGAAAGAATTCAAGCCATGGCTGGAATGTTATTATCAAAAGAAGATTTAGCTGAATTGGAATTAACGCAAAAGCAATTCACTTCAGCGATTACCAGGTCTCAAAAAGAAATTGAAGCTTGGCATTTTAGTACCAGAAAGCACCTATTCGACTACGATTCTGTAATCGATAAACAGAGAAAAAGAATTTATTTCACGAGGGATAGTATAATCGAAGCAAATGAAGATGAAGAGAAAAAAGCTGAACGGTTAAAAACAACCAAACAACAATTCATGCTAGATTCTCAAGAAATTCTAAATACTCAAGTATCAACCGCTGAAGCGACATGACAAAGCATTGGAGATTTGTTACTAGTACTCAATAGAGAGTTCTGACTAGAAATTGACGATAAGCAGAAAAAAGAATACGAACAGATGGATTTTAAAACTCTTGCAAATAGTTTAGACCGTAGATTAGTAGAATACTTCACAGAAACTCGAGAAAAATATGACCAAAATCTGCTTTTCAATATTTTGAGAGATGTAAATTTACAGGTAATCGATAAACTTTGGGTTGCGCACATCGACGATATGCAATATCTCAAAGATAAAGTAGGATTTATGGGATATGCTCAAATGGATCCACTTATCGTATATAAACAAGAATCCTTTGAAAAATTCGAATTATTACAACAGAACATCAAAGCCGATGTTACTACGAAATTAATGAGAATTGACTACCGTAGAGTTGCTGAGGAACAAGAAATGCAAAACCAATTATTTGAGATGGTTCAAGACAATCCTGAACTAATGGAAAAGCTAAAACAGGCAAGTAAACAATTCTGATGAAGAGTCCCTGTTCAGATTTCCAAAAAAGATGGTAAAGTAGTTATTCAAGCATGAAATAAAGCTTCTAGACAATCAAATAGCGATCCAAGAAAAATGATATTCGAAGATGAAGATGGTGTAGAAGTTTTTGATGCTGATGATATTGGAAAGAGTACTCCAAGCGAATGAGTAGTATTACCAACTAGAAAAAAAGTTAGACCAAACGATCCATGTCCATGTGGAAGTGGTAAAAAATACAAAAAATGCCACTGAGCCGATGAAGAAAAATAATTTTGCCTATCACAAAATTTACTAATAGATGTTAAAACAAATCGTCAAAGAAACAGTTAAAATACTTTTAGACAGGCCAAGAATCATCAGGCTTGCTCTTTTGACATCTTATTCTTATACATTCTACCAAATCTATTGAATACTATATTTCATAAACTGAATAGTTAGCATAAAATATAACTCATGAGTAGATATCTCAAACGCTCTAATATATTTTGTAAATGCTATTCAAAGATTCAATATATTACGACTAATTATAGCCATCACTATAATATTCATTTTATGAATATCTATATTCTGACCAATATGAAGACAAGCGGTACTATACGTTGTTGATAATCCAAATATGAGAACTTCAACAGCATTTGTGAAATGATGGAAAAAATGGTGAATTATGGCAGAATTTTGATGAGTAAATATGTGGTGATTAAGTATGCGATCAGTATTTATCTTCGCTGTCAGATTTTGGATGTTATGATATTTAAATAATCCTGTAATCATAACTGTTTTCATCATATGGATTATATGTGTATTAGGTAAAATCATACTCCGACCATATGTTAACTATTATATTGTACTAAAAGATTATTCA
>Ga0310786_10011153_pt1 | contig 11240 bp, 12 predicted proteins | sample AusTroGonzalo_MG_FD_203881 | JGI IMG/M metagenome (GOLD analysis project Ga0310786, IMG submission 203881) | Bovine rumen microbial communities from tropical cattle in Woodstock, Queensland, Australia - Gonzalo_03 (v2) (version 2) | ecosystem: Host-associated > Mammals > Digestive system >...
GATGCCAAGACGCCGGTCGCGTAGCGATGAGCGCAGTGAACGAGCAAAGCGAAGTACGGCTCATAATCCGCCCCATTAAAAAGCAGCACCCTTGTGGTGCTGTTTTTTATGGGCATATTTTAAAATCGGACTCGAACTCACAGAAGTGAGTTTGAAAATACACAAATAAAAGTTTCACAATTAAACTCTTGCAAAAACAATTTAAACCGAGTATTTTAAGACAAACGAACTTTTTTTTAAGAGGTCAAACATGCTGAAATATCTTTTATTTGCACTTGTTATTTCTTTTTCTCCCCTTGCCAAAGCTCAAAATGTGTGGAGTGAGCCCGAACTTCAAAAAGCAGATAAGGAGCAAGCTGCCGAAAATGCCCAAGAACAAACAACAAATCAAATACAAGAAAGCATTGACGATGTTCAAAAAACCGAAGATGCTCTGCAAGAGAGCGTTAATCAAATCTCTGAAAGCAATGATACCGCTCAACAAGACAACAACGTTGCAGACCCGCAAACAAGCAACAATGACATCATTCAAAACATGGAAGAAGTCGTTGCGGCTTGGACGGTTGAAGATGTTGACAAGGCCCGCGAAAACGGTTTTGATTTTAATGCCAAAGACGCCAGAAACAACACCCCTCTTTATTATGCCTTAAGCCGCAATTTATCGCTTGACGTGGTCAAAAAAATCATTGAATACGGCGCCGATGTCAACGAGCCGGCCGGCAACGGCATGTTGCCCTTAAATGTGCCCACATCCAAGGCCAACGAATTACAACTTCAAATCCTGATGCTCAAAACAATGGGGCTTGATATGACCAATCCCAAAGTGGAAGACGAGCTTGAAAAAAAGGTTTTTTATGAAATGAGCCGCATGGCCGAAGCCGTCGCCGTTTTGATTGATGCCGGCGCAGACATCAACAAAGAAAGTGTTTTGGGCACCCCGCTCATGAATGCGGCCACCAATCGCTGGAATGAAGAAATCATCAATTTGCTCATCAAATATCATGTTGATATCAACAAAACGGATAAAAACGGACGCACCGCTTTGTTTTATGCTTTTTCAAGCAGCAATGACGATATTGTTTCGCTTCTCATTCAAGCAGGTGCCGACACCAATATCAAAGACAAAGACGGCCGCACTTATTTAGAAATCGAAAGAACCGATTCCAAATAAACTTTTATTTCTTTGGCTCCCTTCTTTTTAACCGATTTTTTACACAAAAAATCGTATAGTCTTCTTAACATAAAATTGCCACTTTAAGGAGATTGCCATGCTTTATCTTAAAAAAATCAAATTTGCACTTTTAGCCGCCCTTTGTTTCTTTTTAAGCACGGGCAGCGTTTTTGCTTCCGAAATAGATTTAAATGTGCCGCATTTGAATGTGTTGTTTTCAATCCATGGTTTCAACATCACCGGCACACATATTTTAAGCTTTGGCATGATTGTTTGCTTGCTCGGCTTTATCTTCGGTTTGAATGAATTTTTCAAAATCAAAAAGATGCCGGCACACCAATCCATGACGCATGTTTCCGAAATGATATACACCACTTGCCGCACATACATGAAGCAGCAGGCAAAACTTTTGTTTTTACTCGAATGTTTTATTGCCATTTGCATTTTTTACTACTTTTATTATTTAAGCGGCACCCCTCTTAATAAAGTGTGCAACATCTTGCTTTGGTCCGTTTTGGGCATTGTCGGTTCGTTTGCGGTTGCTTTTTTCGGTATGCGTATCAACACCTATGCAAACGCCCGCACCTCTTTTGCTTCGCTTAGAGGCAAGGCTTTTGATGTTATGAGCTTACCGCTTCATTCGGGCATGTCCATCGGCGTTTTGCTTATTTCCGTAGAACTTTTACTGATGATTATCATTTTGCTCTTTGTCCCGCGTGCCGACGCCGGCTCATGTTTTGTCGGTTTTGCCATCGGCGAATCTTTGGGTGCGGCCGCACTTCGAATTTGCGGCGGTATTTTCACGAAAATTGCCGACATCGGTGCCGACTTAATGAAAATTATTTTCAAAATCGGTGAAGATGATGCCAGAAACCCCGGTGTTATTGCCGATTGCACGGGTGATAACGCGGGCGATTCGGTCGGCCCGACAGCAGACGGTTTTGAAACATACGGCGTAACGGGCGTTGCCCTCATCAGCTTTATCGTTTTGGGCGTCGGTATGTTTTTCAATCAACGGGGCGAACTGATGCTCCAAGAAGGCGGCATCGATTTGCAGGCACGTCTTATCGTTTGGATTTTCACAATGCGAATCATCATGGTTTTAACCTCCATCATTGCTTATCTTATCAACAATACGATTTCCAAAATCCGCTTTGCAAAAAAAGACAAATTCAATTTTGAAACCCCGCTGACCACACTCATTTGGTTTTCTTGCGTGCTTTCAATTGCGGTCACGTTCGTCGTTTCTTATCTCATGCTTGACCCCATTCATTTTGATGCCGATTTGTGGTGGCGTTTGGCTCTTATTATCAGCTGCGGCACCATTGCTGCGGCGCTTATTCCCGAATTTACCAAAATCTTTACATCTTCAAAATCAAAGCATGTTGAAGAAGTGGTTACCGCAAGCCGCGAAGCCGGTGCATCCTTAAATGTCATTTCCGGTATTGTGGCCGGTAACTTCTCGGGTTTCTGGCAAGGTCTTGTGATGGTTGCTTTAATGGCCGTTGCCTATTTTGCTTCCAAAACGGGGCTCGATGCCTACATGGTTTATCCGAGCGTTTTTGCTTTCGGCTTGGTTGCTTTCGGCATGCTTGGCATGGGGCCTGTTACCATTGCGGTTGACAGCTACGGTCCGGTTACCGATAACGCACAATCCGTTTTTGAATTATCTCAAATTGAATCAATTAAAGGCATCAAAAAGCAAATCGAAAAAGATTATGGCTTTAAGCCCGATTTCGAAGTCGGCAAATACCTGCTTGAAGAAAACGACTCGGCCGGCAACACATTTAAGGCGACGGCAAAACCCGTTTTAATCGGCACGGCCGTCATCGGTGCCACCACCATGATTTTCTCTATCATTTTGCTCTTAAATCTGTCGCTTAATTTGCTCGACCCGAATGTTTTGTTCGGTCTTATTTTAGGCGGCGCCGTGGTTTATTGGTTCTCGGGTGCATCCATGCAAGCTGTTTCAGCCGGTGCTTATAAAGCCGTCAACTTCATTAAAAGAAACATTTTTGTTGACGCGCGTCAAAGCGCACCGCTTTGGGCCTCCCGAAAAGTCGTTAAAATATGCACGCAATACGCGCAAAGAGGCATGCTGAACATTTTTGTCGGTATCTTTTCGTTTACCATCGCGTTTGCTTGTTTCAACCCCAATTTATTTGCAAGTTATCTCATTTCCATTGCCGTGTTCGGTTTGTTCCAAGCCTTATATATGGCCAATGCCGGCGGTGCGTGGGATAACGCCAAAAAGGTTGTTGAAGTCGAACTCGGCGAAAAAGGCTCTGATTTGCATGCGGCAACCGTTGTCGGTGACACGGTCGGTGATCCTTACAAAGACACATCTTCCGTTTCCTTAAATCCGATTATCAAGTTTACAACATTGTTCGGTTTGCTTGCCGTTGAAATGGCGGCCAAAACACCAACCGAAATCACCACTGTTTTAAGCACCGTTTTCTTTATCATCGGCCTTGTTTTCGTTTGGCGCTCATTTTATGCCATGCGCATTGAACCCGCAGAAAAAGATTAAAAAAATGTGGCTTCAAATTTTAGATTTTTTACAAAACGCCGGCCGTTTTGCGCTTGATATGCAAAAAACGGCCGCAGACGGCAGTCGTCTGAAAGATAAACAAATTTTTTCGATTGTCACCAAAGCTGATTTAGGCGTTTCCGAAATGTTTAAAAACTTTGTGCAAACGCATTTTGCAAACGAAGATTACATCATCATTGACGAAGAAAGTCTTTCTTTTGAAAGCGCCGATATCTTTGAACGTATCAATCAAAAAACCTATCAACTCGTTATTGACCCGATAGACGGCACCCTTGTTTATGCAAACGGCATGCCGAGCTGGGGCATCTTAATCGGTGTTTTCAAAAACTTAAAACCCGTTGCCGGTTTTATTTATCTGCCCGCCACAAAAGAGCTCGCCTATTGCGTCAATAACAAAGCTTATTATGTTCAAAATGCTTTTGAAAAAACCGAAACGAAGCAGGCTCTGCCTTTCAAAAAGGAGCCTGCCCCGTCCATTTATCTTTTGCATCACAATCAATATGATGTTGACTACACGGGCAAAGTCGGCCAACTGATTACCCTTGATTTTTACTCACAGGCGGCCAATGCCCTATATACCCTTATAAGAGATGTCCGCGCCAATATATGCCGCTGCCGTCTTTGGGATATTGCCGCCGTCATGGCTTTCGTTGAGCCGCTCGGCTTTGTCTTAAAAGACCGGCAAACCCGCCAAAACATTGAAAGCATCAATTCATCTTGGCTCAACAATAAACTGGCGCTCACCAAAGACATTGTTCTGTCAAAAGAACAAGATTTTGATGCGTTTATTCAAGCCGTCTCTCCCAAAAAGAACGCTATCTAAAAAAAATTAATCAAAACATACTTTTTGCCTTGACTTTTGACAAAAAAGGTGCAAAACTTACCCCATAAGCATATAATTTTAAACTCTATAGATATGGAAACATTTATTACTATTCTTTCTGTCGTAGCTTTTATAGTTGCGATGGCAGTTATGGTCTTCGCCGGTGGCAAGAAAAAAGATGTCTAACCTAAAAAACGAAAAAAAATGGAAACAAATTACATCGTTCTCATTGTGCTTGTAGCACTGTTGGTTTTGGTCCTCATTTTCGGAAAACGTCCTTCTTTCGAACAAACCACCTACCGCGGCAAGGCAAAGCTTATCGCCCGCTTCACCGATGAACAGGGCTGTTTCCTTTGCCAATTCGAAAAAAACGGCAAAATCATCAACGCCATCTACGGCAATGACAGCCCCGAGCTTAAGGTCGGAGATGAAGTCGACATCGTCTGGGATGGTTGGTGTCAAAGGTTACCTCTCGTCATGGACAAAGAGGTTTATAACATCGACCAGCGCCTGAAGGACGACGAAAACAATCCTTTCTAGTTCTTAAAAAGAAACGCTTTTCATCTGAAAAGCGTTTTCTTTTATTCAAGCAACATTTTACCCGCCTGCTCTTTTAACAATGCGATTCGCGCCGCGTCGATTTTTAAGCCTGCTTTTTCATAAATCTCAAGCAATCTTTCACAAATAATCATCGTATTTTTGCATTTTTTCAAAACAGAAATTTTTTCATCGCTCACAAATCTCAAAGCCTGCTCCAAAAAATAAGCCTCTTCTCTTTTATTTGAGGCTTCGTCGGCCAGACCGAGAAATGTTTCGATTTTAAGCGCGTCATCTAAAAGCTCAACCATGTTCACTGTGCTTTGAAGGCTCATGTTTTTATCCGACAAATCCTGATAAACGCCTCGTATTTTCATCAAAAGCGGCAAAGTTTCATTTTCGTCTTTGGCAAACTCAAGTGCTTTTTCGTATGCGCTCAAAGCGTTCAACATATTGCTTTTTTCGAAATCATCCGAATGTTTTTCTAAAAACAAATCGCCGATATGCTTATAAGTCCAAAACAAAACCAGATTTTTTTTAATGCTTTCGTTTTGCAAACACTTTTCGGAGTTCAAACAAAAATCAATCACTTTATGATAACTTAAGAGTTTTTCATCCGTATCAATCAAATATCGGGCGCGCGCATCGGCTTCGCGATAAACTTTAAGCAAATCCGCTTCTCTTTGAAAGGGGCGCTTTTCAAAAGCTCTCATTTAGCTCAAACCGCCCGTATGCAAACAATATGTGTTTCTGTTTAAGTTGTATTTTTTGAAATTGGCGCACGCCGAACACACACATCCTTTGTTTAAGTGAATGCAGTTGCTTTTTTCAAAAGCGCAAAACATCTTTTCATAATGTCCGCGTTCCGCCAAATTTTCGGTCGAGCGCGTCGTGTTTTGGTCTGCATTTTTGATTTTGCAAAACGTTGTATACGACGGGCAGCTCAAACACATGCATCGTGAGGCGTTCAGCTCTGTTTTTTCAATTTTGTTTGTCATGTTTAATTCTCCTTTTTTTCTCAAGCAAATAGATATGCTTTCGCTAAAAAAAGAAAAGAAGAACTTTCGTATACAAAAAAAGCCGCGTCAAACGCGGCTTTTAAGACTTAAGAAAACATGAATTAATTTTTTTTATTTTCTTCTTTTTTTGCCTTATTTTCTCTGTTTTTCTTGGCTTCGGCAATTTTAGCTTCTGCTTTTTCTTTGCTCTTCTTGGCAGCTTCCAAACCCTTATCTGCCAACTCTTTCAAATCTTCTTTCAAAGCGGGCAACTTATGCGCCGAAAAAATCACCACCACAAAAATGATAACAAGTAACCAACCTAACATCTATTTTTATCCTTTCCTTAATTGAAACAAAACTTCTGTCGCATCATAATCGACACGCTCTTCATCAAACAGATTAAGTTTAGCATAATATGTTTGTTTTAAAAAATCAACATTTCTTTGCACGTTGTGTGTTTTTAAAATTTTTCCGATATTTTCAAAGCGTTGCAACGCTTTATCCGTCAAAAATCTTTTTGTTTCGGCCACTTCTTTTATGCCCTCAATATCGCCCATACAATAACAAACGGCATCAACACCGGCATCAAGCGAAGTGTTCACCTTTTCTTTTAAACTTCCTTTTAAGGCTTTCATCTCAAGTGCATCCGAGATTAAAAATCCCTGATAATCCAACGCCCCTCTGATAATCTTTTGCACCCCTTTTTTTGACATCGTTATCGGAAACTTATCATCAACTTCGGGCATCAAAATATGCGCCGTCATGGCTGCCGGACAATCCTTATTTAAAATAAAAGGCATAAAATCTTTTGCCATTTCTTTAAGCGAAGTTTCAATCACGGGCAAACCCAAATGCGGATCCGAGACCGCACGTCCGTGCCCCGGCAAATGCTTCATACAGGGAACAATGCCTTTCTTTTGGTATGTTTGCCACAAAATTCGGCCATATTTTGCAACCGTTTCGGGCGCGCCCAAAAATGTGCGCGATTTAAGCGCCTTTGTCGTGTTCTCGTAATCCAAATCCAAAACAGGCGCAAAATTCAAATTGGCCCCAACCGCATGCATATCTGCGGCAATCAGCTTGGCATGCGTTTGAAGTATTTTATTTTCGCCTATTTTAGAAAGAAGCGTCTGCGAACCGTATTGTCCGAAGCCCGCAGCGAGCAATCTGTTCACCCGGCCGCCTTCCTCATCTAACGCAATTAAAACATCATCTCGCGAAACGACTTCTTTAATGTTTTTAACCAAAACCTTAATTTGCTCTTTTGTTTTTAAATTGCGTCCAAACAAGGCCACCCCGAGGGGGTTGGCACTTTCAAGCAAATATTTTTCTTCGTCGGTTAATTTTTCTCCCGAAACCGAGAGTATGGCGGCTAAAACAGGTTTCATTTGTCTTTAACCATACAGTTACCGCCGGCGCTTTTAATTCTAAAGCACAAATCATCCGCCTCCGCTTTAGTGGCATAGCCGCCGATTTTCAAGCGCCACATGCCGTCATTGCCGCCTTCAACGCGATATTTCACACCTGAAATCACCGGATATTGTTTCTTCAAGGTTTCATAGCCCTTTTGGATGGCATCTTTGTTGTTTGAAGCCATCAACTGCACACACCAACTGCCCGATGCGGCCGGTGCGGCTTGCTCAACGGTATTAACAATAACTTTCGGTTCGGGTTTAACTTCTGCAACAACTTCCGTTTTTTGCACTTCAACCTTTACGATTTCTTCTTCAACCTTTGTTTTTACCCCTTCTTTTTTAACCTCGACGGTTTGCACAATTTCTTCTTTTTTCACGCTTAAGGGCTCGTTTGTTTTTTTCACGTCAACATCAATCACGGGCAATTTTGCCGGAATTTTAACCCTTTCGGTTGCCGTCGTATCAACGGCATTAATCAGCTCATCCATTGTTTTCGGTTCAAGAGCGTTTGTGTCCATAATTTCAACCGTTTCAGCCACAATCACCGGCATTTTGGGTTGTTCGGGTTCGGGCAACAAACTTTCAACTTTTGTATCTTCGGCCTCATTTTTTTCAACCAACGCATAAACGGTTTTATCCTGATTTTGAATTTCCATGCCGCCCGGGTCATTCGGCTGAATTTTCACCGGCAACATCGGCCGACGTATCACCGGAATTTCCTTTGCATCATTAAATCCGAAATGCGGCAAAAGCAAAAACCAGCTCACGACAAATGCCAAAATCACACCGGCAACCGCGCCGATAAAACTGTTGCGCGAATGTTCCAATTCATGACGCCGGCGTTCAATATCTTCTTGCATTTCCTGCGCAATTTTTTGCTTAAATTCGCTTAAATATTCTTCTTCTTTCGGATTATTGAAAAGTTCTTTCATTTGAGACCTCTTATTAATATGCCCCGATTATAGCTTTTAAAACTTTATAATCATTTAATATCATGCTTGAATTTTGCTTTTTTTTTGCTTAAACTCAAGTTTATGAAAATTGCAACCTTAAATATCAATTCCGTTAATGCCAGATTGCCTTTGCTTTTAAGCTGGCTTAGCCAAAACAATCCGGATGTGCTTTTGCTTCAAGAAATCAAAGCCGAATACAATGCTTTTCCTTTTTTTGAGCTTAACGCCGCGGGCTATCAGGTCAAAATTTCGGGGCAAAAAGCTTACAACGGCGTTGCTGTTTTATCCAAACACAACATAACTCTTTGCCGCGAAAGCCTGCCCGGTTTTGATTATCCCGAGGCCCGCTATATCGAAACAAAAATAAACGATGTGCTGATTGCGAGCATTTATATGCCGAACGGCAATCCCGTCGGCAGTCCGAACTATCAAAAAAAGCTTGATTTTATGGATGCTTTTTATCGCCACGCCAAAAATCTCAAACTTCAAAACGATAAAATTATTTTCGGCGGCGACTTCAATGTTATTTTAAGCCCGCATGATGTTTACAACCCTTCTCTTTTCGCAAATGATGCGCTTTTCCAAAAAGAGGTTCAAAACAAACTCACGGCCATTCAATATCTCGGCTATTTTGATGCTTACCGCACCTTACACCCAAACGATTTCGGTTACACATATTGGGACTACGGGCAAACGGCTTTTGCAAACGATTTCGGGCTGCGCATCGATTATCTTTTGTGTTCGCCCGTTATGGTTCAAAACCTTAAAACATGCGTCGTAGACAGAGCTTTAAGAGGGCAAGAAAAACCCTCCGATCACACGGCGCTTATTGCAGATTTCAATTTATGAGGCTTTTTATGATTAAAAAATTTCTTTTTGTTCTTTTTCTTTGTTTTTTAAGTTTTGGCGCGGCGGCACAAACGGATGTCATCAAAGAGGTTTTTCTTGTCTTAAATCAAGAAAACGCGCCCAAAATTACAAATAAGGATATTGCCCTCAAAGGCCTTCAATCGCTTTCCCACGTTGATAAAAATCTTCATGTTGAGCAAAAAGATAATGCCATTATTTTATCATATCCCCAAAAAAAAGCCTTTTCCTTTACCATGCCCGAAGAAAATGATGTAGCCGCATGGACATCGCTTTGCAAAAACGCCATTGACAAAGCCTGTCAATTAAGCCAGCGGCTTGAGACGGTAGATTTTGAATTACCGGATAGGTTTGCCGCCGCCGTTTTAGAAAATTTAGACGGCTATTCGCATTATTTTTCCGTTTTTTCAACTCAAACGGAAGACAAACCCTTTAAAATCAAACGCCCGTTTGCCTCACGTGTGGTTGATAACATTTTGCTCATCCGCGTTTTAACTTTCAAAAAAGACATTTCTCAAAACGTCAAAGATGCTGTTTTGGAATGTTCTAAATGCAAAGGCATTATTTTGGATTTGCGCGGCAATCACGGCGGTTTTTTAAATGAAGCCATCAGCATTGCGGATATGTTTTTGGATGAAGGCATTATTGCCTACACGCTTTCAAACGAAGATGCCGTGCCCGAATATTTTTCGGCGGGCAAAGGTGATATTGCACTGGGTAAACCGCTTGTTATTTTAATTGACGGCAACACCGCCTCGGCCGCCGAAGTTTTGGCAGGTGCTTTATCCGAGCAAAATCGTGCCGTCTTAATCGGCACCAAAACTTTCGGCAAGGGCACCGTTCAAGATGTCAGCAAAATGGATTCCGACAGAGCCATGGCGATCACCACTTCTTATTTTTACACCCCGTCGGGGCTTAAAATAGATAAAATCGGGCTCACACCGCAAATCTGCGTTTCAACAAATGAGGCTTGCGAACAAGAAGACCGTTTTTTCAAAGAAGAAGATATCGACCGCGCGGTTAAATACCTCAAAACCGGCCTTTAATCTTCAAAATTTTCTTTCAAAAACCTGATTTCCTCTGCCCAACCGTTCAAATCGTTCGGCGTTTCCAAAACAAACGGCAAATGCCTTAGGCTTTTATGATTGATAAAGCGCACAATGGCTTCCGCCCCAATAGAGCCTTTGCCGATTTGTTCGTGTCTGTCTTTGTGCGAAGCAAATTCCGTTTTGCTGTCATTTAAGTGCACAGCTTTGAGGCGGTCAAGCCCGATAATTTTATCAAATTTTTCCAAAACGCCGTCTAAATCACCCGCAATATCGTAGCCTGCCGAATAAACATGGCACGTATCCAAACATACACCCATTTTATCTTTGAGCTCAACACGGTCAATAATTTCGCGCAATTCTTCAAAAGTCGCACCGACTTCCGAGCCTTTGCCGGACATTGTCTCTAACAAAACCGTTGTTGTTTGATCAATTCTTAAAACCTCATTTAAGACATCGGCAATCATCTCTATGCCTTTTTGCGGCCCCTGCCCCACATGCGAGCCGGGGTGAAAATTATAGTAATTATGCGGCACATTTTCCATACGTTTTAAGTCATCTTTAAAAACAAGCCGTGCAAACTGCCTTGTTTCCGGCTTATCCGAACATGCGTTTAAGGTATAAGGCGCGTGTGCCACAAATTTTTGAAAACCGTTTTCTTCTGCCATACCCAAAAACTTTTTCACATCTTCGGGATCAATATCTTTGGCCTGCCCGCCCTGCGGATTGCGCGTAAAAAACTGAAATGTGTTTGCCCCGATTTGTATCGCATCTTTGGCAATACCCGCAAATCCTTTGGAAACAGAAAGATGTGAGCCGATAACAAGCATATTTTTTTCCTCTCTTGGTTTACTTAATAATAAAAATATTCTTTAT
>Ga0310786_10011154_pt1 | contig 11239 bp, 9 predicted proteins | sample AusTroGonzalo_MG_FD_203881 | JGI IMG/M metagenome (GOLD analysis project Ga0310786, IMG submission 203881) | Bovine rumen microbial communities from tropical cattle in Woodstock, Queensland, Australia - Gonzalo_03 (v2) (version 2) | ecosystem: Host-associated > Mammals > Digestive system >...
AACCCAAAATCTCTCGAAAATACTATAACTATATTTAAGGCGTGACAGAGGCAACACCAGCACCGTCGACGTGTTGCCTGAGATATGGCGGGAGGTCTGCGAGCTTCGGCAATTTGACGCCGATGGCTTCAAGCAGCCTCCTGGTGTGCTTCGGAACCTCGACATAGCTCCGCCTGCCCGAATTGTAGTTGATCACCTTGATTCTCCGCAGCATGGCGAGTGCCTCGTTCACAGTCGGCCTTGTTCGTCTGGGAATGCCTTCCAGCCTGATGGCGAGCAGCCTTCGCACAATAAGAGCCAGCAGTGCCAGGAACATCCGCCCCTCCATCACGGGATTGCTTCCCGTGTGCAGACGCCTCTGCCCGCAGTCGTTCTTCATGATGTCGTACATCTTCTCGACGATGTCCCTCCCCCTGACGCATTCGACCAGGCGCTCCCTCCTCATCTCGACACTGGAGAGGTACAGGGAAAGCCCGGCCTTCTCCTCCGCCGCATCCAGAATGTCGTGGTCGATTGCGACTCGCGCCTCTGCGTCGACGGCAAGATACCGGCCCAGGCATTTGGCGTTTTCCGAAATCCAGTCCTCCGCGTCCTTCGCCTTTGCAAAGGACTGCCCCGCGGCGATGTCGCACAGCGCCGCGAGTTTTCTTTCCAGCAATTCGCACTGCGACTGCGCGCGCCCGGGACTATGCACAAGGTAGGCATGGAGCGTCCTCGTCCCGTGGTTGTCGGTCTTCTGCACCCACTCGCCCATGGCGACGTGGAGCATCTCCCCATCCCTGAGCACGGTGTTTCTGGACGACGAGATTCCGCGGCCAAGTTTCCCAAGCGTCTCCGCGGCCTGCTTCGAGGTGACGGGCACCCCTATCACAAATTCAAGCCCGTCGACCTTGAGCATCTCCCTGATGTTCATCTTGCTGAAGAAGCCCTTGTCGAGCACGTTCATATAGGCGGAAAGACCGTGCTCCATGAGCATGCGCGCCGTCTCCGCAAGGCTTTTCACATCGGGCACGCTGCCGGGAAGAAGCCTGTGGCCAAGCGGCATGCCGTCGCGGATGTCCACGGCCATGGTCAGGTTCACCTGCTGCAGCGTCTCGCGGTCGCGGTTGTATCCCCATTCGGCAAGCTCCAGTTCATCGGAATAGGTCGATATGCTCGTCGTGTCGTAGACAACGCAGTCCGGATAGTTCCTGGCGGCGATCCACTGCCGGTGGAAGTCATGCATGGCGGCGACATTGCGCCCCGTCCTCTCCATCAGGCGGCTCATCCCCGGCGACGAGAAGTCGAAGCCGGCAAGGCACTCGGGATAGTCGCGCGTCGCAAGCCATTCCCCCGCAAGATACTGTGCCTCGGACGTGCATGCCAGCCAGATGGCTGAATACAGGAGAGCCATGCCATCGACAAGCCCGAAGCAGTGCAGAATGGTGTCAAGCCCTGCCGCGCGGCAGAGGCTGTGCAGCACGAAGAGCTCGCCGTAGTCCGTCGCCGAATAGGCGTAGTCGCCCGGCGACTGCGGTTTCCTGGGACGCCCCCTCCTTGACGCACGAAGCCCGTTGAAGGGAATCCCTGCCTGCTTCAGCAGCCGCAGCATCTCCTCCGTGGGCGTCTCAATCTTGCTTGAAAGGCATAGCTCGCCCGTGTCGGGGCTGATGACCCCGAGAAACTGCCGCGTCTGCTTCTGCGAATGGGTCTCCTTGACATAGCGGTTGGTGACGAGTTCCGCATAGACCCGTCCGTTGCGTGCCGGCTGACGCTGGATGAATGACATGGGGCTTGACTCCTGTTTTATGGTTATAGTATTTATCTGAAATTACTATAACTATAAAAGGCGTATATGTCAAGCCACGCAAGGCAATTTTATCGTATGGTTACAGTTTTTTCAGCAGATTTTAGGTCCGAAGTGTGCGAAGGAGGACGACGAAGTAAATTAGGTTGATGATTCTTGAGACATGAGAGCGTATCGTCCGAAATATCCCTGGAGGCAGACAATGAAAAAAACAACGCAAAAAGCGAGTATTATTTTGTCTCTTCTATCGTTGGTTTTCATAAGTGGGTGCTTCAAGCGCGCAGCTAGCGAAGCCCCGACCGTCATCATTGATGAAACTGCAAATGTACCGAGTCATCAAACTCCTCAAAAAATGTGGGGAATATGTGAAGTGGCCATCAATATTGCTGATGGAACGGTTACTCTTGTGGATGCCAAGCATGATGGGCGAGGGCTTGCCATGTACGATGCCGAGAACAAATGGGTTTCACAAGTAACGCTTCATGAAAACCAGTATTGTCTCCTTTCCGACGGGGACCATGCGTCCACAAAATATACGATCAAGTCAATCAAAGAAGACATTGTTGAGGTCATTGTAACGGACCGATTCGATGCACTAAGTTTTGGGCAAGGAATAACCGAGAAAACAAAAATCATTTTTGTGAAGCCCTATAAGGATTTGGACATGAATACTGCTTCCCAATCAGAATAATTGTCCAAATGGCTTTCCGTCAATTTGACCTTGGTTTGGCATGAATGCGGTGCCAACTGGTGCCGATCTTCCGCTGGACAGGCTTCAGAGCACGGTGGTAGCGATTTTTGCGAACTCCGCCGCGTCCCTCCGAATGGGAATTATATACTTTAGTTTCCAATTGATAAGTTGGAAATGTACAGCCTCATCCGCATCAGCCTATTCCATACCTCGGTTAAGTGATTTATCGCGAACTTCAATGGTGTCTACACAAAAGCACTTTCCGAACTATCTGAACTGGCGTATATGGCTAACAAAGACCATAAAGATGATTTACGCGAAAATCCGATTTTTGGTGGCGAGAATTGAATAATCGTAAAATTACATTACATTACCTTCATAACATTTTATAAGCAAGACCTACACCGTAGTCGATGTCACACAACTTTTTCTTAAGGTCAAACAGGAGAAATGGACAATGGATAAATCGAACGAACAATTTTTGGGCGACTACTTGCAATTGTGCCAATTGAGTGCAAATGAATTAGTCGAGGAGATTAAGAACAATCCTCAGCGCATTGAGCAGGCGGGATGTCCTTGGGAAAAACTGATGGGCGGCCAGTGGGTGGACTTGCTTTCCACGCATCCCCAGTACAGCAAATACTGCGATGGAGAGAAATTAAAAGCAGGGAATTGGGCGAGACTGCTTCGGGTTCAACCGCAGTTAGCCATGGGCTGCCCATGGGAAACGTTCACCAAGGAGAATTGGGACTACTTGCTCAAGGCAAGACCTGAATTCGAATATTTCAGGAGAATGCATGATTCCGCTTATGACCTTTCTAGCGTCATGCCAGCGGATTTGGCGAACATCCTCATCAGCAAACCGCAGCTTGCGTCGCGTTGTTCCGTTGCCACGTTCAAGAAATTCAATGTGCCTCTATGGAAGCTAATGCTGAACAGGCATTCGCAGATTCTGGACTATCTGCCACAAGGTACCCTGGCTTCCTTGGAGGATCATAAAGTGCTGCAGTATCTGCTGGGGATAGGCAGGTTGGGAGAGGAACTTTTGTCAAGCAACAAGAATGCATGGGTTGCACATCTTTCCGCCCACAAGGCAGGCAGCATCAATCATATTGACAAATGCCCGTTCAAAGAATTCACCCATTCGGATTGGACAGATGTCATCACCTATAATCTGACATTGTTCAATCACCCTGATTTTGATTCAAGCTGTCTTGAGGACATGGAGTGGGCCAGATTGATCGCCCGCCATCCTCAACTGTTCAAACAATGCCCTCTGGACAAGCTCTCCTCGGATGCTTTGTTTTATCTCATCCATTGGGGAAGTTACTATTCCAAAGGAAATCGCGAGAAAGATGCTACAATTGAACGTATAGAAGAAGAAAATGCTTCACGAGGATCAACTCTTCGTCATAGAACTTTCTACAAGATTCATGACTACTTATGGAGTTTTTCCAACACATCCCCTGTGATTGTCTCCAGGAAGAAAGCGCTTAAGGTGGCTATTACAAGGGATGATTTCCCATGGGGCAAGCTGGATTATGGCGATTATTGGGGATTCTTGAATCGTTTTGCCGATCTGGAAGACAGATTGCCATGGGAAAAACTGCCAACTTATGCCTGGATATTTAGAAAAGGGCTTGACAAGCCCGATGTCATGGCAAAATGCCCATGGGACAATTTCACAGGCATGGATTGGGCTACCCTGCTAGGGGAAAGGCCATCATTTGCAGAGTGCCCTCAAATCCTCTCCCATTGCAAATGGGAGGAACTGGATGGCTGGGCCTGGTGCGTCTTGCTCATTAATTGTCCGCAATTTGCAGACAAATGCGACTGGAGCAAGCTTGACGAGGAGCAACTTGGAAATCTTCTATATAATCAGCCGCAATTTGCTGACAAATGCGATTGCTCGAAATTAAGCGGTTCCAGTATTTCTCAATTGCTTCAAAATAATCCAGAATACATCAAATATTATGATTTATCCAAACTTGAGGCAAATCAAATAATGGAGGTTATTGAAGAGCATCCAGAGCTTGCCAAGGAGTTTGACCTTTCCAAGCTAGATGGCAACCATTGGGTTGAACTGCTCTCCAAGCTTCCTGAATTGAAAGACAAATACGATTTGGGCAAATTGAACGAGGAGCAGCTGCTCAGGCTCTGCAAGAATAATCCATCTTTCATTGAGATTTGCAAATTGAATTCGAACGATGCCTTTATGTCCCAAATGAAGGACTATTGGAATCAGTTGGAGAACTATAAAATTGGACGAATGTTAGAGCAGTGTCCACAGTATGTAAAATACTGCGATTTGTCAAAATTGGACCATTGGGATATTTCTCGCCTGTTGAGTCAACAGCCCAATATGATTGATTATTGCGACACCACAAAACTAGATACTAGAGATTGGGCTTCAATTCTGCAAGCCCAGCCCCAGTTCGCGGAACAGATCAATTGCTGGAATGAATTTAAAGATTATGAAATTAGTTCCATTCTGGAAAAACAGCCGCAATTGTCCAAATATGTGCCCAACTGGGATATGTTGAGTGGCCGGAACTGGGCTAGCCTCCTTCGAGCACAGCCCGAACAGTTTGCCGCAGAATGCAAATGGGAAAAACTGAACGCCGAGGACTGGCTTTGGCTTTTGCAAGAGCAACCGCAATTGGAGCAGTACTGCAATTGGGACTCGGACATTTGGGCAATATCCCTTGGCGGAATGTTATATAGGCATTCACACTATCATGGTCATTTTGATTTAGAGACTAATCTTGATGAACTTCTGAAAAAACAGCCGCAGTTTCTGGAGCGTTTTAAGCTCCTAAGTCAGAGATGGCATTTGCAGGGCGCTGCCTGGGTCAGGATGCAACTCAAGCATCCTGAATTGAAGATTCCCTGCGACTGGTCAACTCTGGATGGTAGCAATTGGGTTTACCTGCTGTCAGAACAACCTGAGTTTGCCGAGCACTGCGACTGGGAGAAGCTCAATTCGACCGAATGGCGCAAGCTTCTTGAGGCACAGCCTGAATTAAGGAAATTCAAACCTAAGAAACAATAAATGGCAAAGGCATCCCCAATCCAAGATTTGGTTCAATTTGGATTGGGGAATGCTCGTCATGACAAAACATGCCAGTTGAGAATAACATTGATTTACGACTAGGCAGGCAGTTGCGGTTTGATGCCATATACAACAGGGGGCTTTTGTATCGCAGCGTCGTTTCTCTTTATACAAAGGCTCTCTTTGTCCGTCGCAAGGCAAAAAGCACCTCCTGGGATGGGCAGAACCTCTACGGCTTTGCCTTTCGGGGCGAGAATGAAATCCAGCAACTGCACAAGGAACTGGTCCATCATGAGTTTCAGTTTTCTCCTGCCAAAAGTGTCCGCATAAAGAAGAACGACAAAGAACGGACCGTATATATCTGGCCGTGGCGGGAGCGTGTCGTGGATTTGATGCTCTACCAGATGCTGAACAGCCGTCTGGATTTCCGCATGTCAAAGAATGTCTTTGCCTTCCGGTGGCACGGCTATGGCATCGATCCTTGCCAGAAGCGTATTGAAAAATACATCGCCACACATGCCGATGCCCCCTTGTTTTTCCTGAAGCGGGACGTCTCCAACTGCTTCCCCTCGATTTCCCATAAGGTATTGGATGAAATCATCACGGAACTTTCCCCGCAAGACGACTATTTGCATCAATTGCTCAAGCAGCATATCGCATTCAGTTTCTTTGACCAGGCGGGGAATGTTCAGACAGCCGAACAGGGAGTGCCTTTCGGTGCGCCGACCGCCTGCCTCCTGGCCAACCTGTCCCTGCTGCCGTTTGACGATGCAATCGCCCGCCTTGATAACTCGCTTTATTCAAGATATGCGGACGACATGCTGCTCATCACGCCAGATCCCGCCATTGCGGCAAATGCAAAAAACATCTTTGATGAGGTATTCGCCAAGTTGGAACTTGTTTCGAAGGAAGCCGCATGCATCAACGGCGTACTACCCACTTCCGACGTTGGACTTCCTGAGGGATTTACGCCTATTCCAGGAATAAAGCATCTTGGCATTTATTTCAGTTCTGGAGGAAAAACATCACTCGCAGTTGACAAACAGCGGAAAATATGCTATCTTTTTAAACGGAGATTCAACCAATTGGCAAGGGCTTTGAAGAAGCAGGCGGATCCGCTGGCCCGTGCCCGCTTGCTTTGCAAGGCTGCCAGGCAGATGTTGGAAAAGCAGCAATCGCCGATTGCCATCATTGACTACTACCTCAAACATATCAACGATATCAAGCAACTACAACTGTTTGACCGTTGGCTTGCGGAAGAGGTGCTTTCGCGAACGTTCAACAATGGACATAAAAAAGGAAACTTCAAGAGAATTGCCTTTGCGACATTGCGAGAACTTGGCCTGCCCAGCCTTCTTCACCGCCGGCGTCTGCTAGTGCATTCACACCTTGACACATCTTTCATCAATTGGAAAAATCCATTTCCAGGATGACTGGAATGGCAATGGCCATCTGGTAATCACAGCATTGCCGGATTTCCTCAGTATTTGCAGGCATGATTCAGCTGTATGAATATACAGCTTATGTTCGCGGGAAGAATGAATCATTGTAGGCAAATGTTCCATTTCGAACAGCAAACTGTTCGAAATGGCATTGAATCAGTCCTGCGAACTGATTCAATGACTATGTTACATTGTCATTCCCGTCATCCTGGAAATGGGTTTCCCTTTTGGCGCTCAAAATCATTCCATAAACCATTGCCAGTTGCCTTGAGCAATTTTTCTCCGACATCAAAAACACAGACTAACAATCGTTTTCGATCCCTGTGAGAAAGGGGGTCTGCTGTAGGTGATTAATAAACTGTAATTCATTTTGATGTGAATTACGCCCAATAATGGTGAATAATGATTTTGAGCGCTTCTTTTTGTAAATCAACTGAATCTTTACCTCCTTTTTTCCAGAACAAACTACAAGTTGGAGTAGCAAACGTCACCTGAGTAAATATGGCAAAATTACTGTAAATTGCGTCCTGAACGATAATATGGTTTCTTATCTTCTTCCTGGTAGTTGGCCTGGAAATCGTAGGAACGGATGAGCTTGCCGGAGCCGCTTACACGCCATTTCATATAGCCGAGACGTTCAATCACCTCTGCGACAAGGGAATTTCTGCGAGCAGAGGGAACTGCCAGAGGAACGCGTTCCTGGATGACAGTACCATCTGGCATTCCGTCAAGCGAGTATATCTCCATTCTATGGGAATTATATACATTAGTTTCCAGAATTTGAAAGAAACGGACCATATTAGTCGTATAACCGATGAACAACAAAGGAGATACGACTACTATGAACAACAAGGTTACGATTTCACTTTTTGAACTGGCATCAAAGTATCCCACCGATGATTCTGCCAGAGTTTTTCTAGAAGAGCAGAGATGGAATGGACAGCCAGTATGTCCGTACTGTGGAACATTGACGAATCAACATAAGCACCATCACAAAGGAGAGCAGGGTTACTACCACTGCTTCACCTGCAATCAGGTCTATACTGTCAGGACTGGAACGATATTCGAGAGAAGCCACATCGGTTTGGCAAAGTGGCTGTTCGCATTGTACTATATGCTCACTGCTCGCAAGGGAGTGAGTTCTCTCCAGTTGAGTAAGCATCTCGGAATTACTCAAAAGAGCACGTGGTTCATGCTACAACGTATCCGTACTGCGATGAGTGCTGGAAGTATCTCACTCTCTGGTACAGTTGAAATTGACGAAGCATATATCGGTGGCAAGGAGAGCAACAAGCACGAATCCAAGAAACTGAACCAAGGACGTGGCTCGGTAGGGAAGATTGCTGTAATGGGCATCAAGGAACGTAGCGGAAATGTGGTCGCTACTGTAGTTGAAAATGCTGACAAGGCTACTGCTGAATCTGTCATTGAGCAGAATGTTGCTTCGGATGCCACTGTGAATACGGATGAATCATCAATCTACAACGGCGTTTCTGCGAAGAGGAAGCATGTCAAGGTCAATCATAGTGCCAAGGTATTTGTGGATGGCATGGCAAGTACTAACGGTATAGAATCAGTTTGGGCAGTTCTCAAAAGAATGTTCTACGGTACATATCACCAGTTTAGCAAGAAGCATCTCCAGAGATACGTGGACGAGTGTACCTTTCGTCTGAATCAGGGGAACTGCAAGATTCACGTTCTTGACAGAATGAACAGTATTATTACTGGTGGATTCCGAACTCGCATCTCATACGAAGAATTGGTTGCCTGATTTATTTTTTCTTTATATCGCTTAATAGGTATAATAACAGTGATAAAGGCAATCTCTTTGAATAAATAAACAATTGTAGCAAATAAGAGGTTGCTTCGTTTGCTACAACAACACTAGGAGAAAATGAAGATGAACAGAAATGCGAAAATTGCAAAACAATTGGTAAGGATTGCAAAGGAATTGGTTGAAGAAGACAAGAAGGCGGGCATGTTTGACAAGAAGGCGGGCATGTTTGACAAGAAGGCGGGCATGTTTAATGCCACGTTTAACAGAAAAGCCAATAGAATCATGGCTAGTGACGATGAGTTCACAAAAGAGAACTTCAAGAAAATCTGGGTGCCTGGTGAATTGCTTCCAACGTTTGAAGAGGCGATGAAAGATACATATAAAACAGTTGGCAAATTTAAAGCGGGATTTTTTAGTGATGAAGACGATGATAAGACTGCTATGGAGCAAGGACAAGTAAGAATGCGTACCAGGATTGAGTATGATGGAAAAGAAGTGTTCAATGACGTTTCTACAATGTCTGTTAAGGGTATGGCAGAACTTATAAATCCACTTGAAGAAAAATATGGAGACGAATCCCAGTCCTATGAAGAATGGCAAAAACAGGCGCAAAACGATGAAGTTCTTGCCAAAGCCTTTGAAGTGCAGAAGAAAGCCTTTAACGAATGGATAAAGGAAATAGCCAAAAAAGCAGATGACGTGTTCGATGCTATGAACAAGTAATTTCGCCATTTGGATGAAAAATTAAAGATTTTGTATGGCATTTTCTGAAAGATGACTTATCTTGATAGAAAATGCCATACAAAATAACCACACATAATAAGGAATCAGACTGATGACCGAACACGAAGCAAAAGTTGAACGAATTGCAAAGAGAATCATTGGTATGTCCACACGCACCCAAAGAGTGCATTGTAGAGATAGCGAAATTAGACAACTTATTACAACAAATATTAATTCTATTGTAGATGATATTTTCAATTTATCATTAGAAAAAGGAAAAGAATATCCACTGAATCAACAGATTGATACCACACTACAAAATGTCCACATCTATTTTTATACGGATGTGCCGAATTTTGAAGATACTGGAATTGTCCCAGACGATTTTGACAAGTCTAAAATCGTGACCAATCCAGATGATAGAAGACCTGAGTATCTTAGAGAAGTGGTCAATGTTCCATTACAGATTACAATTGACTATTCACTGCAAGAGAATCAAGGACTGGATATACAAAATGACAATTTATTAATAACACAAATTCCTTATGATGGAATAGTTTCAATTTGTGTAAATCCGTTTTTTACATTAAGAGGAAAAACAAAATCAGCAGAAGTTGCTGATTGTGTCGCTGGAATTAGATTTTCTTCAAATAATCAGAATGATTATTCATATCATTTTAGAAATACTGTGATAGAGGGGTGGGTTGATACTCTTAATGATTTGGTGCATGAGGCATATCGTAAATACTTGTTTAATCGAACAAGAAGACATTTGCCTAATTAATGGAATATTGATTCATTTTCTAGCAAATGATTGATAAATACAAAAAGCATATTGTCTTTCTTCACATGAGGTATTCCAAAAATCTTAGCATTGACGAAAGGATGTTTTCAAACCATAACGATAATTTGTCAAGCAGTTTGAAGATAGCACGAGAACTCGTTATAATTGCAAAAATGATTCTTGAAGAATAACAAAACCAGCCACATATCATAGTGTTCTATTAACTTCACTCACTTTATGGAGAATGGAAACTAAAGTATATAATTCCCCATTCTATCATCTAAGATGTCAGATATATCTCACTTCCAATTATGAGGTTATCGCGTTGAACGAGGGCATTGACGAGTGACTCATAATAACAGCGCTCGACATATTCTGGCAATTCCTCGAATGTGTGCAACTTTGGCGCTCACAATGTCCTTCACTCCTCGATGAAAGCGAAAGAGTTTGGTTTGAAGGAAAGCGTTACCGAACCGTCTTCATGGCAGACGGGGATGACCTCCGAGAAAAAATACTCCTTGTCCGTCAGATGGCATCTCGCCTTCGCCAGCGAACGCCCGTCAGCTTTGATGGTGACACTCTGCGGCGCGGAAATGTTGTCGTTGTCGGTGTAGCGGACTACGAGAATCCCGATGTGCCCATCAGGTCCGACGGCAGCGACAGCATAGAATCCTTCGGCGTTCTCCATGCTGACGGCCAGTTCTGTCCCCAGACGGCGCAGACGCGCCCAAACCAGAAACGGATAGTAGCCGCGCATAGGCTCAAGCGAAACCATATCGAACATATTGTTCATAGCGCAGCCGATTCGCACATCGTAGAACATCAGCAAATCAAGCGGCACGTGCTGGCAGAGGATCATCGTCGCCGCGATGAACGCCGCGCCCTTGTAGTTCATCTCGCCGCTCTCGACCTTCAGAGAATAGACCCATTCGTCCGTCCAGCCGCGCACATAGTTCCACTCGTTGAGAATGGACTCCGCCTGGC
>Ga0310786_10011155_pt1 | contig 11239 bp, 12 predicted proteins | sample AusTroGonzalo_MG_FD_203881 | JGI IMG/M metagenome (GOLD analysis project Ga0310786, IMG submission 203881) | Bovine rumen microbial communities from tropical cattle in Woodstock, Queensland, Australia - Gonzalo_03 (v2) (version 2) | ecosystem: Host-associated > Mammals > Digestive system >...
GTTGACATGAAGAGTGAAATTGAGAAGCTGAGGGAACAGATACAGAACGTGGAGTGACGGGTAAAATGAAACTGGTGAACATCGGATATGGAAACATGCTGGCGACAGAACGGCTGGTCGCTGTGGTCTCCCCGGAGGCGGCACCGATCCGCCGGATGATCCAGGATGCCAGGGACAGCGGCAGGGTTATCGACGCCACATGCGGACACAAAACCAGAGCTGTTATTGTTACAGATTCAGAACATGTTGTTCTTTCACCGCTGATGCCGGAAACGGTAGCAGCCCGTATTGATGAACGAAAAGGGATGGAGGAAGACGCATGAAAGAGACAAGAAAAGGCATGCTGCTGGTGATTTCCGGTCCTTCCGGAGCCGGTAAAGGAACACTGGTGGCCAAACTGCTCGAAAAGGATCCCACATTCTGCTTTTCCGTCAGCGTCACCACAAGGGGACGGCGGGAAAATGAGATTGAAGATGTTCATTACCACTTTATTTCTGACGAGGAATATGATAAACTGCTTGCCGAGGACGCGTTTATCGAACACGCAAGCGTCCACGGCCACCGGTACGGCACGCTGAAAAGCGAGGTTTATGACCGGATGGAAAAAGGACAGAACGTGCTGCTGGATATTGATCCGCAGGGTGCACGGGAAGTCATGAGCAAAGAAAAGGACTGCGTCAGCGTGTTCATTCTTCCGCCGAGCTATCATGACCTGAGGGTGCGGCTTCATACCCGCAACACAGAGAATGAAGAGGAGATCCAGCGGAGACTGAACAACGCCAGAGGAGAAATCCGCCAGGCAGACCGCTACCGTTACCTCATTGTGAACGACAACCTGGAGCTTGCTTTTGAACAGCTTGTAGCTATTGTCCGGGCTGAGAAACAGAACACAGTGCGGTATTTCCCGGAGATTGAGGAATAACCTGTAAACCTGAGGAGGAAATGAAATGTCTATTGTTGATCCGAGCGTACTTGAACTGCTGAACCACGCAGAAAGCCGTTACACCCTGGTTGTTGAAGCCAGCAAGCGCGGCCGCGAGATCGTGAACGGCGCACTGCCGATGATCGATGCGGAAGGCATGAAGCCGCTGAAAACCGCTGTTGAAGAGATTAACCGCGGACTGCTGACCTACGACAACCCGACGGAGCAGGAGGAGCAGAACTGATATGGATCTGACCGGCAGGGAGATCGTGCTGGGAGTGACGGGAGGCATCGCCGCGTATAAAAGCGCAGAGGTTGTCTCCCGTTTGCGTCATCTGGGCGCGAATGTACATGTAATCATGACAAAGAACGCGACGGAATTTGTTTCGCCGCTTACTTTTCAGACGCTTTCTGCCAACCAGGTTGTCACGGATACCTTCCAGGCACCTGAATACTGGAATGTAGAACATGTGGCCCTGGCCAAACGGGCAGAGATCTTTGTCATCGCCCCGGCAACAGCCAACATTATGGCCAAGATGGCCTGCGGAATCGCGGACGATATGCTTTCCACCACGGTGCTTGCCACTAAAGCACCGGTGCTTGTTGCACCCGCAATGAACACAGGTATGTGGACAGCTGCCGCCACACAGGCAAACCTGAAAACACTGCAGGAACGGGGAATAAAGTTTGTCGGTCCTGACAGCGGGATTCTGGCCTGCGGAGATGAAGGCGCCGGACGCATGAGCGAGCCGGAAACAATTGTCGCCGCGATCTGCGATATACTGAACGCAAGCAGTGACCTGGCAGGACTGAAAGTCCTGGTAACAGCCGGAGCGACCAGGGAAAGACTGGACCCCGTGCGGTACATGACGAATGATTCCAGCGGCAAGATGGGCTTCGCCATTGCGGAAGCTGCCAGGGCACGGGGAGCAGAAGTGACCGCGGTATACGGCAGCGTGACTGCGCAGGTACCGGCAGGCATCCGGCGTATCCAGATCGAATCCGCACAGGAACTGTATGACGTAATGATGCGCGAAGCACCGGAACAGGACATCATTATCCAGGCAGCCGCCGTATGCGATTACCGGTTCGAAAAAACAGCAAAGAGCAAGATCAAGAAAGCAGAGGGCGAAGCCCTGACGCTGACCCTGGCAGAAAACCCCGACGTGGCGAAAGCAGTCGGAGCAATCAAAAAGAAGGGCCAGACACTTGTCGGGTTCGCGGCGGAAACGGACAACGTACGGAAAAACGCGGCAGAAAAGCTGAAGAATAAGAACCTGGACATGATCGTGGCAAACGACGTGACGATGCCTGGAGCAGGATTTAATGTGGACACGAACGTGGCCTCAATAATAACGAAAGATGGAATAGAAGAAGAGCCACTGATGACGAAGAGGAAATTGGCGGACAAAATCTTGGATAAAATAGTTGAGTTGAGGAAATGATTTTATGAACAGCTTCCGGGAGGAAGCTGTTTTTTACTTAAAACTTAAAACTGAAAACTTAAAACTTAAAAATGGTGGAAAAAACTGCTTCTGTAGAAGCAGTTTTCTCTTATTTGATATTTGTCTTTTGCTTCGCAAAAGAATGATATGTTGCTTCGCAACATGATATATCGGCTTCATGCCGATATGATAGATAAATCGGGGACACTAACGTGTCTCCGATTTATATGATATTTTTTGCTTACGCAAAAAGTGATTATAGTGTTTATCTCCTATGTATTTACTTGATAATGTAAGATTAGCGCTGCGATAATGAAATATTTTCCGCAACCTCAATCGACGCGACTGCCCACTGGGCAGCTCGCTTGTTTCGGTTGACCTCACCTCTGAAGAAATTTCAGCCACAGGCTGTCGTCACAGGTTCGCCCTTCGGCAAATGTGAAATGTACTTCGCACATGAAATATCGGCCTACGGCCGATGTGAAATATTCGTCTCCGACGAATGTGAAAGTTACTGTTTGCTTCGCAAACGAAAAACAGCTTCCAAAGGAAGCTGTTTGGTATGATTTGTTAATCCTTGGCGGTCTGGTCGAAGGGCAACTCGAGAGAGTTGGTACCATCGTTCCAGAGACGATCAAGGCCATAGAAGGCACGGTCATCACGGTGGAAAAGATGAACAATAATATGGCCATAATCCAGGATGATCCAGCGGCCCTCACGGCGGCCCTCACTGCGGCGGAGATCAATGCCTTCCTGCGCCATGAGTTCATCCACGTAATCCGCGAGAGCGGAAACCTGGCTGGCAGTGCGGCCGGAAGCAATCACCATATGATCGCAAAGAACAGTGAGGCGGGAAACATTCAGGGCAACGATATCCTGGGACTTACGGTCATAGAGAAGACGGGCAATACGGAGTACGGTTTCCTGATCCTGCATGATTTATCCTCCAATATAATATATTCGTTACCGCAGGATGCGGCATCAATCCTTAACAGACGGCAGGCTGCGAAGCCAGCTGATGGTATCGACAGTACGCGGATAAAGGTACCAGCCCTTCGAAAGAACGTGTTCCACCGTACCTTCCAGGGAAAGCAGGAGCGCCTTTTCCAGGGAAGTTTCTGAGAGTGCGCGAACGTCTTCCAGCAGGGGAAATGGATCGCGAAGCGGTTCCATGAAATCCGCCAGGCAGACGCACATAGCCAGGCGGGACATACCGGGATAGCCTGTATTATGGAAGCGGATGGCTTCGAGCACCTCCGGGTCGGTCATGCCGTAAAGCTGTTCCGCCAGGCAGGCACCAGCCAGGGAATGAAGCAGCGCATCGCTGGAAAGGACTTCCGGATCATCGGTGAGATGATTCTCTTTGGCAACACGCTGCATATCCTTTAAAGGAAGGCACTTGGCACAATCGTGCAGCAAGCCGGCCTGTTCCGCCTTCAGCGGGTTTTCACCATAGCGGGCGGCAAGACGTGCGGAAGTAAGGGCAACGCTGAGAGAATGGGCAAAACGCTTCGGCTTCAGCGCTGAGAAAAGATTGTCTATCCAGAAATCAATCCTGTCAAGCCTCCCGGGGCAATCATACAGACCTTTACACTGACAGTATTCCTGCACAGCGGGATTCAGATCCCCTGAATCCATACCGGAAGAGAGGGAAGAACGAATCCCGGAGGAAGAAACAACTACAGGAGGGAAAGGCAGCAGACGAATGCGGGCGCCCATGGCCTTCAGCCGGTCGATCTCCTCCCGGCAGGCGGATTTGGAATCCTTATCCCGGAGAATGACCAGGAAGGAACAAAGACTGAAAACTTTCTCTGTATTGACCCAGTGATGAAGGGTCATCAGTGTATCTGAACCAATGATATAGAAAAGATCCGCATCAGGATATTCCTTCCTTACGGCCTTCAGGGTATCAACGGCATAAGTTGTCCCGGCACGATCCAGCTCGAGGCGGGAAGGAACAAGGCGCTTATCTTTGGAACAGGCAGCGACCAGCATTTTCCACCGGTCTTCCGCCGGGGCAATACAGGATTTATGGCCGGGATTTCCGCAGGGAATAACCAGCAGGCGATCCACATATGCAGCATCAAGCACACTGAGCCCGGCCGCAATATGACCACGGTGAACCGGATCAAAACTGCCGCCCAGAATGCCGATACGCTGTTTTTTTGCCAAAGCAGGGAACCTCCTGATTTCTGTTACGGATATTATAAACGAAAAGAAACGTATAGGGAAGAGACTTTCAAATTTCTTTTTTGAAAAGCTTGCTTTTTCACGGCCGTCGTGATATTATTGCATGCGATGGTTTTTTAAGGATCCTAAGGGGAGGTGAACCGAGTTGCCGAATATCCAGTCCGCAAAGAAGCGCGTTAAGGTCAGCGAGAAGAAGAATCTTCGCAACCGCATCGTAAAGAGCGAGATGCGTACTTCCATCCGGAAGTTTGACGCCGCTGTTGCCGCTGACGCGCAGAACGCCAATGAGCAGCTGTCCGCGACTTCCGCAGTGATCGATAAGGCCGCGTCCAAGGGCGTTATTCATAAGAATGCCGCCAATCGGAAAAAGGCCCGTCTGGCCAAGCAGTTGACCAAGGCCGCTAACTAAGAAGAATCGCGTGTGATAAACTCCCTTCCAGATTACGGAAGGGGTTTTTCCGTATTCGGGAAGAAAATCCAAATGTGTATCGTCTTTATAGTTGAATCCCTTATGAGAGAGGAAGTGTGAGGATTGAGCAGATTAAGATTCTTTTTCCTAATTACCTTGATTGCAATGCTGGCTGTGTGTGCTGTCAGCGTGAAAGCGGAAAAAGCTCCCGAAGGAACCGAAGAACAGGGACTCGATGAGATTCAGGCCCTGATTGAGATGTCTGACGTGAAAGACACGGAAGGCATGAGCCTTGAAGAGATGACCGACGCCTTTGCAGATACCTCCATGTGTGAATACATGGACAGCGTGACAGGCTTCAGCATGCAGTACCCGGCAGTCTTCCAGTTCGGCGAGGGCCAGGGAGGACTTACCGCGGTATCAGCTGACGGAAAGGCGACGCTTTCCATTGAAAACATGGCACATGAAGGAAGCCTGACAATGGAAATCCTGATGGAGGCCATCAAACTGGAAGTACCCAAATTCGACGCCAACGGTGCTGAGGTTAACAACTGCCTACGCGTGACAAGAAAAGAAAATCAGGATACAATGATCCAGACAGACCTGTATTACCTGACTGACAAGAGTTTACACCATATCATCCTCCGTTATCCGTCGGACCAGGAAGGGACTTACTCTTCCTACATTGATTATATGATCAATACGATGGAAACGAATGATTCGGAACTTGGTTAAGACCATTTTCACTACGGAAGGAAAGAAAGATATGATGAAACGTAAACACAGCGCAATAATCCTGATGGTGCTGATCCTGGCAGCCCTTTCCGTGCTGCCGGTGAGCGGCGCGATGGCGGATACCGGTACGGTTAAGGGCGGATGGCTGATCCTCCGCGCGGATCCGTCCTTTACAGGCGCGATCAGAGCCAGTTATCCCAGCGGTACAGTGGTGACCATTACCGGCCAGGTCGGATCCTGGTACGCGGTTACCGCGCCGGACGGACTGACAGGCTATATGCTTGGAGACTACCTCCAGGTCGGCGGCAGCAGCAACCCTACAACCGGAACCTTTATTGATTCCACGGCCTATGTGACCAGTGCGAACGGACTGAACGTCCGTATGAGAAGCGGCCCCGGCAAGGGATACTCCGTAATCGCTTCCTATGTGCCCGGCACCAAGTGTACGATTATTTCCCCTGGCAACAACTGGTGCAGAATCCAGGTCGGCAACCTGACCGGCTATATGATGACCCAGTTCCTGACCGGCACAGCCATTACCCCGTCCATTACCCCTGTTCCTGTGTCTCCCGTGCCCTCCGGCAGCGAGTACACGGTGTACGTGACCAGCCGGAACGGTAACGGCGTCAACCTGCGGTCCGGTCCGTCCAAGTCCTATACCAGTATCGGCTTCTACAGTGTGGGTACCCAGGCGACCATGATTACAAAGGGCAGTACCTGGAGCTATATCCGCGTGGGCAACCGGTACGGCTATATGATGACCGAATTCCTGACGGAAAACCAGAACGTGACTCCCGTGCCTTCCTATACAGGAGCGTATGTGGTGAGCGCGAACGGCAAGAACGTGAACCTGCGGTCCGCTCCGTCCACACAGAGCACGATCATCCGCTCCTATAAGCCCGGCACTCCGCTGACGATCATTACCCGGGGCGTGGACTGGTGCTTCGTGCTGATTGACGGTAACTACGGATACATGATGAAGCAGTTCATCTATGACGGCTATACACCGGCTACAGTGACCGACCTGTATCCTTACGGCGGGATCCTGTGACATATTACAAAACCTTTTCACAGTTTTTACGAAAACAAAATGAAAACAAAATTACCGGTACACTCTTTCCAAGTGTACCGGTTTTTGTTATAATTGGTACAAATGAACGGCATATGCCGACAATCAGAAAGGGGTAATTTTCCTATGAAAAAGCTTTTTGCTCTGCTGCTTGCCGCAGTAATGATGATGAGCATGGTGTCCTTTGCTTCCGCTGAAAGCGAAAGCAGCATGCGTGTCGCCATGATTACCGACTACGGTGACATTACCGACCAGTCCTTCAACCAGACCACCTATGAAGCCTGCAAGCAGTTCTGCGAATATGCCGGCCTCGACTTCCAGTACTACAAGCCCGCTTCCGACTCCGATGAAGACCGTATCTCCTCCATTGAGAAGGCGATTGACGACGGCTTCACCGTGATCGTGATGCCTGGTTACGCTTTCGGACCCGCCATCCAGAAAGTGGCTCCCGAATACAGCGATATCATCTTCATCGCCCTGGACGTTGGTGAAGGCGACATCGGCGACCTGGCCGCTGACGTTCCTGCCAACCTGTACTGCGCTGTGTACCAGGAAGAGCTGTGCGGCTACATGGCCGGTTACGCTGCTGTGAAGCTGGGCTACAAGAAGCTGGGCTTCCTGGGCGGCATGGCGGTTCCCGCTGTTGTCCGTTACGGCTACGGTTTCGTGCAGGGCGCTGACGCCGCTGCTGTTGAAATGGGCGCTGAAGACGTTGAAATCAAGTATGTGTACGGCAACCAGTTCTATGGCGACGCCGACATCACCGCTTACATGGATACCTGGTATGCCAACGGCACTGAAATCGTGTTCGCCTGCGGCGGCGGTATCTTCACCTCTGCCGGTGAAGCTGCCCAGAAGGTCGGCGGCAAGGTCATCGGCGTTGACGTTGACCAGAAGGGCACCATCGACGGCATGTACGGCGAAGGCATCACCGTGACTTCCGCCATGAAGGGCCTGGCTGCCACCGTTTACACCGAGCTGGCTTCCATCCTGAACGGCGAATTCGCCGGCGGCAAGATCGAGAACCTGGGCCTGGTTTCCGACACTCCCGAAGAAAACTTCGTGCAGATCGCTCCTTCCACCCAGTTCGCGGATGGCTTCACTGCTGAAGACTACGCTGCCCTGGTCGCGAAGATGAACGCCGGTGAAATCACCGTGTCCAACGCGATCGACGCCGAACCCACCACCACGATCAAAGTTGAATACCTGGGCAACATCAAGTAATCAGTTCATGATTGCCGGGGATGCGCCGCATCCCCGGTTTTTGACATAAGCCCCTGTTCCGCAATCAGGACAGGGGTTTGTGTCAGAAAGGCGAAGAAGCCCTTGTTCGCCATGAACAATTTACAAATTGGAGGGACGTACTTTGAACAAGGAACGGCAGTCCGAGTATGCCATTGAGATGCTTCATATCACCAAGCGCTTTCCCGGCATTATTGCCAACGACGACATCACCCTGCAGCTCCGGCACGGAGAAATACACGCGCTGCTGGGCGAAAACGGCGCAGGCAAATCCACGCTGATGAGCGTCCTGTTCGGCCTGTACCAGGCGGAAGAGGGAACGATCAAAAAGGACGGCAAAGAGGTCCAGATCAACGATCCCAACGACGCCAACGCATTGGGAATCGGTATGGTTCACCAGCACTTCAAGCTGGTGGAATGCTTTACCGTGCTGGATAATATCATCCTGGGCGATGAACCCGTCGGAAAAGCCGGCATCCTGAAAAAGGCGGAAGCCCGGAAAAAGATCCTTGCACTTTCTGAAAAATACGGCCTGCAGGTAGATCCGGACGCAGTGATATCCGATATCACCGTCGGTATGCAGCAGAGAACCGAAATCCTGAAGATGCTGTACCGGGACAACGAGATCCTGATCTTTGATGAACCGACGGCCGTGCTGACGCCCCAGGAAATTGAAGAACTGATGCAGATTATGCGCAACCTGGCGGCAGAAGGGAAGTCCATCCTGTTTATCAGCCACAAGCTGGCTGAAATCATGGCCGTGGCAGACCGCTGCACGGTGCTGCGCAAGGGCAAATATATCGGAACGGTGGAAACGAAGAACACCACGATGGAAGAGCTTTCCGCCATGATGGTAGGCCGGAACGTCAACTTCCATGTGGACAAGGAACCGGCCCATCCCGGAGACGTGGTGCTTGACGTACAGCACATGACCGTTGCTTCCAAGGTTCATAATAACAATGCCGTGAAAGACGTATCCTTCCAGGTACGGCGCGGCGAAATCGTCTGTATCGCGGGTATCGACGGCAACGGACAGACCGAGCTGGTATACGGACTGACCGGACTGGAGCCCCTTGTGGGCGGGAAGATCCTGATGGACGGAAAGGATATCACCCACGCCTCCATCCGGAAAAGATCCGTGGCCGGCATGAGCCATATCCCGGAAGACCGGCATAAGCACGGATTGGTGCTGGATTATTCCCTGGAATACAACATGATCCTCCAGACCTATTTTGAATCCCGGTTTACAGACCGGATCGGCTTCCTGAGAAGAAAAAATATCCGGGAATATTCAGACAAGCTGATTGAACAGTATGACGTCCGTTCCGGACAGGGCTCCGTGACGCCCGCGCGTTCCATGTCCGGCGGCAACCAGCAGAAAGCCATTATTGCCCGGGAAATTGACAAACAGCCGGAAATGCTGGTTGCGGTACAGCCGACACGCGGACTGGACGTGGGCGCCATTGAATACATCCACAAACAGCTGGTCGCCCAGCGGGACGCGGGGAAGGCAGTGCTGCTGATCTCCCTGGAACTGGATGAAGTCATGGACGTTCCGGACCGGATCCTGGTTATGTATGAAGGCGAAATCGTCGGCGAACTCGATCCGAAGAAGACGACCCAAGAAGAACTGGGACTGTATATGGCAGGCGCCAAGAGAGACGAGGTGAAAAAGGCATGAGAAAAGTTTTGAAAAACCAGGCCGTACAGACTTTCGCAGCCTCCATCCTCTGTATCCTGGCGGGTCTGCTGATCGGCTACATCGTCCTGCTTTTCATCAATCCGCAGGGCGCCGGCGAATCCATCCTGAACATCATCAAGAACTTCTTCACCTGGAGCCGGCCGCAAAGCCAGCTGAAACAGTTCGGCAACACGCTGGCCAAGACCATGCCTCTGATCATGTGCTCCCTGAGCATACTGTTTGCCTATAAGGTAGGCCTGTTCAATATCGGGACAGCCGGACAGTATGTGGCAGGCGCCTGTGCCAGCCTGTACGCCGCGCTGGCCTGGAACTGGGGCTGGCTGCCCTGCATGCTGCTGGCCATGATTGCGGCCTCCGCCCTGGGAGCGATTACCGGCATCCTGAAGGCCTACTGCAATGTGAATGAGGTTATCTCCGGCATCATGCTGAACTGGATTGCCCTCTATACAGCCAATACGATCCTGTCCAACGTCAAGGAGACGGCCAGCCCGTATACGCTGTACCTGAACAAGGAAAATCCGGCTTCCATGCTGCCGACCCTCGGACTGGAAAAGCTGTTCAACGGTAACACCAACGTCACGCTGGCCGTTCCGGTGGCCATTATCGCCGCCATCCTGGTGTGGGTCATCCTGAGCAAAACCCGGTTCGGATACGAACTGAAAGCCACAGGAAACAACAAGAACGCCGCGAAATACGCGGGCATGGCGCAGAACCGGAACATTATCCTGACGCTGATGATTTCCGGAGCACTGGCAGGCCTGGGCGCATCCCTGCTGTACCAGACCGGATACATGCGCTGGGAGTGCACGCAGTCTTCCGTTCCCGCCATGGGCTTCAACGGAATCGCGGCTGCCTTCCTGGGAGGACTTCATCCTATCGGCGCCGTATTCTCCTCCTTCTTTATCCAGCATATTACAGACGGCGGACAGTATGTGAACACCAACTTCTACTCCTCCCAGATTTCGGACGTGATTTCTTCGGTGATCATTTACCTGTGCGGCTTCGTGCTGTTTATCAAGCTGACGATGAACCGCGTGATTACACGCAGGGAAGATAAGAAAGGAGCGAAACAATAATGCTGCTTCTGATTCAATATACATTAATCTTCGCTTCCGTTCTTATGCTGGTTGCCCTCGGCGGCTGTATTTCTGAACACTCCGGAATCATTAACCTGGGCCTGGAAGGCATCATGGTTGTGGGTGCCCTGGGCGGTGCGCTTGTGATGCGTACACTTGGTACCACTTCAGCTTTGGTGATGGTGCTGGCTGCCATGATAGCAGCAGGGCTTGCGGGTATGCTATATTCATGCCTGCTGGGCGTCGCAGCCATCCATTTCAAAGCGGACCAGACGCTTGTCGGTACAGCTATGAACCTGCTGGCGACAGCGGCGGCCACCGTACTGGTGAAGGCCATGAACACCGCCGCGAATCCCGACAACCATTCCTCTGAAATCGAATATGTGGCCGCCCGGAAAATGTTCATTGTGAACATCAACGGATTTGAATTCAACTGGTTTATGATTGTG
>Ga0310786_10011157_pt1 | contig 11237 bp, 10 predicted proteins | sample AusTroGonzalo_MG_FD_203881 | JGI IMG/M metagenome (GOLD analysis project Ga0310786, IMG submission 203881) | Bovine rumen microbial communities from tropical cattle in Woodstock, Queensland, Australia - Gonzalo_03 (v2) (version 2) | ecosystem: Host-associated > Mammals > Digestive system >...
CCTCTACCAGTGTATAGCCAAACACGCCATGCTCGGTCCGCTTACGGATAGCCTCCTGAATGGCAGGGGCTGCCTTGAAGTCCATATCGGCTACCCAGAGGGGAATCATATCGTGAAGGGTGACAGGTGACGGGTGAAGGGAGGATGGTATTTCATCCCATTTCACGCAACCTGTGCCGCGTCTGTTTATGATTTCGTCAAAATTGTATTTCATTTTTCTATTCTCCCTTCACCTCTATTATACAGTTATTCGGTTCCTTCACGAACTCATCAATGGTGATGGAGCCGATGCTGTCGGCCACGATATGTCCGCTAGTGGGGTTCTTGATATTCTCTATATGTCCACGGATGTCGGCCTCTACCGTGCTATATTCAAACACACGGTCGCAGGCTTTGTCGAAGGTGCAGTTCTCGAGAACCAGCTGGTCGGCATAGCACAACAGCTGCTCGCCAATCAGGTGACAGTTTACCAGACGCACGTTCTTAGAGTGCCAAGCCAGGTATTCGCCGTCGAGCACGGAGTCGTAGATAGTCACGTTCTCACACTCCCAGAAGGAGTCCTTGGTTACAATCTTGGCATTGCGCAGTTCTACGTTCTTGCAATATTGAAATACGTATTTTGAATCACTCTGCAGACCGTCAATCTTCACATTGTCGCAGAACATAAACGGATAGGTGCCCTCATGGAGGGTTAGGTTCTTGGCCTCGATATTCTGACAGCGCCAGAATGTCTCGTCGGCGTCATTGATAATGACGTTCTCCAGACGGATATCGTGCATCTCACGGAACATCTTTGGTCCGTCAATCTTTGTATCCGTCATTTCCAGATGGTCGCTATACCACAAAGCAGAGCGTGCCCCTGCATCAAACTGACAGTGGCTAATCTTAAAACCGTGTACATGCCAGAAGGGGTATTTACCCCAGAAATGGCAATTGTATGCTTCAATATCTGAGCATTCCTTGATAGCGCTTTCACCCTCGCCTATGGTTATCTGTTCCAGTCGTAAATGATGTTCTCCGAAAAGGGGACGCTCGCCCTCAAAATGCTGATTTTTTATTGTCTTCATAATTAGTATGTTGGTTTCAGAGTACAAAATTACAAAAAAAACTGAAGAATCAATGGCCAATTCTCATTTATTTCGTATCTTTGCTCTCACAACAGAATAATCTATAGAAAAGCTTATGAAAAAGAAGATCGTTGTTCTGACAGGTGCTGGCATGTCGGTAGAGAGCGGACTGCGTACTTTCCGTGATGCAGATGGGTTATGGGAGGAATATCCTGTGCAGCAGGTGGCTACCCACGAAGGATGGGAGGCCGACCCCACGCTGGTAACAAACTTCTATAACATGCTACGTAAGAAATGCTGGGGTGTGAAACCCAACGAGGGCCATAAACTCGTAGCGGCATTAGAGGATAAATATGATGTGACGGTGGTGACACAGAATGTGGATAATCTGCATGAGCAGGCTGGCTCGTCAAAGGTAATCCACCTGCACGGCGAACTGATGAAGGTCTGTTCGAGTCGTGATGTGGATAATCCTTACTTCCAGCAGACGCTGACACCAGATAACTGTGAGATAGCACCAGGCACAAAGGCTGGCGATGGCTCGCTACTACGCCCCTTTATTGTATTCTTTGGTGAGGCTGTGCCCATGATATCTGTTGCAGCGGAGGAGGCTCAGAAGGCTGACATCTTTATTATCATCGGTACCAGTCTCAATGTTTATCCTGCTGCAGGACTGGTTCACTATGTGCGCCCTGGTGTGCCCATCTATCTGATTGACCCCAACCCCGTGAGTGCAGGTGATGGTGTGAAGCAAATACAGAAAGGTGCTAGCGAGGGTATGCGTGAACTATGCTCGCAACTTCTGTAAACCATGTATAAGCATCTTTATCTTGGACGAATACAGCACCAGTTGCTTCTGTGTTAAGATATAACAAAAAGATGATAAGAGTAGAAAAATACAAAAAAAAATAGTAAATTTGCAGGCAAAATTTATTAAATCATTCTATGAACAAAACAGTGTATCTCGGCATGATAGCCGATATCATGCATCCGGGACTGATTAACATCATTAACGAAGGAGCCAAATATGGTGACCTGATAATAGGCTTGTTTACTGACAAGGCTATTGCACAACATAAACGCCTGCCATATCTAACTTATGAACAGCGTAAGAATGTGGTCGAGAATATTAAGGGCGTAAGCCGCGTTGTTCCTCAAGACGAATGGAGCTATGCGGAGAATCTTCGCAAACTGAGACCCGACTATATGATTCATGGTGACGACTGGCAGCAAGGACCTGATCAGGAATTGCGCGCAGAGGCTATCAGCGTAATGAAAGAGTGGAACGGTGAAGTTATTGAAATACCCTATACGAAAGGTATCGAGTCTTCATCGCTTGACAAGGAAATCAAGAAGATAGGAACAACACCTGATGTCCGTTTGAAGTCACTTCGTCGACTGATAGATGCCAAGGATGTGGTACGTATCTTAGAGGTACACGATGGTCTGTCTGGTCTTATCTGTGAGAACCTGGAGATTAAAAATGGTCTTAATACCGAGAGTTTCGACGGTATGTGGAGCAGTTCTCTGACCGATTCAACCTCAAAGGGTAAGCCCGATATTGAGGCAGTAGACCTGACCACCCGTATGCAAGACTTGACCAATATACTGGAGTGCACCACGAAACCCATTATCTACGATGGTGACACAGGTGGCAAATTGGAACATTTTGTCTTTACTGTTCGCACGTTGGAACGCAACGGTATCTCTTCCGTTATCATTGAGGACAAGGTGGGACTGAAGAAAAACTCGCTCTTCGGCACCGATGCCATCCAGACACAGGATACTATAGAGCATTTCTGCGAGAAGATACGTGCAGGCAAGAACGCTCAGGTGACCAAGGACTTCATGATTATTGCCCGCTGCGAGAGCCTTATCGCTGGCAAGAGCGTTGACGATGCATTGGAGCGCTGCTGTGCATACGTAGAGCAGGGCGGTGCTGATGGTATTATGATTCACTCAAAGGAGAAGACTGGTGAGGATATCCGTGAGTTCTGTCAGCGTTTCCACGAGAAGCACCCCTTCATACCCATTGTGGCCGTACCAACGACCTATAACCATCTGCGTGAAGAAGAGTTGGCACAGTGGGGTATTAAAGTTGTCATTTATGCCAACCACATGCTGCGTGCTGCCTATCCCGCTATGGTCAAGGTGGCCTCAAGCATTTTGGAGAACCATCGTTCTTATGATGCCAACGACCTGTGTATGCCCATCAAACAGATTCTTGAACTTATCCCTGGAACAAAATGATAGACGTAAAAGACGCTTACGAAGCACTTATAGCAAGCGGCATCGACATGTTTACAGGCGTGCCCGACTCGCTTCTGAAGAATATCTGTGCCTACATTACTGACACGGCACCCCGCGAAAAACATATCATCGCTGCCAATGAAGGTAATGCCATAGGTATTGCCGCAGGCCACTATCTGGCTACAGGCAAACCAGCGCTGGTATATATGCAGAACTCTGGCTTGGGCAATACGGTGAACCCACTGCTGTCGCTGGCCGACGAGAAGGTGTACAGCATCCCTATGGTTCTCATGATAGGATGGCGCGGTGAGCCTGGTGTTCATGATGAGCCTCAGCACGTAAAGCAGGGTGAGGTCACGCTGGCACTGCTCGATGCCATGCAGATTCCCTACGTCATCCTGGAGGATGTGAACCAAATCAATACGCAGGTAGCTTTATCTTTGCAGCGTAAAGCCCCTACGGCTATTGTTATTCGCAAGGGTACTTTTGGTAGCTATAAATTGAAAAATGCACGTAGCAATGACAACCCGCTGAGTCGCGAAGATGCCATGAAACTGGTGGTCAATCATCTGAAAAACGACGATGTCATCGTATCTACCACAGGAAAACTGTCACGCGAACTCTTTGAATACCGCGAGGCTAAGCATCAGGGACATGGACATGATTTCCTTACTGTAGGTTCCATGGGCCATAGCAGTAGCATTGCACTGGGCATTGCACTGGAGAAGCCCCAGCGTCGTATATTCTGTTTCGATGGCGATGGCGCTTTCATCATGCACACTGGTGCCCTGGGCATTGTGGCAAGCATGAAGCCCACCAACTTCTTCCATATCCTTTTTAATAATAATGCGCACGAGAGCGTGGGTGGTCAGCCCACCATCGGCTACGAACTCGATGCCGTCAGCATGGCTAAGGCCTGTGGCTATGAGCATGCTTTCAGAGCAACTACTCAGCAAGAGATGATTGATGCACTGAAGCAGTTGGAGAATATGGAAGGTCCGGTACTCTTGGAACTTCGTGTAAAGATTGACTCTCGCGATGACCTTGGGCGTCCTACCACTACACCTATTGAGAACAAAGACGCATTCATGGAGGAACTTGGCGCATGATTAAAACAGCAGTGATCATGGCAGCGGGTATGGGTACCCGTTTTGGCAGTATGACAGAAGAGCGTCCCAAAGGCTTCATTGAGGCAGGAGGGAAAGCAATGGTGGTGCGTTCTATTGAGACGCTTATCAGTTGCGGTATTGAGCGTATCATAATTGGTACGGGATATCTGCGTGAGGCTTATGGGGAGCTGGCTAAGCAATATCCACAGATTGAGTGCTGTTTCAGTCCGCGCTATGCCGAGACGAATAGTATGTACACACTGTATAACTGCAGGGAGATGATAGGCAATGAGGACTTCTTGTTGCTTGAGAGTGACCTCGTCTTTGAACGCCGTGCTATTACGGCCCTCCAGACATGCCCCCATCCTGATGTGATGCTGATAACCCCAGTCACGAAGTTTCAGGACCAATACTATGTAGAGAGCGATGAAAAGGGCATTTTAACCAATTGCTCGGTCCATAAAGAAGAACTGCATTACAAAGGTGAACTGGTTGGCATCCATAAACTGTCAGCTGATTTCTACCAGAAGATGTGTGCCGACTATGAGCAGAAAGTTGTCCAGCAGCCCAAACTGGGATATGAATACGAACTGCTTTATATGTCACAGCACATCCAGCCTGTTTACGTGCTCTGCGAAGAAGGACTGAAATGGTATGAAATTGACGATATCGACGATTTGAAATTTGCAGAAGAAAACATCATCAAATACTTATGAATATCAAGAGAAATGTCCTGTTGAACCCAGGACCAGCTACTACTACTGATACAGTGAAAATGGCACAAGTAGTGCCTGACATCTGTCCGCGTGAAAAGGAGTTTGCCGGTATGATGAAACAGTTGCGTGCCGATTTGTTGCGCGTGGCTCATGCCCCTGCAGAAAAATTTACTTCGGTGCTGTTTTGTGGTTCAGGCACCATCAATATTGACATCTGCTTGAACTCACTGCTGCCTGAAGGCAAAAAGGTATTAGTGGTCAACAACGGTGCCTACAGTAGTCGTGCCGTAGAGGTGTGTCAGTATTACGGTCTGCCACACATTGACTTGAAGTCGTCGGTATTTGACCAGCCCGATCTTGACCAAGTGAAAAAGGCATTGGATGAAAATCCTGATGTAGCTGTTGTCTATACTACTCATCACGAGACAGGTACTGGCATATTGAACCCAATCCGTGAAATTGGAGCATTGGCGCATCAGCATGGTGCCATCTTCGTGGTTGATACCACCTCATCGCTAGGCATGATACCATTCGATATGGTACAGGACAACGTGGACTTCTGTATGGCTTCTGCCCAAAAGGGACTGATGGCCATGACTGGTTTGTCATTTATTATTGGTAACGAGGCTGAAATCCGTAAGAGTAAGGACTATCCTAAGCGCTCGTACTACTGCAATCTCTATCTGCAGTACGATTTCTTTGAGCGTACCGGTGAGATGCACTTCACGCCTCCCGTGCAGACTATATATGCCACGATGCAGGCCCTGAAGGAATATTTTGAAGCGGGCGAGACGGAAAAGTTTGCCCGTCACCATCGTGTTATAGAAGCCATCCATCAGGGACTGGCAGATATGGGACTGCGTGAGGTGATTCGTCGCGACATTCAGTCGGGACTGGTGGCCAGCGTGCTTTATCCAAACGATGCAAACTGGGACTTTGAGCGTGTACATGATTACTGCTATGAACATGGCTTTACAATTTATCCTGGTAAGATATCTACCACCAACACCTTCCGTCTGTGTTCCCTCGGAACGATTGATACACCTGATATTGAGGCTTTCTTCAAGGTGCTGAAAGAAGCCTTCGAGAAGAATGGCATTCAGATTCCTGCGAAATACGATTAATAACGATGTACGACTATCTCATTGTCGGTGCTGGACTCTTCGGAGCTACCTTTGCCTATAAGGCTCACCAGCAGGGAAAACGCTGTCTGGTCATTGACAAACGTCCACACCTGGGGGGCAATGTCTATTGTGAACAGATAGAAGGTATTAACGTACATAAATACGGTGCGCATATTTTCCATACGTCTAATAAAGAGGTGTGGGATTTTGTGAATAATATCGTACCGTTTAATCGCTACACGAACTCGCCCGTAGCCAACTATCAGGGACGGCTCTACAACCTGCCGTTTAATATGAACACCTTCTATCAGATGTGGGGTGTAACCACACCTGAGGAGGCGCAGCGGGTGATTGAAGCGCAGAAGCAGGAGGCACAACACCAGTTGAACGGTGGAGAGCCAAGTAATCTGGAGGAACAGGCGCTGACGCTTGTAGGTCGTGATATCTACGAAAAGCTTATCAAAGGTTACACCGAGAAACAATGGGGACGTCCGTGTAAGGAGCTGCCGGCATTCATCATCAAACGATTGCCCGTTCGTATGGTATTCGATAATAACTATTTTAATGATAGCTATCAAGGTATTCCTATTGGCGGATATAATAAGTTGATTGACGGATTGTTGGAGGGTGTGGAGACACGTACCAACACGGATTTCTTTGCTGACAGAAACTATTGGGAAGGAGTAGCCGAGAAGATTGTGTTCACAGGAAAGATTGATGAGTTCTTTGATTATCGTTTCGGACAGTTGGAGTATCGTACAGTGAACTTTGAACAGCAGACTCTAGACACACCAAACTATCAAGGTAATGCCGTGGTGAACTATACGGAGGCTCAGGTACCCTACACCCGCATTATAGAACATAAGCATTTCGAGATGTTCGGACAGCAGGTCTATGATGTGCCCCGTACAGTGATTTCACGTGAATACAGCATGGAATGGAAATCAGGTATGGAACCTTATTATCCGATTAATGATGAGCGTAATAACCAGTTGGCAGAACAGTATAGGCAATTGGCTCATGACTGTCCGAATGTGATCTTTGGCGGACGGTTAGCGGAATATCGATACTACGACATGGCACCCATCGTAGAGAAGGTGCTGAAAATGAAGATAGAATAAGAATGAAAAGGTATAAAGGAAAAGATACGACCATCAAATGATGATCGTATCTTTTTTATTGTAGAAATCACTAATAACATCAACAAAGGCTGCTGAGGTCTGTTCGTCAACATAAGCTGCCGTGGTGCCCGTTTGGATGGCACGCTTGAAAACAACCAGCATGTAGCGGATGCCCTCACCATCGAGTTGATAGAAGTAGCGACGGTTGTCGGCAGGATTCTCGTAGCGCACCTCAAAATAGTCGGTCTTCCACCAAGGGGCTGGTACATAGATATAGCCTTTAGTACCAGAAATGACCAACTCGCCTTCTGATTTCACGCCCTGACCTACTTTCAATGAGGCAACGGCATGAGGGTAAACGAATGCTATCTTTGTGAAGGTATCGAAATCGCTTGTGCCCTCCATCAGGTGAGTGGTAATCATCTTGCTGTTGTAATTGGTGCCTAACAGTTGGAAGATGGGCAGCAAGGCCGTAGGTCCCCAAGCTCCGATACTGTTCCAAAGATACTTCATGTCACGCTCGTCGCTCATCTCCAGATTCGTCATACTGGTGCATGTGGCATCAACTGACATCACCTGACCGATAGCACCACTCTTTGCCAACAGAATTAGACGAGAATAAGCCATGGCGTACGCAGTCTTCAGAGAGTCGAAGAGCAAACAGTTATGGGCTTTTGCCAACTGGCGTAGTTCTGAGAGTTGCTCAGGGGCAATGACGATAGGCGACTCGCACATCACATGACACCCCCTTTCCAACGCTTTGCGGATATGCTCGTAGTGGCAGCGCGGATTAGAGATGATATAGACGGCATCACTATTATTGAGCAGTTCTTCATACTGATCCATCGGCAGGCATTGCGCCTTCAGGGCATCAGAGAGTAAGCGCGAGTTCTCGCTACACACACCACTGATAGCCAGTCCGTTGACATATTGGCTCTCGCGCGCGAACTTATTCAATATGGGCGACTCGCCTACCAACCCCAGTCGTACGCTATGTTCTTTGGAACGGAGCTCTGTACTGGAGATACCCTCGGTGCGATCCAGATAGACCACCTGACAGAACTCTTTGAGGTAGTCGAACTTACCCTTCCAGTCGCTGCCAATGGCAAAGATATCCACGCCAAAGCGACGGATGTCGTCAATCTTCTGTCCTTCGTATTCCTCAACGATAATCTCATCGGCAATACCCGTGGCACGTACAGCCTCAATACGCTCTATCAACGACTGCTCTACGTTCAGTTTTCCGCGAGCCATGTCGAAACCATCGGCTGTGACTCCAACAATGAGGTAGTCGCCTAAGGCTTTGGCCCGCTCAAGCAGACGGATATGCCCATAGTGCAACAGGTCGTAGGTGCCATATGTAATGACTTTCTTCATTTGATGAGTCCTCTTTTTTGCATATCAAGCATGGCATTCACCAGCGTAGTGTTGTCGTCGGTAGTCAGTGCACCGAGGTGTCCTACACGGAACACACGGTCGCGCAAATCACCACCATTAGGACATATCCATATCTGGTATTCATCTTTCAAGATAGTGAAGATGTCATAAGCCGATGTGTTCTTAGGATGAAGAGCTGTTACACCATTCTGAGGCGAGGTGGTAAACATCTCGAAGGGTAACACAGCCACTTTCTGACGGAAGTCCTGCGAGAGAACCTTCATACGTTTCAGTTCACTCTCTACACCTCCTGCTGCCTCAACATCGCGCAGGCGCTGATTGATTTGCAGCAGGGTACCTACTGCAGGTGTGAAGGGTGTCTGTCCGCGCTCGCCATTCTTCAATGCTAACTTCAAATCCAAGTACATGGATACGGAATGATGATTTTCAACACGTTCTAAAGCACGGGGCGATAGGACGATGAGTGAGATACCTGGAGGACAGGCCAGCGCTTTCTGTGAACCAGTAATCATGACGTCGGCTCCTAATGCCTCCATATCGAACGGGTCAGCCATGAACGTACTGATGGCGTCAACTATGAGTAACAAGCCATTCTCGCGACAGAAACGGCTAATCATCGGCATATCATATAGCACACCCGTTGATGTCTCACCCATGTTGACCAGAAAGGCTGTATAGCCTTGGTTGGCAAGTGGGGCCAAATGTTCTTCTGTCAATGGTTGGCCGTACTCAAGACTTATTTCGTGATGAGGTATTTGGTGAAGCTGTAGTAACTCAACAAAACGGTGACCAAAAGAGCCACCATTCACCACAATGGCTTTATCGGCAGTTGAAAGAACATTCATGACCGTGGCTTCCATAGACCCTGTGCCAGAAGTGGTCATAAAACAGACACGGCTTCCTTTGGGGGCATGGGTGAACTGGAGCATCAGACGTTCGTTCTGAAACATCACCTCAGAGAATTCTGGAGTACGGAAATAAGGTACCTGCTCACTGCCAATAGCACGCACGGCTTCGCTTGACATCACAGGTCCAACAGTAAAATTCAGCATTTTTATTCTATCTCTTGTATTTTCTTTGCAAAAATACAAAACTTTTTCGAACAGAGCGTCATATCTATAAAAAAATGATTAACTTTGCAGAAAAATAAACAATTGCCATGCATAAGATACGGGAAAAACAAGGTTACGAACTCGATGAACAGCTACAAGAACTCTGGCAGGTACAACTGGATCTGCTGGAGAGATTTATAGATGTGTGTCAACGGCATAATCTGCGTTGCTGGATAGATGGCGGTTCGCTGCTTGGAGCCGTACGCCATAAAGGATTCATTCCTTGGGATGATGATGTGGATGTGGCAATGATGCGTGACGACTATGACCGTTTGCTGGAAATAGCGCCTGAGGAGTTCCAGCATCCGTTCTTTTATCAGACAGCCTATACGGATACGGACTACTATCGTAGCCATGCACAGTTACGCATGGACGGTACGACGTGTATTCGTCCCAGCGACTGTTTTCAACCATTTCATCAGGGTATTTTCATTGATGTATTTCCTATGGAAGGTGTACCCGAAAATCTTGAAGAGGCAAATGATGCTGTCAAGAAAGGTAAGCGTATCCTGCGTTTCCTGAAAGCCAAGAATACTAATATCCTTTATTCAGGAAGACTGGGACTCGTTTTCCGCAAGATAAAGGCGAAACAAGCCGTAAAGAAACGTGGATGGGCAACGATCTTCAAGGAAGCAGAGGACTGGTTTCGCAAGTTTCCTGTGGCCAACTACGAACAGGTTGGTGCTCTGTGTTTCAGTGGTACACAACTCGTTTACCCGAAAGCCATTTATGACGAAACCGTGTGGCTTGACTTTGAAGATTTGAAAGTACCAGCACCTGCAGGATGGGATGTGTATCTGCGAACGCAATATGGCGATAATTACATGACGCCGATGAGAGACAATACACTCCATGGAAATCTGGTTGTTGATGCCCATCGTGACTATCGTGAGGTGTTGCCAGAGGTGCAGAAGGAATACAGCAGCTCGCTGTTTAAACGATTAATGAAAAAGATTAAGAAATGAAGATACTGCTTTTTTGCGAAAATAAGTATGCTGTAGATATCGTACGCCCACTACAGGATGAGGCTGATCGCCAAGGAGGTCATGAAGTGCTGTGGTATGTACACAAGAAAAAGATTCCAGAGTTCCCATTAAGAAACGAAGTGCGTTGGACGAACTCTATTCAGGAAGCTTATGATTTTCATCCTGATGCGGTGTTTGCCCCTGGTAATATCGTGCCTTATTACCTAAGTGGTGTAAAGTGCAGTATATTCCATGGTTATGCTGCTGAGAAGCGTGACCAGTTCCGTATCCGCAATTATTATGATATGTATATGACCCAAGGTCCTTATTTCACGCAGGAGTTTCTGAAACTTCAGGAAACGTATAAAGACTTTG
>Ga0310786_10011159_pt1 | contig 11236 bp, 6 predicted proteins | sample AusTroGonzalo_MG_FD_203881 | JGI IMG/M metagenome (GOLD analysis project Ga0310786, IMG submission 203881) | Bovine rumen microbial communities from tropical cattle in Woodstock, Queensland, Australia - Gonzalo_03 (v2) (version 2) | ecosystem: Host-associated > Mammals > Digestive system >...
TTGCAAGGGAATACAAAATGTTGGGAAAGTGACCCGTCTTGTGAACTGTTTGGCCGTTATTATACTTGGAGATCGGCGATGAACATAGATCCCTCGTCTATAAACTTGGTTTCTGTTGTGCGGAACGAAGTTTTTGACGAAACCACTGAACGTTACGTAGGTAGCTATGATACTGTGACGGTTGAAAGTATGTGCATGTCTGGTGATCGCGACACAGCGGTTGAATATTGTAGCGTAAAAACGACTACGGGTACGTGCAGGTATCTTGATACGGCAGCGAGTGTGTATGAATATTGCGAGAACAAGTATTACCAAAGATGTCGCTTTGTAAGTGCTGAATATCTTCCGTCAGTGGGGGCTGTGGCTCATCAGGGCGTGTGCCCGGAGGGCTGGAGAATCCCCAACAAGAGTGACTGGGACGTTCTCTTTGAAAATATCGCAAGTCGTGGCGCATCGTTTAAAGATGCTGATGGTAGCGGCTTTGGTTATTATGAGGCGATGACGGTGAATTTTGAAAATTCTGCTACACCGTTATTGAGTGTCGGAGAGTGGGAGTATGCACAAGTGGCTTTTGCTTCTGTTCCTGAAAGCGCTGCTGAATTTAATGAAAATGCTCCCATTGCATTCAGGCCGTTTATCGGATTCCCTCCGAGTTCAGCTAGGGATGTTTATGGAATTCTGAGCTTCGCGTTTACGGATACTGAAGTTAGGGTTCGTTGTATTAAGGACTGATAAAGTTCATTGAAACATCTCTCTCTCGACCTTTCCATTTTTGTTAGGAGGAAAGGGGAAGGCGGGCTTCGGCCCGCCTTCTTTATGCTGTCACCCCGCACGTGTTGCGGGGCCACCTTACGCGTTCCTCCTCACTGTCATCCCGGCCTTGTGCCGGGATCGCCTTACACGTTCGCTATTATTTCTTGAAATTTGCGTTTGTCTTCCTCAAGGCTTAGCCCTGCAATTTCTTTCTCGAGTTCTTCAGCCTGCGCGATTGCCTTTTGTGCAAATTCTTGTGCGGCCGGCGCCTGTGAATCGACAATGTGGTGGTTTGCCATTTTTATGAACTTTTCCACCTTGCGGATGTCTTCAAGCGTTTTCCCGTCGCAGTAAGTTTCTGCCATGCGCTCGAAGATATAGTCTTCGGCAACTTTTGACAAATGAATCATGTCACTATCGTAAAAGCGGTAGTCGCGCAGTTCGTCCATCACGATCTCGTAACTTGGAAAATAGCTGATGGTCTCTATTCCGGCGTCATTACGAGCCGAAGGCGAAGCATTCTCCTGAATTACTTTATTGATCGCGAGTTGCAATGTTGCTTTCGAAAGCGTATTCTCGTGCGCCCCATCGCTCAAATGCCGTAGCGGTGAAACCGTAAAGACGATGTGCAAGTCGCGTTTTATCTTCTGCAAATCCTGTACGATGCTTTTCAGCGCTTCTGCGGCGTGATCCACGGAAATCATCTTGCGTATGAACAGGTTTGGATTTTGCCTGTGGCAATTCGAAACGGCAATGCCGCTCTCTTTCAAAAAGTACACGAACGATGTTCCGAGCGTGATGAACACGGTGTCTGTATTCTGCAGGAACTCCCGGGATTCGTATGCGGCCGCGTTCAGCTTGACGATGCATTCTTCTCGAGTCGCTCCCGAAAGTGATCCGTGTGCATCCCAGCTGTACCAAAGACCTCGCATGTCCAGAAAAACATCTTTCTCCCCAAAAATCTTCCCGTTTGCAATCGCCTTGATTTGCATAGCCGTCGAAAGCGGATTATATACCGTCCCGAACGGATTTGATAAAACGCAAAATTTCCGTGATGCGAATTGCGCCGATATATTGTCTGCAAAGCACGAACCGAAAAATGCAAGCCTAGAATTGTAGTCAATCTGCCAGTTGGCGGCCGGAATATTGATTTTCGTGAAAAAGTCCATAAGATAAATATAATAATATGGATTTTTTGAACATTTTAAAAGGATGTGAAAATTCTGTTATTTGACTTATTGACTTTTTATTGTGTTTCTCGTGCTTTTGTATTGTTGTGGGTGTAAAAGAAATGTTATCTGTTATTTTTGATACATTATTTTGTTTAAAAATTTTCATTTAAAATAAAATTGCATATAAAATGCTATAAAGTGAAAATTTATACTAATTTTAACGCCACTTTTGGTATAACTTAAAAAGGATGGTTTTATGATCAAAAGATTACTTTTATTAGTGATGGTGTTGCTATCATTTGCTACAGCAGATAAACCAATGTTTGCTTATGAGCCACACCCAATATTGGGCTTGGATACTTCTTGGTGGAATAAACAAGGCAATCTGAAGTATGCGTATGCACCTTCTACAATATATTATGATCAAAAATTTCATCAATTTTATTGTTCTTCTGGTCGTGCTTCCGATAATTTCTTTAATCCGAATCAAAATGCAGCACTAGAGAAGTCGTTCGATCATATTCGTTATCGTACATCAAAGGATGGCTCTAATTGGTCTGCGCCACGAATTGTGATGACGGTTAAGGAACGCAGTAACGCTGTGGCTGGTCCAAATGATGATTTGTGTGCGTGTGATCCGGCTGTTGTTTATGGTGATGATGGATATTGGTATATGCTATATGGAAGTAATGCTAAAAAGAATGGATTTTTGTACGATTCCCGGATGTCAGTGCAGGATTCTTTTCCTCTTGTGATCTATTTGGCGAGAGCAAGATTTGTTCAGGGTCCATATTTTAAATATACGGATAAAGGCTGGGAAGACGAAATATATGATGCTAATAAATTGAAAAATAGTAAGCCCAAAATAGTATTGGGGGCAACTCCGCATGATTGGGAGGATGGAAAACAGTATCGTTTGTTAGGGGCCGCGCAACCGACAATTGTTAGAAAAGACAATAAATTTCATGTGTGGTATAGGACTAATTGGTATGAGAAAGAGAAAAATTCAAAGTTGTGCATAAGTTCTGATAAAAAATGTTATGTGTTGCGTAATATGCGCTTTTTGCATGTCGCTGTAGATAAGCTGACAGATCTGCCTCAAGTAGAGAAAGAAGAATTCTATTCTAAAATGCATATTGTTGGTGGAGACAGTCTTTGGACGCTTGATGGTGAGAAAAAAGAAATTCGTATGGAAGAACCTGATGTTGGTAAAAATCCTTTTCATAGTGAATATTCCATTTTTGATGTACGTTATGATATGGATGATAATAAATTTAAAATGTGGACAACATTTAGATATTTTATTAGAGGACGAAAAATAGAGAGGTATGAGTCTGCAGATGGAATAGATTGGACGTTTGTAAAAAAAGAAAACTTAGGATCTTATAATTATATTCATAATGCCGGAGTGACGGGAGATGCTTATGGTTTTGTAAAGGGTGGCAAATATCTTATTTCGTTCTCTGCGCCGTATCCTGTAGACAAAAAAAATCCTGAGAAAGCGCTTGATTGGAGTGATGCTGAATTGCGTAATAAGGGCTACAATATCGAGGGTCATCGAGATCTCGATAGTACTCTAAAGGGGTCTTGGGGTATGTGGCAACAGCTTGCTGATAAAAAGTGGAAGACGGATTCTGTAAGTTATCCTTCTTCTGGATTTATACTTGATTCAAATATGAGTACTACAAAAACTCGTTATTTTACAGGTGACTTTGATGGTGATGGCATTTCTGATTTGGGAGCGGTTGACTGCTCTTCTAGTAAATGCTATTGGTACGAGTACTCTAGTCGGGGTGGGAAGTATATTGTTAAAAGAAAGGCCCTTGTTGATAGTATGAAGGCTAGTTATGAAGTTGTCGTAGGTGATTTTGATGGCGATGGCAAAACGGATGTTGGCGCGGTGGATAAGGCTCATGGTCGGTGGTATATACGTTCTAGTAGAAATGATAAATGTGGTGTTGGTTCTTCTCCGTCGTTGCCGAATTATATTCCTTGTGGCTGGCAATGGGGTGGAATGAGCTCTGCTTTTAATATTGTTGTTGGTGATTATAATGGTGATGGTATTGCTGATAGGGCTATTTATAATGGTCCCAATTTGTTTGTCATATCAAGTTTGGCGACGGATTCTACCGTAGCGGATGGATTTTTTACGGTTCGAGGGGGAGCCAATAACTATATTCCATGGGGATGGTCGTGGGGATGGACTCCGGACGGTACTATGATTATGCCTGGTGATTTTGATGGGGATGGCATTACAGATCGTGCTGTGTATGAAAAGAATTCTGGAAAATGGTCTTCGTTGTCTACCAGGATTGGTGGCGAAACAACGGAGTTGACTTGGCGTTGGTTGAACGGTAAGGCCAATGTGAAGTTGTGGCAGTATAATTTTATTGGGTCTAATCATAAAAAAACGATACCGATTGTTGGCGATTATGATGGTGATGGTGTTGACGATCTTGTTCATGTGGAAAAATCCACCGGTAAATGGATTTATTTTAGTAGCTTGGAAGGAAAAAAAGTGACAATTGGAAAGGACTGGAAAGATTGGAAAAATATTAAGGCCGATTCGAACCGAGTTGTTCTTGTGGGTGATTTTGATGGTGATAGTAAGATGGACCCTGCTTTTGTGGATAGGACGACGCGTAAATTTTATGTAAGGTCGTCTAGGACGGGGAAGGAGGGGATTGATAATCAGAAGATTAAATATGTTTCGTATAATCCAAGTAATGATTTCTTTGCCAAGTCTGCTGTCGACCCAGTTGATGAACAAAAGCCGATTGCTTCCGCTGAAATCAAGGTGCCGGCGATGAATGTTGCTGTTGATGGCAAGAGGGTAACTGTTGCTAATGTTGAATATGGCTCTAAGGTTGCTGTATTCGATATGTTGGGCAAGAGAATCCTTGAAGCTCCTGCGGGTTTGAATGCCGCGACTTTTGAAGTTCCGTCCTACGGTAAGTTCATTGTCCGTGCGGGCGCGCAATCGCAAATAATCGTGGTCAAGTAAAAGATTGATTTGTGAAAGAGAACAAAGCCGGTGCCTTCGGGCGCCGGCTTTTTTACGTTGTCATCCCCGCCTCCATCTGTCATCTCGGTCCCCTTCGTTGTCATCCCGGATTTATTCCGGGATCCCCTTACACGGATCCCCGTTCTCCTGTTAAAATGTTGTATACTTTATATGTATTATCGAAAATCTATAATTTTTTATAAAAATCTAAAATTTGCTTATTTTTTATTAAAAACAGTAAAAATTTATGGTAAAGTATTGACTTTTATAATTTTTCGATTTATATTTGAAATGTAGGCGATGCCCGAGCCCCAAAATCGGGTAATCGTTTGTTTAGGAGGAAAATAATGAAAGATATACTAGGATATACTAGTTATCGCCAGTATATTGCGGACTATTACGCCGAGAAAAAGGCGAAATCCGCGTTTACCTGGCAAGAATTCACGCGGGCGGCGGGCTTTTCTTCGCCGGTCCACCTGAAATACGTGAGCGAAGGTCGCCTGAATTTGAGCGATGCCGCCTCGGAACGCGTGGCGCAGGCTATGCGTCTTGTCGGCTTTGAGCTGGACTATTTCTGTGAAATGGTCAAGTATGATAATGCAAAGACCGATGCCGAAAAGAAAACCGTCTTCAATAGAATGCTTGCGATAGCAGACGCCCACAAGGTAAAGATTATCGAAGGTGATTCTTTCCGCTATTTTGAAAGCTGGAAAAATCCGGTATTGCGCGAACTCGCTCCTGCGATGCCCGGGGCAAAGCCTTTGGCCCTTGCCCGTGCCTGCCGTCCGAAGGTCACTGCAGCCGAAGTAAGCGAATCCTTGAATTTCCTTGTCAAGGCGGACTTGCTCCGTAAAGACGAAGACGGAAATTACGTGCAGACCGAACGTGGCGTGACGACAGGACCGATGGACGTGACGCCCGTGGCTGTCCGAGGAATGCAGCGCCAGATGGGTGAACTCGCGCTCGACGCTATCGAAGGCGTTGCTCAGAACGAACGTCATTTCTCGGGCCTCACGCTTGGCATCACGAGCGGAGCCTATCAAAAAATTGTTCAGGAAATCGCGGAATTCCGCAAAAGAATCATTGCGATTGCGACGGAAGATGACGGCATGGACGAAGTCTATCGCTTGAATGTCCAGTTCTTCCCGATGACGAACAAGAGTGATAATAAAAAGGTTTAGGAGGACATCATGAATTATTCTAGAACTAGCGGACAGATGGTCTGCAAAACGGCGATGCTGCTCGCCTTTATGTTTGCAGCGTGTTCCGAAGATGTGGGCCATTCGCCGGTTGCGCAGGACGGCGGCTACACGGAAGATACTGCATACCTCAACAACATCAATGTCGTGGCTCATGCGAGGCTTTACGTTTCCGAAAACGATTCGTCTGCAAAGAACAAGCTGGTAAGCTATGTCCCTTCAGGATCCCTGTTGAGGATGACGGAGCTGGATTCCGTTAATTTCGATGCGACGGATGCGGTTTTCTATAGCCGTTCTGAAGATTCTTCCGGAGTCTTCAGTTTTGATAGCATCTCGTTGAAAAGCCCTTATGTCATGATGGAACTGTCTGCCGATTGTTCGTCTAAGGACTACCCTAATCCCATTTCTGATCCTGAAGGCAAAAAGTGGGCTGATAAATGTATGTCCAATAGGGAAGTTGGCCTGGTGTACCATGTGCTGGTCGACTTGCGAAAGTCCAAGGAAATCAGTATCAACGTGGTGACCGAAATGGTGACGAGCCGCCTGATGTACCTGATGGATCATGGGAAAAGCTACGAAGAAGCTAGGCTTCAGTCTGAACGCGAAATGCTCGATGCCTTGGGTATGTACGGTGTTCCTTACCGTTTTGAAAAGACCGTCTATGACGAAAATCGCGCTGAATTGATGTTTGCGGATTACCTGAACTCCTGGCTTGTACATGTGCATAATCCCAGGTCTCTGACGGGCGTGATTGGAACGTTTGCCGCGATTGGTTCGTTGAATGGGGAGCCTTCTGTAAAGAATATGCTTATTGAATATGTTGAAGACTGGAATCGTTCAGAATGGATCGATGATAGCACTAAACAGTATCTGCATAATCTTGTGCATAACTTTATGGCAAGCCTTTATGGTCTGGAACCGTGTTCTGCTGAAAATGAAGGCCGTAGCACGGCGCTCCCCTATGACGAACATAAGGACATTAGCTTTGTATGCAAGGCGGGGACGTGGTCATTTTCTGTTGGTTATGTTGTCCCTGATAGCGTAGGCGCTGTTTTGGGGCAGATGACGGATTCCCGTGACGGTACGAAGTATAATACTGTTACGTATGAGATTGACGGTGAATCGCAAACCTGGTTGGCGGAGAACCTGAGATACAACGCCACGGATGGACTTTATTATTGGTCTGATGCCATGAACTTGCCGGAATCTGTTGTGCTGGTTTCGTATGAGGAATGCATTGAACAGGATACTTATGCGTATTGTGATAATATGCAGCAAAATAAAAGGAACTTTAATTACGAAAGACTTTGGAACGTGACGGATTCTGTCAAGGTTGCTGGGAAAACATACCAAGGCGTATGCCCTGATGGATGGCACCTTCCGGATGCTAATGAATGGAAAAAGTTGCGCGACTACGTTGAAAAAAAGATAGATATCAAGTCGTTGTTCAGAGATAATGTTATGTCGATCGCCGGATTCGATGAACCGGAATCAGAAGGCGAAAACTTGTATGTTGTTAAGATCGATAGCTCGGTTCAAGATATTAGCGGGTATACTGATGAAATAAATTCTACAATCATCCTTCTTTATGTTGAAAATGAAGAATGGACGTATGTAAGTCTGAAACAAAAGAATATGAATCGGTTGAATGGTGCAAGATATGCCTTGCAAAGGCCAGAACTGTTTGCCGAAAAGTCATTTTCTGTGCGCTGCATCAAGGATTAAATAAAGGAGGATCGTCTTATGAATACCCAAAAATTACTTATGGCATTTATGGTGCCTCTTGCATTCGCCGCTTGTTCCGAAATTGATGATATGGTGCCGAATGCTCCGTCGGACGAACAGAAAGGTTTGTCTTCGAGCGGTGACGATGTTGTCGCTTCGAGTTCAAGTTCCTTGGAGGGGAATTCGGATGCTGTATATACGGGAGTGAAGGTCTATGTTACGGATCCGGGCCAGTATATTACCATAGCCGAATTGAATCCGGAGACTTTGGAAAATCTTTACGACGTGTTTTACGGTTCGAGGTATCTTGATGATGGAACCGGTGACAAGGCTCACGTTATCGAAGGTCTGTCCTTGAAAAGCCCCTATGTGAAGGTCGGGTACGGGAGAGACTGCCGTCCGTATAATATTGTTGACTTGCGAGAATCGAATGCTGTCGCGGTGAATGAGAAGACTTATTTTGAAAGTATCCGTGCGCTTCATCTGATGAAGTCGGGGAAGAGTTTCTCCGATGCAAAAAAGCAGGCTGGCCGTGAATTTCTTGAAGCATTTGGCGCCAATGACGCTTTGTGCGATAAGGACGAAACGACCTGTATGAAAAACAAGGATTATAGTGACTACATCCGGATTGTTGCCAATTTTGTGGATTATTCAACAGAAGATACTCTTGTTGCAAGGTTTGAAAAGTGTGGCAATCTTACTTGTGATGAAGAGGCTATGAAAAAGCGCTATATGACGGAAATCTCGGATCTTGTCTGGGATAGTAATGTAGAAGGATCGAGTGATGATGAGCGTTCCTATCTGGGGGATTTCTATGCGAAGTTGATCGGGGAAGGTTCGTGTACGGCCGAGAACGAAGGCAAGTCTTATGAAATGTTGCGTTCGGTAAGGGCGTACCTGCCTGTTGTCATGAGTTGCCATTCTGGAAAATGGAAGATTGCGTATAAAGAAATGGAACATACGATGGGAACGATGACTGATGAACGCAATGGAAAGACGTATAAGACCGTAACGTATGATTTGAACGGTACGACCCAGACTTGGTTGGCTGAACAGTTGGCTTACGCTTTGGATGGTTTGCAAGTTCCGTGCGAAGAAGATTCGGCGCTCTGTGGCTCTTACTTTATAGAAAATGCGCTGAATGTAGATTCTTCTTTGGTGTATCCGTCTGCAGATTCCTGTATGAAACTCAAGTTTAGCGAGTGTACTTGGTGTTCGGAAGACGCAACTCCTGAAAATTTTAAAGATGAGTGCAGAGATCGTTCTGATCGCTATATTAGCTTGAAGTCCGTGGCTGTTGTAGAATCGGTGATGAAGGAAAAGGGCGTTTATCAGGGAATCTGTCCTGATGGGTGGCACATTCCGACGTTCGATGAACTGAATAAGTTGCTGGATTATCTGTTGGAATTCTATAAGCCCATGATTTCGGAATCGGCTAAAAAAGAAATTGACGAAGACGAAAAGAGATCGTGGGTGTATGAGCTGCTCAATACCACGGCTTTAGGTGATCCGATTGGCTTTGGGTTGGACCGTTATAGTCCGGGCTTCTTTGCAATAGAAGGTTCTTTTCCTCTGCCTGTGTTTAATTTTGGATACTCGTCGGGTGAATATGCGCAGATTTCTGCGTTTGTCCGCTGCGTCAAGGATTAGAATTTTTTGTTAGGAGGAAGGGAAGACGGGCTTCGGCCCGCCTTCTTTTTTCTTTGTCATTCCCGGCTTGACAGGGAATCTCCTTTTGCGAAATATTGTATCTTTACTCTATCTTGCGCCTTATGTGCGTAAAAAGGATTTATTATGAAACTTGGTAAGACTGAACTCCGTTTGAATGCAGAAATTGAAAAGCGTGGTGCCTTGTTTGCCGTGCTATTGGATCCGGATACGTCGGACGAAGCCGCCTTTGTTAAAGCCGGCTCCCTTGCTGCAGAGAACGGTGCTGACCTCCTTTTGGTGGGTGGCTCTTACCTCGGTAACTTTACGCTTCCCAAGCAGGTGGCGGCCCTAAAGGCGAATGTCGATTTGCCGGTGGTCCTTTTCCCGGGTGGAGCATCCCAGGTCGTTCCTGGCTTTGATGCCATGCTTTTCATGACGCTCGTGAGCGGTCGCAATCCGAACTATCTCATCGACGAACAGGTTCGCGGTGGTGCCCTCGTGCGCGCGCTCAATATGGAAGCGATCCCGACGGCTTACCAGCTCATCAACAGCGGCAAGCGTACGACGGTCGAATACATCAGCGGCACGATGCCGGTTCCCGCCAACAAGCCCAAGCTCAGTATGGTGAACTCCATCGCCGCAGAACTTATGGGCATGCGCTACGTTTACCTCGAAGCGGGTAGCGGCGCCGAAGAACCCGTCCCGGTCGAACATATTGCCTACACGCGCAAGGCCACCGAAATGACCATCATCACCGGTGGTGGCATCAAGGATCCGCAAACTGCCGCCGTCCGCGTTGCCGCCGGCGCACAGATCATCGTGACTGGAACCCTCTGGGAAAAGGTCAACGATCCTGCTTTGCTTAAAGAATTCGCCGCCGCCATCCACGTGAAAGGCTAAAAAGCTCGCTTTTATAACCTTTGAATTGCTAAAGCATTACGCCTGTCACCCCGGCCATTGTGCCGGGGTGACCTATTGCCTCGACCACTTTTGTCACCCCGGACTGTCATCCCGGACTTGTTGCGCAAGCGCAACACCCTTCGGCTCAACCATGCCAAAATGCAAGCATTTTGTCGCGGCACTCGCCTCGTATGTTTTTCCGGGACGGGGTCACCTTTTTTTATAGCGCTTTTAAAAAACTTGTTCTTATAGAAAAACCCTAATTCATAATTTTAAATTATGAATCCGATTGAAAGAAAGTATTAGTCAAAACGGCTAAATCCATCTACATTTGTGCCCGAAAAAAAGAGCTCTTGAAAAATTCATCGTTAAAAACAATCTTAAGGAGATTGAATTTATGAAGTTCAAGTTCATTGCCGTGGCATACCTCGTTCTCGCTATTGCCGTGCTGTTTACGGCTTGCGAAAAGGTGGAAAACTGCCACTATGATGAAGTCGCCAAGACGCTCAAATGCCAGGGCCAGACGTACTCTACCGTCGAAACGGGTGACCGTGTCTGGATGGCCGAAAATGCCAATCTCATGAATTTCGATTCTAGCTATTGCTATGGCAATAACCTCGACAACTGCAAGAAGTACGGCCGTCTTTATGACTGGAAGTCCGCCAATGACGCTTGCCCCACGGGTTGGGAGCTCCCGAAACAGGCCGACTTCGAAAAGGCTGATCTCAAGCTTTTGAACATCGGCAAGGATGGCTTCCGCTATTACGACGGAAAGTTCGCCGACGAAAACGTAAGCGCAAGCTTCTGGACTGCCGATGAATTCGACGAATCCC
>Ga0310786_10011160_pt1 | contig 11236 bp, 8 predicted proteins | sample AusTroGonzalo_MG_FD_203881 | JGI IMG/M metagenome (GOLD analysis project Ga0310786, IMG submission 203881) | Bovine rumen microbial communities from tropical cattle in Woodstock, Queensland, Australia - Gonzalo_03 (v2) (version 2) | ecosystem: Host-associated > Mammals > Digestive system >...
CGCAGTCGTGATAGGGAAGCCCAACAGGCTGATGCTCGAGATGGCCGCTCTGGAGATGGGCGTGGAGCCCGAAGGAACGGTCATGGTGGGCGACCGTCTCTACACGGATATGAGGATGGGCATAGACGCAGGGATATCCACCATACTGGTGCTCTCGGGGGAGACCTCGAGGAAGGACCTCGAAGGATCCGGCGTCAAGCCGACTTACATACTAGATTCCGTCAAGGACATACCGAGTATGCTCTGAACCGGAAGGTCAAAGGCGGATTTACTTACTATTTTTTCGTCCGTTCTTCGGGATTCAGTGCCAAATACTTACTAAAAACGCTGTCAAATCGGATTCTATTTAAATACCTAAACGCGCATTCATATTTAATACGCGCACGTAGGCACAAGGGATGCACGGACTGCGAACAATGCGCGGACAGGGATGCGGACAACAAGGTTGTTCGTCCTCCGACGGGGGAATCGGATGCACTTAAAACAGGTCGAGATGGAGAACTTCAAATCCTTCGGCGGGAAGGTAACAGTACCGCTGATGGAAGGCTACACGGCTGTCACGGGACCGAACGGTTCAGGTAAATCGAATATCACCGATGCAATCCTGTTCGTCCTTGGACCCAAGAGTCCGAAGGCAGTGCGTGCAGGAAGGCTCACCGATCTGATCTTCGACGGAGGAAAGAGCAAGAACAAGGCCTCTTACATGAAGGTCTCCCTCATCTTCGACAACACCGACCGTATCATGCCATGGGATGCCGACGAGGTCAGGCTGACCCGTTACATCAAGGTGTCCGACAACGGTCAGGATTACAGCTCATACTTCTACATCAACGACCAGAAGTCCACCCTCACCGAGTTCGACAACCTCCTCACAAAGGCAAGGATCAGCGCCGAAGGATACAATCTGGTCCAGCAGGGTGATGTGACCCACATAGTCCAGATGGGTAACACCCAGAGGAGGGGAATCCTCGACAGCATCTCCGGAATCGCAAGTTTCGATGCGGATATAGATAAGGCGGAGACAGAGAAGAACGAGGCATATTCCAACCTCGAGAGGATCACGATCGTCACCGACCAGCTGGCCATAGACGTCAGGAAGCTGGAGAAGGACCGCGAGGACGCACAGAAATACGTGAAGTTCAAGGACGACCTGGAGATGGCGAAGGCGCAGTACTCCCACAGGAGGCTGCAGATGTCCAACGCCGCATACGAATCCCAGAACCAGCAGATAGACAAATTCAGCCAGAAGATCCAGACCCTCGCCGCCGAGAAAGCGGACTACGAGAAGAAGAGGGACGATAAGATCCGCGAGATCGCCGATCTCGAGCGCGAGATCGAGGCCAAGATCGGTTCCGAGTACACCGAGCTCAAGGAGAAGATCGAGGCGGTCAAGATCGATTACGCCACCAAGAAGGACAAGGTCGAGACCACAGAGGCCGACCTGGAGGAGCAGTACACCTTCAAGGCGAAGTTCGAGGAATCGATCTCAGAGAACAATATCCAGGCCACCGCATTGGCCGAGAACAAGGCTCAGCTCTCCATCAAACTGGAGGCAGCGGAACAGGAGAAGGATGTTCAGACCAAGGAGGAGAAGAGGATCTCCGATCTGATCTCGAACACCGGCGGAGAGCAGAAGGAGCTCCAGGAGAAGCTCGACAAGATCGAGCTGGATTCCGATCAGTGCTCCAACGACCTGCTCAGCGCCCAGGCCGTATATTCCAAGTCGGAGACGGCGTCGGAGGACGCGCATGCGGCATACGCATCTCTGGACGAGAAGGTCCAGAACATAGATTTCGAGATCAAGGATGCCAAATGGAGCCTCGATCAGATCAAATCCGAGTCGGGACCCAGCATGGAGGACATCGGACTGAAGATTCTGGACGCCAAGAAGAGGGAGTCCGAGCTGGAGAAGCAGGAGAGGGAGCTCAACGATGCCTACCGCAGGATCGACGATGAGTACAAGGCCCTCCAGGCGGAGAAGAAGGTATCCGACAGGATGAACCAGGGCAGCGTGGCCGTGGAGGCCATCCTGGAACTTAGGAACAGGGGCGAGATGCCCGGAATCCATGGAACGATACAGGAGCTGGCAACGGTCGACGAGGGTTACGAGACGGCGCTGTCCGTCGCGGCAGGCAGCAAAATGCAGGCTGTCGTCGTGGACGACGACCAGGTGGCAGCCGATGCGATCGCTTACCTCAAGAAGGAGAAGCTCGGCAGGGTCACGTTCCTCCCGCTGACGAAGATGATGGGCGGAAAGCCCAGGGCGAAGGCCATCATGAGCGAGAAGGACTCAGAGGGCTACGCCATCGATCTGATAAGTTTCAACCAGAAGTACTACAACGCATTCTGGTACGTGTTGGGCGACACACTCGTCGTCAAGGACATGGACACCGCCCGCAGGATCATGGGCGGAATAAGGATCGTCACGAAGGCCGGCGAACTCATCGAGGCGTCCGGTGCGATGGTCGGAGGTACCATCAACCAGCAGAAGATGATGAAGTTCGGCCCCGCATCAGAGGACAAGCTCACCCAGCTCGGCGAGAAGCTCAAGAAGGCATCGGAAGCCTTGGAAGGAGTCAGGACCGACATCAGGAAGGTCCGTGACGAGATCCGCGCACTGGATGACGAGATGCGCAGTTCCGCATCCTCCGGAGTGGAGGTAAGGGAGAAGGCAGCCGGACTCAAGGCCAAGGTAACGGAGCTGGAGAAAACCAAGAAGGAGACCCAGCAGGCCCTGCAGGAGGCCAGGGAGAAGATGTCCGCGGTCGACGCGCAGATGGCCGATGCAAGGAAGAACTTCACGGAGCTGTCCGAGCGCATGACTGCCCTCACCGATGAGAAGAACAAGATCAAGGACCGTCTGTCGGAGATAGCCCCGGCGGACCTCCAGAACAAGATACAGGCGGTACGCGACAAGCTGTACAATCTGAACGGGGAGATCTCCGATTTCAAACTGCAGATAGGCGGTGCGGAGACCGAGATCGTGGGATTGGGTAAGCAGAACGAATCCCTGCAGATGCAGCTGGATTCGGTCAACCAGACGATCGATGATGACAAGAGGATAATCGATGACAACAAGGCCCAGATGGAGCGCGCCAAGGTCGATCTCGACGCATTGCGCGCCATCGAGACGGAGATGGAGAAGGGACTCGGCGACCTGCGCAGCAAGAAGGACGACCTCGTCAGCGAGAGGTACGAGCTGGAGACCCAGGTCAGGGACAGGGTCACGGCCATCGAGAATGCCAACGCATCCATCGAGAGCTTCAGGGCCCAGCTGGAGATAATCAGACAGCAGATCGTCCAGTTCCAGGAGGAGGTCGATGCGATAACCTTCGAGGTAGCTCAGCCCATACCCTCCGAGGAGGAGATCAGGCGCATGATCAGGTCATGCGAGAACTCCTTGGATCAGCTGGGCAACGTCAACCTGCGCGCCATCGAGGACTACGACGAGAAGAAGGCCCGTCTGGACGCGCTCAACGAGCAGGTGGAACAGCTCAACAAGAACATAGACGAGCTGACCGCGCTCACAGATTCGCTCAAGAGCAAGAAGAAGGGACTGTTCATGGAAGCGTACACCGCCGTGGACGAGAACTTCAAGAAGATCTACGCACAGCTCTCCGGAGGAGGAGAGGCATACATGGCCCTGGAGGACGAGGTCGACCCGTTCAACGGCGGCCTCATAATCAACGCGAAGCCCAGGAACGGAAAGCTCCTGAGGCTGGAGGCGCTCTCCGGAGGAGAGAAGTCCCTCACAGCGCTGTCATTCATTTTCGCGATCCAGGAGTACCAGCCGTCCCCGTTCTACGTATTGGACGAGGTGGACATGTTCCTGGATTCGGTCAATTCGGAGATGGTCGCCCACAGGGTGAAGGAGAGCTCCAGCAAGGCACAGTTCATACAGGTGTCCTTGAGGAAGGTCGCATTGGCGGTCGCAGACCAGCTGATCGGCGTCACAAGGCCGCCGTCAGGCATCAGCAAGATCATAATACAGCCCGATCTGGCTGAGGTCTCAAAATACGAAGATGAGGCTGTAAAGAACAACGAGGCGATCTGATATGGATGGGAACATAAGGATTGAGGATCTGGAGCAGCACCTGCTGTTCCACAAGGCTATGACTGAGAACACAGAGACCTACCAGAGGATAGGCGGATACATGGACATCCTGTCCAAGGCGGAATCCGGAGAGAGGCTCCAGGATCCCGTGGACGAGGCCATCCGTTCCGTATTCAGCCTGGTGCTGGAGAACGGCATCGACCCCTGGGAGATAGATCTCTCCGAGTTCGTTAGGCTGTACAACATGAAGGTGGTCAGCGACTCCTTCGACATGATAGTGGCAGGAAAGCTCATGCTGATGGCATGGAAGATCCTGAGGCTTCAGTCGGAGTCCACACGCACCAGGTCGGAGCCCCCGGAGGAGATCTTCGAGGAGGTCGACGACGGCTTCTTCTACGAGGACGAGGACATGATGGTCGTGCCCGAGGTCATACTGACCGAGGCCTTCCAGAGGGAACCCGTGCGCCCGGTGACCATGTACGAGCTCATCGACGCATTCGAGGAGGCCAGGGCCGAGATCGAGATCCAGCAGGAGAGGGAGCGCGTAAGGTCGCAGCTGAAGGCCAAGGAGCCCACCAAGTTCGACAACAAGGCCCACGAGGAGGACGACCAGAGGGACGTCGAGGAGGTTTGGAGCAGGATCCAGAAGCTAGGCACAGGCCAGATCTGCATCGAGGACCTGTACACAGCGGACCTCAAGGAGAACCTCAAGACCTTCGTATCCATCCTCCACCTGGTGAGGGTAGGACGTCTCGATGTCTGGCAGGAGAGCCTTCCCTACGGGGAGATCTACGTGGAGATCATGACTGAGGAAGCGTCCGGCACGATCGAGGACAACCTCGGCGGACGTATCGAAGCGGTGATGTGACTTGGACGCCAAGGGCGCTGTAGAGGCGGCCCTGTTCTCGAGCTCCGAGAACCTCCGCATATCAGAGATCGCGGAGAAGACCGGGCTCCCCGTCGAGGAGGTCCGCACCGCCGTGATGGATCTGCGCAGGGAGTACGAGGAGAGGGATTCCGCGATCCAGATAGCCAAGATCGGCACGGAGTACAGGATGATGCTCAGGCCGGAGTACTCGGAGTGCACCGGCACATTCGCGAAGGCGGAGCTCGCCGGAGGCGTCCTCCGCACGCTCACCACCATAGCCTACTACCAGCCGGTCCTGCAGTCGGAGCTTTTCAATCTCCGCGGTCCCCGCGTGTACGATGACGTCCACACCCTGGTCGACATGGATTTCGTCGCCAGGAAGAGGGCCGGGAACACCTGGGAACTCACCACCACGAAGAAATTCGTCGAGTATTTCGGAATAGGCAGCACCAAGATCAAGGACATACAGGCCTGGATCAAGGCGAGGGCCACCAACCTCGGCGACGAGAAGAAGGAATGATTCTGGCCGGTCCGGTCTCCCATACCGGACGGCCCTTTAATCCGAAGATATATATCGCCCGATTCTGTAGTGCCTTTTCGGTGCGATGTCTGGAACATCGCATTAGTAAGGTTTTCGCTATGTGGCTGCAGGCGGGAAGTAATACGGTCAAAGGAACCATCAACGATGGTTTGGATGTGGAGTTCGCACTCAAACTGGGAAAGACTCTGGGAAAGATCTACGGGTCGCCGGTCGCCGTCGCTATGGACGGAAGGACCTCCAACATCATGTTGAAGTCAGCCCTTTCTGCGGGCATAATGTCCGTCGGATGCGACGTCCTCGACCTGGGAATGGTCCCTACCCCGCTCATCCAATATTACATGTCCCAGCACCCCGAAGTCAAAGGCGGTGTGACCATCACCGCGTCCTTCGCCGGCACCGAGATCAACGGTTTCAGGATAATGAAGGCAGAAGGCATCGAGGACCCGATCTTCGATCACCGCTACAGCATCGAGTCGGTGAAGAACGATAACTATCAGGTCCCGGGACCCCAGATCGGGGAATTGTTCATAGCCGGAGATTTCATCGAGAGCTACACCCAGTCCATCCTGTCCCAGGTCGATGCGGACATGATCCGCAAGGCCGGCCTCAAGATCTGCGTGGACTGCCGCAACCAGGCGGTCGCCAACATCGTTTCCAGCATCCTCGAGGAACTCAACGTGGACTGCATCTACATCGGAGGGGACAGTTCCGCTCTCGACGAGGAGAGACAGGTCAAGCTGGGTCATATCGTTAAGAGCCAGGGATTGGACCTAGGTGTAGCGATAGAGATGGATGCCGACCACTGCCTCTTCGCCACCTCGAAGGGACCTGTGTACGGCGACAAGAGCTTCGCCGTGATAGCCAAGGAGATCCTTTCCAACAACAAGGGAAAGGTGGTCATACCGATCAACTCGACCACGCTCATGGACGATGTCGTCGAGGAGTGCGGAGGTCTGCTGCTACACTGTTCAGTCGGCGAGCAGTCGGTCTCCAGGAAGGTCAAGGAGAACATGGCGGTCCTGGGCGGAGACATATTCGGATGCATCGTCATCCCCGGACATCTGTCCACATGCGATGCGATGATGGCGATGGTCAAGATGCTGGAGATAGTGGTCAAGCACGGGCCTCTTTCCAAGCAGATCAAATCGTTCCCCACCTACTATCTGTCCAAAGGTTCGCTGGAATGTCCGGAGGACCAGATCCAGTCCAAACTGGACAGGTTCAAGAACCAGTACAAGGACGAAAGGATCGATATGGTGGACGGCGTCAAGGTGTATCTGGACGGAGGATGGATCATGGCCAGGCATTCCAACGTCAACGGCATGATCAAGGTCTATGTACAGGCTGATACCAAAGAGCAGGCCGACAAATGGATCCAGGAGACCTTGGACAGTCTGTCCAAGTGATCAGTTATTGTTCTTAGCGTAAACCGCGATGGCTTCGTTGATGAGCCTTGCGGCGAGAATTGATGTTATGCCGGAAGGATCGGCAGGCGGACAGACTTCACAGACATCGAATCCGACGAGTCTGTCGCCGACGGCGTTTATGACCTTCTTGACATCGTAGGGATGGAGTCCGAAGGGTTCGGGAGTGCCTGTCCCCGGAGCATAGGCCGGGTCGATACCGTCTATGTCGATGGTCAGATAGATGTGCTCGTGCTTGACGCTGTCCAGGGCCTTCTTGATGGCCCACTCGATACCGTTGTCGAATACATCATAGGCGCTGACGAAAGGTATCACATCGTCCCTGTCCAGTTCCTCTTCTCCGATGGCGCGGCATCCGATAACGAACGTGTTCTCCACGCCTACATGATCCGCCGCACGTCTCATTATGCATGCGTGGCTCAGAGGGGTCCCGAGATACTCGTCCCTCGAATCAAGGTGGGCATCTATCGATATGACGGCGATATCGTTCGCGTCGAAGTTCTTCACCACGGGGATGTTGACGGAATGCTCTCCGCCGATCGTGATGGGGAACTTGCCGTCCCTGATGGCCGGCCCCACTGCGAAGTCCACTTCCTGGACCATGTCCTCCGGCATGACGAAGTCATCGACGTTGCCGTAGTCGCAGATCGCAGGCAGGTCCTGATGGATGCCGTGCTCGAAATGTATCTCTTCAAAATTGTAGGAGGCCCGCCTTATGGCGGTGGGTCCCTCCCTCGCGCCTGCTTTGAAACAGGCGGTGTGGTCATATTGGACTCCGAATATGACGATGTCCGACTCCTCGTATTCAGAATCAGCACCGGCATATCCGAGTCCGTATGAAATTTTACCAGTCCTCACATGAACTTGTATCTGCCCATAGCGACGAGGTACAGGACTTCAGCCCCCTCCTCGATCTTCTGCTCGGCATCTGAGTTCATAACGATCGACAGGTTCTCGAATGTCTCGAGGTCCATGACGAGTGCCTCGTCTCCGGTGATGGACAGGATCTGTCCCTTCCTCTTGTCGATCATGGGGACCTGGACTTTTGTGCTGACAGGTCCAACGATGGATTTCTTTGCTCCGGTGAAGATGCTGACTGCATCGATGTTCGCCTTAGCGGATCCGTGCTTTCCGGGCTTGGATGTCGTAATCTTGACGATCTTACAAGGCTCTTCGTCAACGTTGACATACCTTCCCTCTTTCAGCTCTCTGATCTCTTTCATCTCCCACATTGGTTCACTTTCCTATGGATTATACGATCCAGCTCATGGCCGGTAGTTCACTTCCCCGATGGAAGCGAATACATGCAAGCCGTAAACGTGTACAGACCTCATGCTATCTGGCTCGGATATCGCTGTTTAATATTATAATATATCCGCGCGTCGGATGGCATCGGTATCGTTATCGATACCATGCAGAGAACAGAATCATCTGACGTTGTTCAGCCAGGAGACGAACATGGCGCATTCGCCGCGGTAGTTCCTCACATCATCCTTGCTTCCGCCGGCGACATCCTTCTTGAGGGCCTTCTCCCACTTCATGTCCAAAGCGTGTCCGTACTTCTTCATGTACTCGAGGGCACGGGACGAGAGGCTAATGTCGACTACTATTGTGCCAGCAACCTTGAAAAGGTGGTTGCTCTGCACGTCCTTGATGGCGTTCCAGTTGGACTGATCCAACTGATCCGTGACCTTCATCGATTCCTCGCTTTCCTTCAGGATCTCAGACGACGCGGTCTGGAATCCCTCTTTGAGCTCAGGGATGGTGTAGTAATCGCTGAGCCTCTTGTTGTTCTCGTAGGTCCTGACGTTCTGCAGGTCGTCGCGAGTCATCTTCCTGAGGGTGGCGAACATGCGTTTGAAGTCCCTCTCCCTGTCGTCGATGTAGTTGTTGGCGAACGTAACGATGGCGTTCATGTACTGCTCGTCCGACATCGCGACCGATTCCCTCTCTCCCCTCATGCTCTCGGCGATATTATGCGCCGCCGTGGCCTTCCTGAAGTCCGAAGGCAGGTATGCGATGAACTTGATGTACTGGGGGGCCGGGTCGTTGGCTATCATGTCCTGAGCCTTGTCCGCATACTTTATCGCGCCCTCGTAGTCCTTGGATGCGATGCAGTGCAGTGAGGCCGATATGGTGTCGGCGAAGTTCTTCTCCTTCTCCAGGTTGGCGATGCCGGCATCGGAAAGCTCCTCCCTGATCTGTCCGCCACAATACTCGCAGTAGCAGATTCTTTTGCCGGGAGGCATCTGGGCTGGTGCTCCGCACTGAGGACAGATTATCGATGTGACGGCCATTGACACTCACTTCAGTAACGTGGTGTATGTCTTACCACCCATTAAAGCATTAGGCAGAAGGCGGGTTTTTGGCCCGTTCTAGGGGAGGTTTCCGACTGCCTGATTCGGGATCATTTCGGACCATTCTGGAGGTAAGCGGACCCATTGTGTCGACAATGGATGAAGTAGTAATCATAATACTTTTATGATGACGTTGACATTCATTTTTTGGTCTCGATGGCAGAGGTGGGATACAGCTCGGAATACGAAGTCTATCTGACCGAGAAGAACGGGGTTCAGATAGTGATCAATTCGCTCAGCCTTTCTATTCTCAAGATAATGCGCTCCCGCGAAGTCTCGCCGTCCGACATAGCCATAACATTGGATGTTCCGAAATCGACCATTCAAGGGAACATCAGTAAGCTTCTGCACATGGGCATCGTCACGCAGGAGACCCGTGTCGGGGACGCGAGGAGCGTCGTGTACCATATCGGCGCCATGCTCCTGTTCTGCAGCGATACCGACGTCGATTGGCAGTTCAGTGCAAGGGCCGCTTCCGTGGCCCGTATCATCAACAACGGCAGATGTACGAGCAGAGAGGATCTGTCCCTGTACGCCGCTTCGCTCACAGAGTCGGGACTCAATATCACGCAGGGTCTCTTTAACGTAGGTGCAGCGCTCACTAGGAACATCAATGACCCAGCATGGATAAACCGCATGCTTTCCAACATGGTGAACCAGTGCAAGCCTTACGGGATCCAGACCAGTATGGACACCAACGACGGACTCAATCTGGTGTTCAGGTCGGAGAACAAGGACATCTCCGATATCCCCATGATCGTCGTGCCTATGCTCGGTGCGATAGTCTCCAACGCCAACAGGCTGATAGGATACAACCTCTCCCACGAGGTCTCTCTGAAGGTGACCGAGGGAGGTCACCGTGTGGATATACACGTCGCGATGTACGAGGGTCAGGAATACGATTCCAGCATGCACATCTCCTTGAACAACATCCCGCCAAGGATTGACGAGCCCTTCTCCATCTATTCCGTTCACGGCAAGGCCGTCCTGTTCCAGAATCCGACCATGATGAGCGTTCTGGACTGCCTCTGTTCTTCCGATTATTCACTCAACGAGCTCGAGAACGTGACCAACCTCTCGAAGGCCACGATCTATGCCGCGATAACCAAACTGGTCAGCATGGGTGCGGTAGACACCCTGAAGGAGCAGGGAACGGTAATGAAGTACCATCTTTCGGCCGATCCTATCCTGTTCCTCACGGATGCCAACCTGGACGGCATCAAGAAGCTGAAGGACATCTCGTACAACTTCCAGAAGGGATACATCGACTATTATTCGGCGGTCATATCGTTCGCCATGATCTCGATCGAATGTCTGGGAATCCACTTCGACAAGATGTTCGTGAGGGCCGGCAGGAACACTGCCGTATCAGTGTTGGAGATCAACCCGAGCATACAGCCGCAGGAGATCGTAGACTTGGCATGCAACATGGTGTCGGTCCCGGACTATGCCCACGTGGAGACATACATCCCGATCAGGCTCAGGATCACCCTTTCTCAGAGCACTCTGTGGGAATCTTGGCCCAGCGATTTCGTTCTCGGTTTCATATCCGAAGGCCTCACCCACTTGGTAGGCAAAGGTTACAAGACGATAGTCGAGGTCAGGCGCGAGGGCGAGGATTCTCCTTATGCCGTCATTTCCGCATGATGAAGACAAACGGTTTTCGGAACGATGTTTGTTCTATTCTATACTAACCTATAATAGGGCAGGATCTAGGTGTCGGCAGTTTGCCTGCCAGCAGTTTTTGATTGTTAACTTTCGTACTTCAAAAATAAAATTCATTTTGATGTAATTTGAACGTCAAAATCAAATAAAAACCGATTGTTATTGGATGGATGTATCCTATATCCATGCACACTTTCCTACTTCGCCCCAACTAGTATTTAAAGAATCACGGAAATAGTGACCAATTACAACCATTTAAATGTTTTTTTTGTCCTAAAAATTTGAACGAGTAAATCAAACTAGACCGTTCAATATTTAAATGTTGCT
>Ga0310786_10011161_pt1 | contig 11235 bp, 7 predicted proteins | sample AusTroGonzalo_MG_FD_203881 | JGI IMG/M metagenome (GOLD analysis project Ga0310786, IMG submission 203881) | Bovine rumen microbial communities from tropical cattle in Woodstock, Queensland, Australia - Gonzalo_03 (v2) (version 2) | ecosystem: Host-associated > Mammals > Digestive system >...
AATAGCATCCATACGGTATCGAGTGATAATCCTATTTCGTTCATAATCCTAATTTTTTACTTTTTACCTTGTTTACTTTCTCACCTTCTCACTTCTTGTCCTTCAGTACAGTGTCACCATTCTCACCTGTACGGATGCTCCAGGTGTCGATCATGTCGCTCACGAAGATACGACCATCGCCTACCTCACCCGTATGTGCCACTTCCAGAATCACCTTGACTGTCGGTTCTACCAGCGGATCGCGACATACGATGGTCAGAGCCACACGCTCTATCACGTCCGTTGAGTACTGAACGCCACGGTATATCCTCTCCTGTCGGCTCTGTCCGATGCCATGAACGTTGTGGTACTCAAACCAGTCGATGTCCGAGTTGAGCAAAGCCTCCTTCACATCCTCGAACTTCGTCTTGCGGATAATTGCTTCAATTCTTTTCATACCTTTTTACCTTATTAAATTAATACTAAACCCTCTCATTGGGTTACGTTTACTAACACTTTGTTATGTTCACGCTGCAAAGTTACGACATTCTGCTCGATAATCTAAAGAAAATCTGTCGTTTTGTTTGTTAAACATACACCAAACTAACAATATGTAAACACAACGGCAAGCTTTCCTTTCATTTTGCTAACACTTTGCACTGAAACGCTGTCATTTCGTTACAAAACGTCAGTTTGTATATAATTGTGTACGAACACACCAAGATTTGTGCTTAACAACAAAAACCGCGAGACCTGTTACAGCCTCGCGGATAGGTAAAAATATGTTATTAATGATTATGATTAGCCCTTACTCCACGCTTCTATGCGATCAAGGGCTTCCTCTGTTTTCTCATGACTGCTGAATGCAGTAAAGCGCACGTAGCCTTCGCCTGAGGGGCCAAAGCCCACGCCAGGGGTGCAAACCACGTTGGCACCATAAAGCAAAGCCTCAAAGAATTGCCAAGAACCCATGCCATCGGGCGTGCGCATCCATATATAAGGTGCATTCTCACCGCCATACACCTCGTAGCCAAGGGCACGCAGGCGTTTCAGCATGCGCTGAGCGTTGTCCATATAGTAATCGATGGTTGCTTTGATTTGCTGCTTGCCCTCAGGCGTATAGATAGCCTCAGCAGCACGCTGCGAGATATAGCTCGTACCATTGAACTTCGTACACTGACGACGCAGCCACAACTGGTTCAGGGGGATGCGCTCGCCTTCGAAGGTCGAGACGGTGACCTCCTTAGGTACTACCGTATAACCGCAACGCACACCCGTAAAGCCTGCTGTCTTCGAGAACGAGTGGAACTCGACAGCACACTTGCGTGCACCACGAATCTCGTAGATGGAGTGTGGTATCTCTGGGTCGCGGATATAGGCCTGATAGGCTGCATCGTACAGAATCAGCGCATCGTTCTTCAATGCGTAGTTCACCCACTTGCGCAGTTCAGGTTTGGTAATCACCGTACCCGTTGGGTTGTTGGGATAACACAGGTAGATGACGTCGACAGGACGACCAGAGGGCAGGGGTGGCACAAAGCCGTTCTCTGCCGTACAAGGCATATAGCGCACGTTCGTCCAGCGTCCGTCGCGATAGTTGCCACAACGACCAATCATCACGTTCGAGTCTATATAGACGGGGTAGATGGGGTCAGTCACGCCTATGAAGTTGTCCCAGTGCAGCAGCTCCTGGAAGTTACCCGTATCCGACTTGGCACCATCGTTGATGAAAATCTCGTCGATGTCCAGATGGACACCACGTGGCAGGAAGTCGTTCTTCAATACCGCTTCGCGCAAGAAGTCGTAGCCCTGCTCAGGCCCGTAGCCACGAAATCCCTTGACGGTACCCATTTCGTGGGCAGCCTTGTGCATCGCCTCTACAACGGCTGGTGCCAGTGGTTGCGTCACGTCGCCAATACCTAATGATATGACGTCTGCCTTAGGGTGCATCACCTTGAAGGCGTTCACTTTCTTGGCAATGTCAGCGAACAGATAGTTGTTCTGCAGGTTCAGGAAATGAATGTTTACTAATGCCATATTGCGAAAATTTTCAATTTTCTAAATATTAAATATAAAATAATAAATGTCGTATTACTTTTTTATTTATTCTTTTTTATTTAGGGCAAAGCCCGCATCGATCTCGCCGTCGAACACGAAGGCTGCAGGTCCCGTCATATAGACGTGGTTATCGGCCTCGCGCCACTCAATGTGAAGCTTTCCGCCATCCATCACGATGGTGCTTTGGCGTCCTGCCTTACCAGTCAGTGCTGCAGCGACAGCCGTTGCACAAGCGCCTGTGCCACAGGCCTGCGTGATACCACTGCCACGTTCCCATACGCGCGTTCTTATACTACCATCACTTTCTATACGCGCAAACTCAATGTTGCAGCGTTGGGGGAAAGCAGGATGAAACTCCAGCGTACGACCTGTCTCGCCCACCTGGTCCACATCGTCTGTAAAGATGACGTAGTGCGGATTGCCCATCGAGACGAATACACCTTTAATAATATCGCGCGAACCAATAAACAGGTCCTCGTCTTCCAGCACGGGCTCCAACATATCCACTGTCACGCTTTCCACGATGCCGTCCTTGACATGCAACTGCAACGTCTTGACACCCGACAGCGTCAGCAATCGGATCTCCGTTTTTGTCGTCAATCCCCGTTCGTACAGGTATTTACCTATGGAGCGACTGGCATTGCCACACATCATGGCCTCGCTACCGTCTGCATTATAGATGTGCATAGAATAGTCAGCCTCAGGCACAGGCGAAGCACCAATCAGAACCAGTCCGTCAGAGCCAATGCCCTTATGCCGGTCGCTCCATATCCGAGCCGCCTCTTGGGGGTTGGGCACCAGCTGCTCCATCGTATTGACATAGATGTAGTCGTTGCCGCAACCATGCATCTTCGTAAATCTGATTTTTTGTGCCATTTTGCTACTTTTCTTTAGAGTTTGCTATCCTTTTGTCATCAAAAACGCTGCAAAGGTAAGCAAAAAGAAGGAATTCGCAAAAGAATCCCTCCGTTTTGTTTGTTTAAAAATGCAAATAACTGTCAATTTGTAAAGCTCACGCCCTTTCCAACTGTCATTTTGCTATCTATCGTGTCACGAATCACGCAGATTCCTTACACTTTGTCAATTTACATAAGAGCCATCCTTTTTCCATCAATATTTTATCGTGGGGGATACCCCCACACCCCATTCTGTCCTTTCTTTCGGCGCGAAAGAAAGAACTAAAGAAAGCATCCACCTATCCTAAATCCTTCCCTATATGGAAGGACTACCGGATAATAGCGAGTCCGCTATTATCCAGATGTTTTGGTAAGGCGGGACGACGCCTTATCTTTTTTGATGGCTGGCGCATTATCCAACTATCATTCAATGCACCTTCTATGAGCGTAGCGAATTTAAAAAACTTATCGCGTCGTCCCGCGATACCAAAACCCAGAAAAAGTCGTGGCTGCTGCGACTTTTTCTTTTAGTCCTTGCCAGAGATTGGCGAGGATTTAGGAGTGGTCGAAGCCCTCTCTTACACGCCAAGAGAGGGTTGGGTGAGTTGTCGAAAAAAACATTGCAGGTCCACTGCATAAAGAAGGGGTATGGGGTATCCCCCCACTAAATGCTAAGTGATGAAAAGGCATTTTGCGGAATAGCAGAACGGCTTATAGGATGAAAGGGATAGCTTCTACGACAGCAAAACAAGTTGTTTTGGTATCGTAGAAGGCCTTTCTATCACCGTAAAGTACCATTCCTAAGACACCAAAACAAGTTGTTTTGGTATCGTAGAAGGCCTTTCTATCACCGTAAAGTACCATTCCTAAGACACCAAAACAACTTGTTTTGGTATCGTTATAGCAAGTGGTACTTTTCTTAGAACCATCACCTTACCTAACAAACAGATATTAAATACGTTAGAAGCAAAAGTGACACTTTTGCCAAAAATCATCATTCGAAAAAATAAGAAAGCCTCGCTTCGTATCCAAAACAGGCTGCGTATAGCAAAACGGCCTTTCTCTGGCAGAGAAACGGCCTCTCGCTGGTAGAGAAACGGCGTTTCTCTCATAGCGTTTCATTGTAACGCTCATCGCATTTCTTTGTTTCTCTTGCAGCGTTACAATGTTTTGCCGTTTAGGATAATTTAACTCGCGTATTTTTTGGATAATACGAAAATAATCCCTAAATTTGCAGTCGACATCTTTTTTTATGTCTTTACGGAAGAATAATTTGATTAACTAACTAAATAACAACATTATGAAAAAAGCATTACTAACAAAACTGATGCTCCTGCTATGCGCCCTAATAGCAGGTAGTTCGAGCGTGTGGGCGACGGATATTGTATATACACAAGTAACTGCTGCAAATCAGCTAAACGATGGTGATGAAGTGTTAATCGTATCAACATTTCCAACAAAATCAATAGCTATGTTGTCAACCGTGAGCACTACTTCTACCAAGTACATGACTGTTTCAGAGGTTACAATTTCAAACAATAATACGATAACATTAGCCGACAACTCTCCAATAACAGTATGGACTATTGAAAAGAATGAGAGTAATTATTCTTTCAAATCAGGTAACAATTACATCATTTCAAATAGTTCATCCAGTAATTCTGCAAATGTTTCCACAACTCTTGATAATAAAGCAAAACACACTATAGAGAATGTTACAGATGGATTATTTCAATTTAAGAATGTTGAAAATACATCTAAATATCTTAAAGGAGGTAACAGCGGCGATAGATTTGCTTATTATGCTTCTGGAACAAACAATACGCAATGGGTAAAACTATTTAAGAAGCCTGCTGATAATCGCGCTGCAACAACGGTAACTTTAAATACAGGCTATTCTACAGAGGCGTATATGGAGGAGGCAGTAGTTAGCCCATCTTTGAATAAAGTGTCGACAGCATCAGCAGATATTGATGGAGCGACTGTCACCTGGAGTAGTTCAAATACAAGTGTAGCTACCATAGCTGATGATGGCGTTATTACCCTCGTTGCACCTGGTAGCACAACCATTAAAGCAAGATATGCTGGGGACGAAACTAATTATAAGCCAAGCGAGGCCAGTTATGAATTAAAAGTATATGGCAGCTATACAACATTAGAACAAATTCATTCTGCAGTTTCCACAACAGAAACAAAGGTAAAATACACCTTTGCTAACGAATATATCACTTTTGTAAGCAGTGACAAAAAGAATATCTATATTTCTGATGGCACTCGAGGAATGGTGATATACAATAGTACTGCATATTCTTCTGATGCCATTGTCGTTGGTGCAAAACTTTCTGGTAGTATAAAGACAAAATTTAAGGATTTTAACGGAACTGTGGAGTTTACGACTATCTCTGATGCTAGTTTGACCGCCTTAATAAATGGTACAGAAAACGTTACTGCTTCAACAAAGGCCATTGATGCTATTGCAAAGGAAAATCAGAGTACGCTTGTAAAAATCGAAAATGTAACTTTTGATGGAAATACAGACGCATTTACCGTTGGCGTGAATTCAATTAAGTATAGCAAGAAGTTTAATTCTCAGGATTTAACAAACAATGCCACATACGACATTACAGGTATCATTATTATGTTATCTAATGAATTGTATATTGCCCCTCGAGCTGCAGCGGATATTTCATTGAAGTCCACACAGGATACTCCACAAAATGCATGGTATACTGACAATGGTAAAGGAACTGCTTTATCAACAATTACAATTAATAAGGCAGATGGTAATGTAAGTTATTTCTTCGATACAAATTCTACCGGAACTGTAACCTATGAAAGTTCTGTAACAACTGTTGCAACAGTTGACGAGAATACTGGAGAAATAACACCTGTAGGTTACGGAACGACTATTATTACTGCAAATACTGCAGGTAACTCGGATTTCTATGCAAGTAGCACCAGTTTCACGTTGAATGTTAAAGATGATTTTGTTGATTTACTTTTGCCAGGAAATGTTACATTTAGTGGTGATAACTATTGTGCATGGAGTAACATCAGTGGCCTCTGGTCAGGTGCTACATATGCAGGTAACAGCTATAAGGGTTCAACAAGATTCCAGCTCAAAGTTGATGATGGAGTAGGCATTGTAGTTACAGGTAGTGTGGGACGAGTTAAGAAAATTACTATTGCTTGGAATTCCGGAACAACTACTGATCGTACTTTGAATGTTTATGGCACTAACACACCATATACAACTGTTGGAGTTGGAAGTAACGAAGTAAGTCTTGGTAGTTTCAGCAGCAATACTCAAAATGTTACAGAACTTACTGTTGATGCAGCAAAGAACTATGGTTATATTAGAATTGCTGCTGCAGGTGGTGCACTCTATCTTGACAAAATACAGATTGAATGGGACAAGGATGTAAGATGTGTTGAAACAGGACAATATGAATGGGCAACATTTGTATCAGATCAAATACTCGACTTTGAAAATACAGGAGTAAAAGCTTATACAGTAACAGGCCATAGTGGCAATGCTATAACAAAGAGCGACGCTCTGACCACAGTTCCTGCAAATACTCCGTTGCTGTTGAATGCAGCTGAGGGCACATACGCAATTCCTGTAGCAGCAAGCAGCTCGACAAATGTTGATGGTAACCTGCTGAAGGCAGGCACAGGTGCAGCCGTAAGTGCAGAAGCAAACAAGACAAAGTATGTGCTGAGCGTAAAGGAAGGCAACGCAGCATTTAAGAAGATTAATGCCACAGCAGCTACCGTGCCTACAGACAAGGCTTACTTAGAGTTCGATGAGGTAATAAATGCTCCATTCCTTGACTTCTACAATGAAACAACGAGCATTGATGATGTTAGAAGTAAGATGTCTGATGTAAGAGGTGAAATCTACAACCTGAATGGTCAGCGCGTAGCACAGCCTACAAAGGGCCTCTACATCGTGAATGGTAAGAAGTATATTTTCAAATAAAGAATAGGAGGATTAAATTATGAAAAAGATATATATTGCTCCAGAATTAGAAGTTGTCAAGATAAAGACTGCATGCTTGTTAGCAGGAAGTCCAGATTTGAATGGTGGTGATTATCAAGGTGGTGATCCTGTATTGTCACCAGAGCAGACAGACTTTGTGATTGGCACCTTGAACCTTTTTGAATAATTTCAATTATTATACCCGAGGGGAATTTTTCCCTCGGGCTATCAAACAAAATAATTCATTCATTTTATTAACTAATACTCTAAATTTTTAAAGTTATGAAGAATCAATTACTAAAAACAATGCTTCTGCTATTCGCCCTAATAGCAGGTAGTTCGAGTGCGTGGGCAGGAGATGTGACAGTTACTTTTAACCCAGCCTCTGATGTCGGTACGGGAACTGGTGCATCTGGTAACAACAGTGTTTCCAAAGACGGTATTACCATAAGTTGCACTGCTGGAGGATTTGCTATCAATGGTGGGGCGCATTACAGATTGGCCAAAAATTCAACTACAACAATTTCTTCAACAGTTGGTAACATAAAATCAATTGTTATTAACGGTCCATCAGGTACAGGAGACTACTCTATATCAAAGTTTGGTGATAATACAGGTTGGACAGCAGATACTAATGCAGGAACTTATTCCTGGAGCGGAGATGCAGCATCAGTTTCTGTTGTTGCAAATGGAGCACAAGTTCGTCCCACATCAATAGTTGTTACCTATACTTCTAGTGGGGTTGAAAAAGTCTTAACGCCATCTATTAGTGGTACTGAAGCTTTCCTGAATTCTACTGAAGTAACCATTACCTGTGGAACAACAGGTGCTACCATTCAATATAGTACAGATAATGGTACCAGTTGGAATTCCTATACTGCTCCCTTTACGCTTAATGCTACAACAACCGTGCAAGCTAAAGCGACAAAGAACGAAATGACTGATAGTGATGTGGCAAGTAAGACCTTTACAAAAGCAACTCCTTCAACTGTAGCTGATGCCATAGATGCTATAAATGCTCTTGCTGACAACGGAACAATAGCAAATCAATGTGTTGCAGGCATAATATCTCAGATTGAAGGTTATAACAGTACATATAAGTCTATTACATATTGGATTTCTGATGATGGTACTACCACAAATCAGATGGAAGTATATAGTGGAAAGGGATTAAACGGAGCAAACTTCACGGCTATTACTGATTTGAATGTAGGAGATGAAGTAGTTGTCTATGGTACGTTACAGAAATATGTGAAGGATGCTAATGTAACTCCAGAATTTGCATCAGGTAGCCAATTGTTAAGCTATTCGGCAACAGGTACTCCCGCTCCAGTTATCACTGCTTCTAACGTTACGATTGATTCTGAAGCCACATCTGGCGAGATAACTTATACTATTGATAATTCGACAGGAGCATCATTGTCCGCAGTTGAAAAAGAAGAATACGATTGGATTATTAGTGTTGCAGTTGATGCTGTTAACAATAAGGTTACCTTTACTACTACAGTAAATGACGGAGAACAGCGTACTGGTTACATCACCCTTTCTTATGAAGGTGCTCAAAGTAAGGATGTGAAGATAACCCAGAAAGCGACTTTCGGAACGGCCTCATTGCCATTTGCATTCGATGGTGGAAAATCTGACATTGAGACAACTGATGGTCTAACCCATACTGGTCTTGGCAGTGATTATACTTCATCGCCAAAATTGAAGTTCGACAACGCTGATGATTATTTAATTCTAAAGATCAACGGTGCTGCCGAAGTCGTTAATTTTGACATTAAGGGAAATGGCTCATCAAATGATCCTTGGGCTGGTGCATTTAAAGTTCAGACTTCTGCTGATGGTGTCACATATACGGACCTTCAGACCTATACAGACTTGACATCAGATGTTTCTCGTAAATCAGTGGCTTTGGCTTCTGATGTTCGCTATATTAAGTGGGTTTACACAACAAAGACTGTTGGTAACGTAGCACTTGGTAGAATTGGCGTTAATTGTGAAGCCATTACCATCCCCGCTGCAGGTTATGCAACGTTCAATACTCCCAGTAAGATAGACTTTGCAGGAACTAACGGAGTCAAGGCCTATAAGGTTTTTGCCATTGGTGCATCCAGCGTGACGATTGAAGAAATTGATGCAGCACCAGCTAACACACCTGTTATCTTGGAAGCGACTGCAGGTACTTATGGATTGAAGCTTGCAGCAAGTGCAGCTGACGTTACAGGTAATCTGCTGCAAGTTTCTGACGGAAACGCCACTACTGACGCATCTAATATTGTTTATGCTTTGGCTTCTAAGGGCGAGCCAGCTGTCACTGGTTTCTACAAGGTTAAGGCTGGTACGAAGGTTCCTGCAGGTAAGTGCTATCTTGCAGTTTTAGCAACTTCTGCTCCAGAATTCCTGGGCTTCAGCGGTGATGCTACAGGCGTGAACGAAGTAAGAGGTAAGATGGCTGATGTAAGAGGTGAATTCTATAACCTGAATGGTCAGCGTGTGGCTCAGCCTACTAAGGGCCTGTATATTGTGAACGGTAAGAAAGTGGTTGTTAAATAATTAAAAGGAGGCACATAATATGAAAAAGATATATTTTGCTCCAAAAATGGAGGTCGTAGAGATAAAGACGACATGTATGTTGGCAGCATCACTGCCATTAGATGGTAGTACTGAAATTTCAAGTTCTGGTGATATTCTTGCTCCAGAAGATGATGATTTCGAGTTCGACTTCTAAAGAATGAACTATTGCCCTTAGTAAAGGGTAGAATTGTTTATTTATATATAATGAATTAGTTTCTAATAATTTGTTCGTAGGCCACTGCTTCGTGATGGAGCAGTGGCCTTTTTTATAAGCATTCAAATGGCCACATAATAAGTAAGCATCCGTTGAAAGTAAGTAAGCATTCGTTGAAAAATTCCCTGATAACCTTCAACGGAATCAGGGAATTTATGTTTGGGTAAGAGAATCTACTTCAAGAAGGCATCAACCTTCTGGGCTGTCTGACGACCACTGGCCATAGCGCGAACCACGAGCGAGGCACCATTGGCAGAGTCGCCACAGACGAAGACATTCTTGGGGTACTCAGGATGCTCTGGCTTGAGGAAGCCCATAGCCAGCAGAACCAGCTCGGCCTTGATGATTTCGGGCTTACCCTTCTCGACCATGATGGGGCGACCACCCTCTGGATTTGGCTTCCAGTCAATCTCCTGAACCTTTACGCCTGTCAGCTTGCCATCTTTACCTAAGAACTCGAGGGTATTGATGTTCCAACGGCGTGTGCAACCCTCCTCGTGGCTCGAGGTTGTCTTGAGGGTGCGAGGCCAGTTGGGCCAGGGGTTCTGTGGATCCTCATGACCTTCCACGGGCTTAGGCATAATCTCAATCTGAGTCACGCTCTTGCAACCCTGACGGTGGGCAGTACCAATACAGTCTGAACCAGTATCACCACCACCAATCACAAGTACGTCCTTGCCCTTGGCTGTAATGCGGTCGTCTTTTGAGAATTCTATACCAGCAAGCACACGGTTTTGCTGAGAGAGCAGCTCGAGGGCGAAGTGAACACCCTTCAGTTCGCGGCCTGGAGCCTTGAGGTCTCTAGCAGTAGGCGTACCAGTAGAGATTACGACTGCGTCGTATTGTTCAGCAAGCTGCTGTGACACAGCAGCAGACTCGACGGCTTCGCCGTAGCGGAACTCTATGCCCTCCTGCTCCAGCAGGCTGATGCGGCGATCGATGATGGCCTTATTCAGTTTGAAGTTGGGGATGCCGTAGCGGAGCAAGCCACCGGCAGCCTCGTTCTTCTCGAATACAGTTACCTTGTAGCCCATCAGGTTCAGGTCGTTGGCAGCAGCCAGTCCGGCAGGACCAGCACCAATCACTGCCACCTTCTTGCCGTTGCGCTCAATGTCAGTCTTGGGCGTGATAAATCCCTCCTGGAAGGCCATCTCAGTGATGGCGCACTCGTCCTCACGATTGGTTGTTGGCTCGTGGTTAAAACGGTTCAGTACACAGGCCTTCTCGCAGAGGGCAGGACAGATGCGGCCAGTGAACTCTGGGAAGGGGTTCGTGCTGTTGAGCAAGCGATAAGCCAACTCCCAGTCGCCTTTGTACAAGGCATCGTTCCACTCAGGAGCCTTGTTGCCCAGCGGACAGGCCCAATGGCAGAAGGGCACGCCACAGTCCATACAGCGCGATGCCTGCAGTTTACGTTCGCGAGTGCTGAGCGTCTGCTCTACCTCGCCAAAGTCGTGGATTCTATCGTGAATCGGACGGTATCCCGCCTCCTGGCGGTGTATCTCTAAAAATGCTTTTGGATTTCCCAT
>Ga0310786_10011162_pt1 | contig 11235 bp, 5 predicted proteins | sample AusTroGonzalo_MG_FD_203881 | JGI IMG/M metagenome (GOLD analysis project Ga0310786, IMG submission 203881) | Bovine rumen microbial communities from tropical cattle in Woodstock, Queensland, Australia - Gonzalo_03 (v2) (version 2) | ecosystem: Host-associated > Mammals > Digestive system >...
CGGACTACGGCCTGGAGTCCACCAACTCCGCCCTGCGTTATTGCTACGGCGACTCGCCCCTCGGCCCCTGGCGCTCCGGCGGCGTGCTCGTGGACTCGCGCGGCGTGGTGCCTGACGAGAACGGCGAACACCTGATGACGGCCAACGCCGCCCACAATACGCACGGCTCCCTGCAGGAGATCAACGGCCAGTGGTACGTCTTCTACCACCGTCCGCCGCGCGGCTTCGGCAACGCCCGCCAGCCGATGGTGGCGCCCGTCAAGATCGAGTGGGACAAGAAGAAGGTGGCCGACGGCGGCCAGGTCCGCATCACGGCCTACGATCCTTACGCCAAGGACGAGAAATGGGTGGCCGCGGCGGCCGACGGGCAGACTTACACCGGCGCCGAGGTCACGAGCGAAGGCTTCCAGATCTTCGGTCTGCCGCCTTATAATTACTATTCCGCGGGCTACGCCTGCTACATGACCGACCAGAACTGGATGCAGGACAACCACGACGTGTGGGACAACAGCATGGACCTGGCCGGCATCAAGGACGGCGGCATCGTCGGCTTCAAGTACTTCGGCTTCGGCGGCCTGGCGCAGGACAGCAAGGGCGTGAAGGCATTCGCCGGCACCCAGGCGGGTGACGGCACCATCCTCAACCTCTTCCTGACGCCGAGCGGCAAGGGCGCCTTCAAGATCCACGTGCTGCTGGACGGCCCCTACGCGAACGCCTTCTGGCAGGGCCGCGAGATCGCGGTCATCGAGGTGCCCGCCGACGCGCCGCGCGAGCCGCAGGCATTCCGCGTGGCCGTGCCGCAGGTGGAGGGCCTGAGCGGCAAACATGCCATCTACCTCGTGGCCGAGGGCCCCGAGGTGCCGGATCCGCCCCAGCCGCGTTTCCCGGGCTACCGCCCGAACACGCCGCAGCGCCCCGTGGGTCTCTTCGACCTGCACGGCATCGGCTTCTGCAAGGCGAACCAGTACCTGGACCGCCCGACTGTCCCGTCCGTCCGCATCCTCTGCGACGGCCAGGACCTCGCCGTGCCGACCACGCCCATCCGCTGCTCCAACGCCAACGGCCTCACGGACCAGATCCGCTACCAGGTCTATGCGCCGGTCAAGAAGGGCTCCACCCTCGAAGTAAAGGCCTCCGACCCGGGCGTGCAGATCCAGGTCAGCCCGCTCGTCGAGGGCCGCGCCACGGTGACCTGCACCTACAAGGGCCTGCAGAAGATCTATCTGATCAACTAGCACGCCGCTTTTCCTATGAGCTGCAACTGATTATGTATCAATAAAATGTTGTTTTGTGCTACCCCGGTTTTCGGGGTAGCACAAAACGTTAATAGCCTGATGTCCAGCCGGTTACTGCTCATAGGAAGATCCCCGATCAGGTCGGGGAGGAGGGCGGGAGGGGATCCGGGAGGAGGGAAAGAATAAAAAAAACAAAAAAAAATTTGCAGATTCAAAAAAACGTCTTACCTTTGCAGTGTACTAATGAAGTAATACACTAAGCAATGAAAAAATTTATTGTAGCAGCGATGATGATTCTGGCGGTTCTGAACGCCAGTGCAAAGGGTAAGAATGACTGGAAAGGCAAGGTGGTGGACGAGCAGGGCCACCCGATCGAGTTCGCCAACGTGGCCGTCCTCTCCAAAGCCGACTCCACCGTCCTGTGCGGCACGGTTACGGCCGAAGACGGTACCTTTAATATAGTGACCAAAGAGAATGACGGTATCATGATGGTGGCCATCCTGGGCTACCAGACGGTATACCTCACGCCGGTGGACGGCGCCGTGATCACGCTCCGGGAAGACGCTTCCCTGCTGGAAAGCGCCTCCATCTCGGTCATCATGCCCAAGACCAAGCTCACCGGCGAGGGCCTGCAGACCAACGTCCGCGGCTCCGTGCTGGAGAACGCCGGCACCGCCAAAGACGTGCTGTCCAAGACCCCGGGCCTGATCAAGGGCCAGAACGGACTGGAGGTCATCGGCAAGGGCTCCCCACTCGTGTACATCAACGGGCATAAACTCACCGACGCCACCGAACTGGACCGCCTGCAGAGCAACGAGATCCAGAGCATCGAGGTCATTACCAACCCCGGCGCCCAGTACGACGCCACGGTGCGCGCCGTGGTCCGCATCAAGACCATCAAGCGCCAGGGCGAAGGCTTCGGCTTCAACTTCTACGCTTCCGACTCCCAGGCGCTCCGCGTGAAGGAGCACAACGATCCGACCGCCAACCTGAACGTCAACTACCGCACCGGCGGCGTGGACCTCTTCGCCGGCGTCAACTACACCCACTTCACCTTCCGTCAGGAGAGCAATCTCGTGAAGAATACCTTCGGCAAAGACTTCCAGTTCAAGGAAGACGGCACGCTGTGGGCCGTCGCACACGAGAACAACCTCCACGGCAACGCCGGCATCAACTGGCAGATCGCCGACAACCACTTCATCGGCGGCAAGGTCGAATGGGGCCGCCCGTTGAGCATGAACGATTATTCGGAAGTCAACGACGAACTTTTCGAGAACGGCGTGCTCGTGGACAAACTGAAGACCCGGACGGAAGACTGCTACGGCAACAAGGCCCCGTATTCCCTCGGCGCGAACGTCTATTACAACGGCCTTGTCGGCAACAAACTGGGCATTGACCTAAACCTGGATTACTACGGATCGGACGTTTCCACCGTCTCGGTCGCCAGGGAGACCAGCACCATGACCCACGACGCCGAGGTCCACAGCAACACCGACAACGGCAGCCGCCTCTACGCCGGCAAGCTGGTATTCTCCTACCCGCTCGGCCCCGGCCAGCTGCAGATCGGCACGGAGGAAACCTTCTCCCGCCGGAAGGACATCTACAACGTCTCCGGCATTGAAATCCCCGCTTCCTCCGCCTCCATCAAGGAAGACAACTACGCCGGCTTCGCCTCCTACGGCGCCATGCTGGGCAAGATTGGCATGATCAACGCGGGTGTCCGCTACGAATACGTCCACTACTCCTACGAGGATGCCGTGACGCCGAGTAACAACCTGCAGCGCGACTATGGCAACTGGTTCCCGACCTTCTCATACGCGACCGCCCTCGGCCCCGTGCAGCTGATGCTGAACTACAGCGCCAAGACGCAGCGCCCGAACTATTCCAACCTGTCCAGCGCCATCCGCTACAACAGCCGTTACACCTGGCAGAGCGGCAACGCCAAGCTCCAACCGCAGCTCACCCACGATTTCAGCCTCACGGCCGTCTGGAACTTCCTCACCTTTATGGTTGACTACAACCGCACGGACAACGCAATCATGAACTGGTCCGTCCCTTACGGCGACGAAGGCGTGGTCCTGGTGCAGCCCCGCAACATCGACGTCCCGTTCCGGAGAATGTCCGCCCTCGTGATCCTGACCCCGACCATCGGCCCCTGGACGATGAACTACACCCTCGGCGTGCAGCCGCAGTGGCTGACCATCAACGTCGCCGACCCGCGCGAGCCGTCCGGCATCCGCACGACGAAGTTCAACGGCAAGCCCATCTTCTTCGCGCAGCTGCAGAACACCGTCACCGTCAAGGGCGGCTGGCAGTTCGAACTGGGCGGCACGATCCAGTCGACCGGCTACACTGGAAACCTGTACATGAAGAACGCCTACTGCGACGTGACCGCAGCTGTCCAGAAGACCCTGCTCCGCGACGGCTCCCTGGTGCTGCGCCTCGAAGGTGCCGACCTGCTCGGCCTGGGCCGCTACAACGTGGACACCGACTTCGGCAACCACACCATCTACCAGAGCAACCAGTTTGACACCCAGCGGATCAAGTTCTCCCTGCGCTTCAACTTCAACGCCGCCCAGAGCAAATACAAAGGCACGGGCGCCGGAAACGACACCCGTGACCGAATGAAATAAACTACCTGAAAAACTCCCCTTTCCTAGATGCTGACTTCCACTGCCTGGAGGTCAGCATCTTTCGATGAACCGCCGTACAGCAGCTGGTAGCGGCCGGGCTTGATGGAGAGTTCGTCAATGGAAGCGTCGTAGAATTCGAAGGCGCCGCTGCCCAGCTGCACCGTCACGTTCGCGGTCTTGCCCGCCGCGATCTTCACGCGGGCGAAGCCCTTGAGCGACTTGATCGGCGCGTCGGGATTGTCGAGCGACTTCACATACACCTGGACCACTTCCTCGCCGTCGCGTGCGCCGGTGTTGGTCACGGGCACGGTCAGCTTCATCGCGGCCGGCTTGCCGGAGACCTTCGCCTGGCCGTAGCTGAACGTCGTGTAGCTCAGGCCGTAGCCGAAGGGATAGAGCGGCTCGCCGCGGAAGTAGCGGTAGGTGCGGTTCTCCATCGAGTAGTCCGTGAAAGCGGGCAGCTGGTCGGTGGAAGCGTAGAAGGTGACGGGCAGGCGCCCGGCGGGATTGTAGTCGCCGAAGAGCACGTCCGCGACGGCAAGGCCGCAGGCCTGGCCGCCGTACCACGCCTGCACGAGGGCGTCGTACTGCTTCTCCACGCCGCCGAAGGCGATCGCGGAGCCGGACACGTTCACGAGGATGACCGGCTTGCCGGTGGCGTCCATCTCGGCGAGCAGCTGCTGCTGGATCTCGGGCAGCTCGATGTAGGTGCGGTCGTGGCCCTCACCCTCCTCGTTGGAGGAGATGCCGCTGACCATCACGATCACGTCCGCGTCCTTCACGCGCTCCGCCACGGCCGGCAGGTCCACCGGACGGCGGCTGTAGAGGTCGAAGGAGAAGGAAGCCGAATTGGCCTCCGGCTGCGTGAGCTCGATAGTGACATCATACTTCTGGCCGGCCTCCACGCGGAAGTTGGTCGGGGCGAGGCTGCGGAAGAAACCGCCGAAGCTGAACCGGCCGCGCGGCGGCTCGTTCTGCTGCGTAATGGTCTTGCCGTTCACGATCAGCTTGTAGGTGCCGCTGCCGCGGATGGCGTAATTCATCTCGCCCGTGAAGTCGGCGACGAAAGAGCCGCTGTAGCGGGCGGAGAAACCGGTCAGGTTCAGGCCGTCCGTCCAGGCGCAGTCTTCGTGTGCGAGGGCCGGGGAGGTCGTATTGAGCGTGAGCGGCTCGTCGTAATCGACGCTCGTCACGACGCCGCCGCCAAAGGCGGTGTCGTTGTAATAGTCAGCGTGCAGACCCTTGCCCTCACCCATGCGGTCGAGGTAATGGGTCGTGATGAACGGCTCGACGAGGTCGCAGCCCTTCTCGTAAATGACCTTGGCGTCGGGGGCCGCCGCGCGGATGGCCTCCAGGATGGTCTGCGTGTTCGCGGCGGTCGGGTAGCCGTTGTAGTTGCCCAGGATCACGCGGGCGTCGTCTGCGTTCGGGCCGACCACGGCGATGGTGATGCCCTCCTTGCGGAGCGGAAGGACGTCGTTCTCATTCTTCAGCAGGACGATGGCCTCGCGGGCGGCCTTCGCGGCCAGCGCGGTGTGCGCGGCGCTGCTCAGGGTCTTCTCGTCGAGCTTCGCCCAGGGGAGCCGCTCAGCCGGGTCGAACATACCCAGCTTGATGCGCGCCTCGAGGATGCGGCGCACGTTCACGTCGATGTCCGCCTCGGAGATCAGGCCTTTTTTGATAGCGTCGTTCAGGGCCTTGTAGCTCGTACCGCACTCCACGTCGGTGCCGGACAGGACCGCGTCGGCGGAAGCGCTGGCGGCGTTGGCGTGCGTGCCATGCTGGCGCTTGTTGTAGAAGTCGCCGATGGCGCCGCAGTCGGACACCACGATGCCGCTGAAGCCCCACTTGTCACGCAGGATCTCCTGCAGGAGCCGGTCGCTAGCGCAGCAAGGCTCGCCCTCATAGCGCTGGTAGGCGCACATCACCTCCTGCACATTGGCCTCCTTCACGATGGAGCGGAAGGCCGGGAGGTAGGTCTCCCAGAGGTCGCGCATCGACACGGAAGCGTTGAAGCGGTGGCGGTCCGCCTCCGGGCCGCTGTGCACGGCGTAGTGCTTCGCACAGGCGTGCAGCTTGAAATATTTGCTGTTGTCGCCCTGCATGCCCTTCACGGTCTGGACGCCCATCACGGCGTTCAGGTACGGGTCCTCGCCCGGCGTCTCCTGGCCGCGGCCCCAGCGGGGATCGCGGAAGATGTTGACGTTCGGGCACCAGAACGACAGGCCGTTGTGCCAGATGTTGCCGTTCGGCTCGGTCACGCCCAGCTGGTGGTGGTCGGTGGTGTTCCAGACGGCGCGGGCCTCATCGGAGACGGCCGTGTAGATCTCCAGCTGCTGGGGCGCGTCGAAGGTGGCGCCCAGCGCGATCACCTGCGGGAACACGGTCACGTCGTCATAGCAGATGCCGTGGCAGGCCTCATTCCACCAGTTGTAGGCGGGAATGTCCAGCCGGTCCACGGACACGGAACCGTTCATCATCAGGCCGATCTTCTCCTCCGGCGTGAGCAGGGAGAGGAGGTTGTCCGCGCGCTTCTGCACGGAGAGATTCGGATTCTGGAAGGGATAGTCGTAGTGCTTGCACCCGACGGCGAGCAGCGCGATGGCTGCTGCGCAAAGCAAAGATTTCGCTTTCATCGTATGGTAATACTGGTTATTTCGTTTTTCGGCAGAAACAAATATAGGTATTTTTTGTTATCTTGCAGAACAATTGCACGATAACCAATCATTTATTATTCCGTTAGTCATGAGAAAACTCTCTTTAATCACGTTGCTGGCCCTGTCAGCTTTCCTCCCCCAGCGGGCAGGAGCCCAGGCCATGAAACTGGGCGACCTCGGCTATTTCGAGGCGCGAGGCACGAATGTGCTCGTCTACAACAACATCTACAACGGCAGTTTTTATGACGAGAAATTCGCCGGCCTGGAGATCATCCAGCGCGGCGAGCGCATCGCCACGGGCGGCGGCATCCGCCTGATGAACACGCCGGAGCAGTGGGACATCTTCGGCACGATGACCTCCCGCAAGGTCAACCGCAGCGACAACAGCGTCGAAGTGGAACTCACCTACACCGACTACGACTTCGTGTCCTGGATCCGGGTCACGCCCAAAGACAAGGGCTGCCTCGTACAGGTCTTCCTCGACAAGCCCGTCCCGGCGGAGCTCGTCGGCAAGGCGGGTATGAACCTGGAATTCTTCCCGGCCTCCTACTTCGGCCGCAACTACCTGGTTGACAACAGCGCACGCATCCTGCCCAAGTATCCGATGCACGACACCGAAGTGCACCCGGTGAGCGAGAAGATCCCGCAGTATTTCGGCGAATCGACCTTCGATGACCGCGGCCGCGGCGACTTCCTCGTGCCGCTGGCCATGTCCACGGGCCACCGCATCGTGATGGCGCCCGAGGACGAGGCGCTGCGCGTGGGCGTGACCTCCGACCGCGAGATCAGCATCTACGACGGACGTCACCTCGCCCAGAACGGCATGTTCGTCCTCCGCTCCCTGCTGCCGGGCGACCAGACCGGCAAGGTGCTGGAATGGTATCTCGAGCCCAGCATCTCGCAAGGCTGGGTCCGCAAGCCAAACATCGGCTTCTCCCAGGTCGGCTACACCCCGGCCCAGAAGAAGGTGGCCGTGGCCGAGCTGGACAAGAACGACGCTGCCGCCACGACCGGACGCCTGCTGAAGGTGAACCCGGATGGCAGCAAGACCGTGGCCAAGCTCATCCCCGCCAAGTTCTGGGGCGAATACCACCACCGCTACAACTATGTGCAGCTCGACTTTTCAGATGTCCGCGAACCGGGTCTGTACTGCATTGATTACCAAGGCACTGAGACCAACGCCTTCCCCATCGACAAGGATGTGTACAGCGACACCTGGCACCCCTCGATGGACATCTCCCTCGTGGTCAACATGGACCACATGGAAGTGAATGAGGCCTACCGCATCTGGCACGGCCGCGCCAACATGGACGACGCCCTGCAGGCGCCCGCCAACGTACGCCTGCACGACGGCTACTTCCAGGGCGACGTGACCAACACGAAGTACCAACCGCTCGAGCATATCCCCGGCCTCGCGGTCGGCGGATGGTATGACGCCGGAGACTTCGACATCCAGGCCAACTCCGTGCTCAACACGACGCAGGACCTCGCTTACATCTGGCGGGAATTCAAGCCCCTGCGCGACCAGACGCTGATCGACGAGAAGACGCAGTACGCCGACATCCACGTCCCGGACGGCGTGCCTGACAACGTCCAACTGATCATGCACGGCACCCTCAACATCAACGCGCAGGTCGAGAACATCGGCTTCGTGGCGCAGGTCATCGGCCAGCCGGACATGCACCACTACCACCACCTCGGCGACGCTATGACGCTCACCGACGGGCTCATCTATGATCCCACGCTCGCGCGCTACGAGGTGAAGGGCAACCGCTCCGGCACCCCTGATGACCGCTTTGTCTTCACAAGCCGCTTCAGCCCGGCCGGCACGATGCAGGACATCGTCTCCCTGGCCGCCGCCTACCCGGCCCTGAAGGATTACTATCCGGAAGAGGCGGAGCGCTCCCTGAAGAATGCCATCATGCTTTGGGACAAGTACTTCGAAGCAGCCGCTCCGAATGCAAACGCGGCGTCCCAGGCCAACAACAACAACCGTCGCGGCGGCTTCGGCGATCCGCGAATCAACGCGGCCATCGAGCTCTGGATCGCCACGGGCGACGCCAAATACAAGGACTTCTTCCTCCCGCTCGTCGAGCAGCAGGTCGAGGCGCGGCCGACCATCGTCCAGGCCAACGGCACGGTGTCGAACGGCATGTTCTCCACCCAGTTCAGCGGCGGCCCGAACCTCGCGGCCGCACTGAAGATCTATCCCTACATGGACAAGAGTTTCCAGGACAAGGTGAAGGCCGCCATCCCGGCCTACGTGGACGTGATCACGCGCGGCGGCCAGGACAACCCGTACGGCGTCTCCATCGGCGGCGCCACCTGGGCCGGCAACGCCTCCATCATCAACAACGCGTATAGTTGCTACCAGGTCTGGAAATACTTCCCGGACATGATCGATCCGGAGTACGTGCTGGCCGGCCTCAACTTCGTCTTCGGCTGCCACCCGTACACCAACGTCTCGTTCGTGACCGGCGTGGGCGTGAATACCAAGAAAGTGGCCTACAACAACAACCGCGCAGACTACTCGGTCATCCCGGGCGGCATCGTGCCGGGCCTGCTGGTCAAGGAAGATTTCTTTGAGAACAAGGACGACTACCCGTTCCACTGGGGCGAGAACGAGTCCTGCATCAACACCGCACCGCAGTACGTGCTGCTCAGCCTCGCTGCCAACGAGGTCGCCAAAGCGCTGAACAAATAGCTAGGCGCCGATATACTTCAAGATAACTGCTACCGCCTCGTCCTCATCCTGGAGATTGTCCATGTTGAGGACGAGGTCGTAGTTGCGCACGTCGTAGCGGCTCAGGCCGGAGAAGCGCTTGACGTAATTCTCGCGGCCGCGGTCCACGCGGTCGATGGCCTCCCGCGCCTCCGCTTCGGTCAGGTTCTGCTTGCGCATCACCCGCTCCACGCGGTGCTGCATCGAAGCCGAAACAAAGATATCCACCTTGTTGGGAATGTCCTTCAGGGCAAAGAAAGCCAGGCGGCCGGCAATCACGCAGGAACCCTCGTCAGCGATGGCCTTGAGGATCTCGGTCTCCGCCTTGTACAGCTCTTCGGACGCCGGCGTCGGTTGATAGGCGCTTTTCGCCTCCACGAAGAGGCTGGCCTTCGGCATCGGGGCCACCAGCTGCACATAGTCGTCGAACCAGTTCTTCTTCTTGCTCTTGAGTTTCTCGATCGAAGAAGTGTCCAGATTGAACTGATTCCCGAGCGTTTCGATCAGCTCTTTGTCGCTATAGCGTACGCTCAATGCTTCAGCCAGTTTGCGGCCGACGGTACGGCCACCGGAACCGAGTTCCCGGCTCACGGTAATCACGAAGGGTTTGCGGATATCCATAGTTGCGTGTATTATATTAATTGATTAGTTTCTTGCGGGCGTTATAGTACGACTGCCGGTTGTTGAAACCGGACAGCAGCGCCACTTCGTCCATGTCCGCCTCGGGATGCTCCTTTTTATAGACTTCGGCATGCTCCAGGCGGCAGCGGTTCACGTAGCCGAAGAAGCCACCGAGGGACTCGTTCAGCACGCCCGACACGTAGGTGCGGTTGAAGCCGCACAGCTGGGACAGCTTGCTCAGGGTGAGGTGGCTGTCCAGGCAGGCCTCCTCGTCTTCCACTTTCAGGCGGATGGCACGCAGGATCTCTTCCTTGCGCTCCTGATCCAACTGCTCCGGCTCCGCGATGCTCTCCGTCTGCTCGGCGACCACTTCTTTCTTCAGCTGCTCCACCTCCAGAGTCCGGTGCGGGGAGAGCGCGCCCAACAGGATGATGACCATCAGGACGGACAGCATCAGCAGGGAGAAAGTCAGGACCTCAGGCGTGCCGTTGAACGTGGCGCTCCAGCTCATGATCAGGTGCAGCAACGGGATGAAAATCAGGGTCCGCGCATACTGCTCCGGGAAATCGTCCGGGTTGGAGAAGCTCTCCTCGGAGAACTGGGCGAGCGGCTGGATGATCATAATAATGGCTAACACCAGCGCGACCAGATAGGCAGTGGTCAGCACGCCGGCGATGATGAAGTAGATGCTTCGGAACATCCCCAGCATCTGTGTGCCGGGAATGAGGGTGATCACCAAGGCGAAGAGGAGCATCGCCATGTAGCTCCAGGAAATCGCAACGGCTGGTTTCCGCCACCAGGTGAGCTTCAGCACGTGGCCGAAGTAGCCGTAGATGAGCACAGAGCAGAAGCTGGGCGAGGCCATCAGCAGGATCAGGCGCAACTGCAGGAGGGCGTCGGTGTCCTCGGGCATGAAAACGACCGGAAGCAACGCCAGGTTGGACAGGGCGCCGAAGACCAATGCCCGCCAGCCCGGGAAATAGTAATCGACGTGTTCGGCGTAAGGTAAGCATTTGTGCTCCCATCGGACCGCGGCCACCACCGCGCAGGTGGTCAGATACACCACCAGCGACATGCTGAGCATCAGATCCTGGGAGGAATACATCATATTACTGTTGTTTGCGCCAGACCGCGCACTCGGCCAGCAAATCGTCCAGCGCCTTCCGGTCGGCCGGGTAGAACTTGACCACCGGCGCGATGGTGATGCGGGCGCTCTGCCCCAGCCGCTTTTCCAGCAGGTGGTATTCTTCGTATTGGGCCAGGATGTTCCTGGCCTGCTCTTCTTCGAGCGGCAGGTCCAGCTTCGCCTCGCGCAGCATGAAGCGGCTCTTGGCGGCGATGGACAGCTCGACGTTCAGCTTCACATA
>Ga0310786_10011164_pt1 | contig 11234 bp, 15 predicted proteins | sample AusTroGonzalo_MG_FD_203881 | JGI IMG/M metagenome (GOLD analysis project Ga0310786, IMG submission 203881) | Bovine rumen microbial communities from tropical cattle in Woodstock, Queensland, Australia - Gonzalo_03 (v2) (version 2) | ecosystem: Host-associated > Mammals > Digestive system >...
GGTGAACTCGCTGTTCCCCTCTCGCCCTTCTGTGATATAGCTCTCGCAGAATTTCCGGACGCGCCCGTCGCGCCCCTCGAATGTGAACTCCACGCGATAGAACCTTCCCTCCGGATGCACATAGACCACCGTCCCGGTCTCGGGAGGGAGGATGGTCCCGCCGTTCCCGCCGTAGGAGATCCGGCGGCGCACCCGGTCGCCGATCTTCGGGATCAAAACGGCATCGCCTCCTCGTCGGAGATCTCCGAGAACATCGAAGACTGCGCCGGCGGCTCCGGATCCGGCGGCTTCTGCGGAGCCGGCTCGTCGGTGAACTTCTTCGGCGACGCCGGCGCGCTCGACCGCGGCCTGTTCTGGAAGGCGCGGGAATCCGTCGGAGTGAAGTCCATGTACCGCGGGTCGAACTTCAGACGCACGCTGCCCAGCGGCCCGTCCTTGTTCTTCTCGATGCTGAGCCACCGCAGGGAGGAATTGTCCGTCGGATCGGCCAGGCTCATCATCAGGATCAGGTCCGCGTCCTGCTTGAGCTGCTTGCTCTCTCTGAGGTCGTCCTTGCCGGGCGTTGACTTCGACTTCTTGTCCGTCGCGGTGATCTGGCTCAGCCCGACCACGGCCACGCCCAGCTGCTGCGCCATGGTGTGCAGCGCCATGGAGATGGCCGTCACGATCTCCCAGCGCTCCCGTCCGGGAGCCTGGAGGAGCTGAACGTAGTCGACGTAGATCACCTCCAGCCGGTCCGCCGTCACCGCGGCCCGCAGCTCGTCCACGCTCACGCCCGCCGCGTCGTAGATCATCAGCGGCACCTTGTTCGACGCGGACCCGAGCGCCACCACGTCCTTGATCTGCTCGTCGTCCAGACGCTTGTTTTTGATCGCGTCCATCGGGATCCTCGCCCGCTGCGCCACCAGCCGGCGCGTCAGCTTCAGGGCGTTGGTCTCCAGTGAGAAGAAACCGACCCTCCGGCCCTTGGCGGCCTGCGCCCAGGCCAGCTGCACGGCCAGCGCCGTCTTGCCGACGCTGCTGTCCGCGCCCAGGACGATGAAGTCCCCGCGCTCCGCGGTCACCGTCTCGTCCAGCTGCCGGATGCCCCAGGGGAGATACTCCGCCGGAGCAGGGGAGGACACCCAGCCGAGGAACTCGGCCAGCAGCTGGGAGACCGGCCGCCCGCGCAGGCCCTGCCGTTCGGCCATGAGGGTCTGGGCCTCGCTCAGGATCGCCCTGGCCTCCTCGGGATTCGCCGCGCCGGTCAGCCGCAGCCCGATGCCCCGAAGGGTCTGCAGCGCGCTCTGGCTCCGCACGACCTCGCAGTGGGCGGCCACGTTGGCCACGGTGGGCGTCTCCCTCATGCACTGCCGCAGGAGATCCCGGTACCCGTCGCCCAGAGCCTCGAGAACCACCACCGCGTCGACGCGCCTCCCGGAGGACCAGACGTCCCGCACCGCCTCGAAGACGGTCCGCAGCTCGCCGGTGAAGTCCCCGGGAGACACGGCCTGCATCACGTCGCCGACCACGCGCTCCGGGTCGATCAGCAGCGCTCCGATCACGCTCATCTGTGCGCTTTCGTATATCTCCGATTCCGTCAAGGCCCGTCACCTCCCGAGCCCTTCGCGTCCTCCGCCGCGCTCCTCATCCAGTCGGGCACGCCCGCCTCGAAACCGGGACACCGCCCGTCCTCCCGCGGCGGCAGCGTGATCCTCGGCCGTCCGGTCATCAGGCCGTACCCGCAGAAGGTGCCGGCCATGCCGTTGGAGAGCAGCTGCAGATACATGCACTGCCGGCACTCTTCCTTCGGCACCCGCCGCATCGCCTGCGGCATCGGTTCCGGATCCGGAGCCGGCGGGGGAGTGGGAGGATCCGCGCGCTTGCGCTTCGGCCTTCCGTATCCGGGCGGCAGTATGTTCGGCGGCAGGCCGTTGGCCTTCCGGAAGCGGTACACGTTCGACGCCGTGCATCCGACCTTCTTCGCGATCTCGGGATCGCTCAGCCCCTGCCGGTAATACTCCAGCATGGCCGCGTGGGAAAAGACGGGTTGATAAGGCTTTGCCATCACGACACCTCCTGCTCCCACCCTTCCCAGCCGGCGCCGTTGAGCCAGGTCGACAGATGGGGGATCCCGATTCCTTCCTGCCACTCCTCGCTGTCCGCCTGGCGGGCAAGCGCCTCGGCCATGGTGTCGATCAGCTCGGGGGATGGGGACAGGCTGTCCCATGCCCGGATCGCCCTCTGACGGTTCCCGCGCTTGTCATGCCGCGCGGGATCCCCGGGGTACCACTCCCAGAGCCGCTCGAAATCATCGGACCGGTAATCCGCCGTCTTCTTGTGCTGGCGCGCTCGGGTCCCCCGTGGGGGACTATAGGGGGTATGTTCTATACTCTTTACGTTCTCATTGATATTTTTATCAATAGGGGTATTGATCTTTTCATCAATAGGGGTATTGATATTTTTATCAATAGGCGCGAGAGGCGTCATGGCCAGGTCCTCGACAAAGATGTGCCTCTCTTTGACGCCGCCCTTCTCGGTCTTCATGACCACCGTCCGGACATATCCGCGAGCGCCCAGCTCCGCGATCGTCCTGCTGCAGTGTTCCTTGGTGATCTGCATCAGATCCGCGAGGTAGCGGTTGGTCGCCCAGCAGTATCCTCTCGTGTCCGTCATCGCCATGATCTCGCAGAAGAGCAGCTTGGCCGTCGCGCTCAGCTCCCGGTCGTACCGGACCCGGGGAGGGAGGACGGCGGTGTACCCGGGGAATCTCGGCACCCGTTCCTTCTGGTCAGCCATACGCCACCTCCTCCGGCCTGTGTTCCAGCGCCTCCAGCCGCGACGGGAAGAACGCGCCGCGCAGCAGGCAGTCGCGCACGGTGTACGCGTCGTTCACGCACCAGCTGACGCCGCCCCTCTCGAAAAGCGCCTGCACGGACCAGACCTCCGTCGAGGTGAGGACCGGATGCTTCCGCGCGCAGCGGTGGATCTTCTCTTTGTCCTGGCGGCCGGAGCTGTTGAACGGGCAGGACGGCGTCACGCTGTCCGGGCAGAGATCGCTGTCGAAGCAGTAGGTCTCGCGCCAGTACCACACGGTCCGGCCTTCCTGCAGCCACTCCGGCTGGATGGCCACGCGCCCGTCTCTGAGAGCCTCCAGGCACCGGGAGACGCTGTCCTCCGGCTGGGGAAGCTCAGCGGCCCGATCGCTTCGGGCCGCCGCTTTAATCTTCTTGCTCATGGTTTTCCTCCTTCGGTACCCCGAGCCGGTCCAGCGCCTCGTCGATCTTGCGGTACTTCCGCACGTCGACCGGCTGGGCGTTCAGGATCTGCCGGATCGTGTCTCCGGTCACGCCCTGGCCCTTCGCGTTCTGGGCGATGGTCTCGGACCCGATCCCCATCTTCCGCGCCTGCTTGAGCCTCCCGTACACGGTCTGCTTGAACTCCCTGTCTGCCTTGGCCTTGGCCCACGACCCCGGCTTCGACTCCTCAGAGCCTTCCCCTTGAGGGGAAGGTGCCGGCTCCGCCGGCGGATGAGGTGCGTCCGGATACTTACCCGGCCCGGCTTTCAGGGCCTCTATCTCGGCCTCTGCGTCCGACTTGGACACATAGGTGCGCTGGTCGATCTGCACCTCTTCCTCCGGCTCCTCCGGTTCCTCCGGCGTCAGCAGGCTGTCGACCAGATCGTAATAGAGTTTCCGGTAATCGGGGTCGTGTACCGTGGTCTCCGTAGGGGAGGGGCTTGCCCCTCCCGCGCGCTCCGCCTCCATCTCCCGGATCTTCAGCCACGTCTCGACCAGCTCCTTGAACTCCCGGAAAGAGATCTCCGGCTTCACCGCGTAGGTCCAGAACACGCCGAGCACGATGTCGGAAGTGTTCTTTTCGACGCCCTGATCGACGCCGTTCGACGCGTCGATTTCGACGCTGTTGGACATGTACTTTACACCACCTTCATCCCCGGATAATAACCGGAGTTGTTCAGTCCTCCGCGGACCTCTTTCGGACCCTTCACGCGGGTCTTCCGGCGCAGCGCGTCGGTCTTCTTTTTGCGGCTGTCAAAGTAGGCGTACACGTCGAGAGGATCCAGCCGCGTGGTCCGCTCGGTGATCTGGTACGCGGGCAGCTGCCCGCCCCTGATCAGCCGCCGGACCGTGTCCTCGCTCACGCTCAGGGCCTCGGCGGCCTGGGCTACGGTCCACAGCTCCTTGGGCATCTCACACCTCCTCGGCGTAGCGGAGCGCCATCACGTCCCGCACCAGCGGGGAGAGGATGGCCATCACTTCCTCAAAGTCCTGCTCCTCCAGCTCGTCGACCTTGCCGTCCGCGGCGATCTGCATGAGCCGGTTGCCGACCCGCGCCTGCTGGATCTTCTCGATCGTGATCATCAGCTGGCACACGGCCTGCGCCAGGGGGACGCGCTCCACCGACGGGAGGATCTCCGAGGCGAACGGCGCGTAAAGCCGGAGGTACTGCATCGCGAGATACTGGGTGCCGTACAGGTCCACCATGTCGGCGGCCCGCAGCGGCGGCACCGGCCGCTCGCCGCTCTCGTAGGCGGCCAGGGTCCTCACCGAGATCCCCAGCAGTTCGGCGGCGCGCTCCTGGGTGATGCCTGCCGCCTGGCGGCAGGTCTGGAAGATGGTCGTGCTGTTGCTGTTCATTCTCATGCGCTCTCCTTTTTGTTATAATCTCCTTGATCCCCGGCGAAGAGATCGTCGATCGAGCACCCGAGCACCTGCGCCAGCTTCGGCAGCATGGGAGCCGCCGGCCATGTGTCTCCGGACTCCCAGCTGATGACCGTCTGGCGGGTGACTCCGACAGATGCGCCAAGCTCTTCCTGCGTTATGTTTGCGGACCTTCTGAGCTTCCTGAGCGTTATCATCCCTTTCCATCGACCTCCTTCCTAAAATATCGGGTAAGCTGATAATATATCAGGTATAATGATAATGTCAAGAGGATTTTACATTTTATTATCGTTTTACTGATATTTCATTGAATGGCGTGGGCGTTTGCGGTACATTTCCCGGTGAGGTGTGAACCATGAAACCAAAGAACAATATCAAAAAACTGAGACAGGAGAGGGGGATGACCCAGAAGGAGCTTGCTGACGTTTTCGGCGTCAAGCAGAACACGCTGTCCTGCTGGGAGCGCGAAGTATACGAGCCGGACAACGAGATGCTGTGGAGGATGGCGAAGTATTTTAACGTGTCCGTCGAGTACCTTATCGGAGCCTACCCCGTCGACATCCCGACGCCGGAGCTCGGGTTCCTGGAGATGAACCATCTGATGAGGTTGGTGGAAGCGGTCAGCGAGGAGCAGGGAAGGCTGCTGATCGCGATCGCGGAGAAGATGGTCGAAGCCGGCAGGTCCTGGCTTCCGGACGTCTCCCCGGGCGCTCAGCGCAAAGAAGAGCTTACCGACGCGGATCGTGCTATAATAGAGGCGTACCGTGCAGCCGACGACGACGCGAAGGCCATCGTCGCCATCGCGCTCAAACTCGGCTCGCAGCAACAAAAAAAGCCCGAAGCGGTCGGGTGATCCCGTTTCGCTTCGGGCGGTGAAAAGGAGGAGCTTATCATGAAAAAGACGATCGCTTTTATCCTGGCCCTGCTGATGGTCCTCTCTGTCACGGCCTTCGCTGCCGATGAGGACCTCGCGCCGGAGGGGTGGGAGGCAGTCTCTTCCGGCGCGAAGCTCATCAAGCCGAAGTCCGGCTCCGCGTGGATCCACGCGTGGATCGAGCTGAAGAATACCGGCGACGTCCCCCTGTACCTGGGCAGCTCCGATCTGGAGGTTATCAGCGGGGAGGATCACCACGAGCAGACGCTCCGGTCCGTCGGCGCCTTCCCGCAGGTCCTCCTGCCCGGGGAGACCGGCGTCTACGACACGGTCACCCTGGCGGATTCGGATCTGCCCTCCAAGGGCCTGTCGGTCCGCGCTGATCTGGAGATCTCCGAGGCGCGCGTCAGCTGCGTCCGCTACGACGTCACAGGCCTGAAGATCAAGGCCGACAAATACAAGAGAGTGATCGCTTCCGGAAAGATCTCCAACGGCACCAACGCTGTCACCGAAGGTCTGACCTACGTCGGCGTCCTCTGCTACAATAAAGCAGGGAAGTACATGGGCCTGCTCTATACGATCCTGTCCGACGATATCAACCCCGGCGAAGATCTGGCCTTCAAGACCATGCCGCCCAACTGGAAAGTCAAGGCGGAGGACATCAAAGAGACGGTCACCTTCGCCTTCAAAAACCAGCTCCAGTTCTGAGCCATGGCAAAAGAAAAGCGCTACGGCAAATATCAATACTATCGAAAGAGGATCTCCTCGGAGGACGGCACCCGGCACGCCACGATCTACGGCAAGACCAAGGCCGAGCGCGACGCCAAGGTCGATGCCCAGAAGGCGGCCTGGGCGCGGGAGATCGACGAGGCTGAGTCGCCCTACGTCTGGCAGTATGTTGCCCAGTGGTTCGCCACGGCCTCGGCCTCCATGTCCGAGGACCGGAAGGCCTCCGTCCGCCGGGAGATCAATCAGAACATCCTCCCGGTGATCGGCTCGAAGAGGCTCGCAGAGATCACCAGCGACGACCTGAAGGCGGTCATGGCCGGCCGGGCCTCCATGGCAAAGGCCACCCAGGAGAAGACCCGGCAGATCCTGCGCCGGATCTTCGGCGACGCGGAGGAGGCGGGAAAGATCGCGCGGGATCCCGCCCGGCGCCTGAAGACCGCGGGCGGCGCGCCGGCGGCCAGGAGGGAGGCTCTCACCGAGAAGCAGCAGGAGATCCTGCTCGCCACCGTGCAGGATCTCCCGGTAAAACTTTTCATTTACTTGGGCCTCTACGCCGGCCTGCGCCGGGAGGAGATCTGCGCGCTGAAGTGGGACTGCGTGGATCTGGACGCGAAGGCGCCGACGATCCGCGTCCGCCGCGCCTGCCGCTGGATCCGGAATAACAAGGCAGAGATCTCCGACGTCCTCAAGAGCTCCGCGGCTTGGCGCGACATACCGATCCCGCCGGTACTCGTGAAAGAGCTCAGAGCCGCGCACAGCGCGTCAGAGAGCCCCTGGGTGATTCACAACCAAAAAGGGGAGCCCTGGTCCCACGCCACACTCCGCAGCGCATGGGACAGCGTCAGGGCGCGCTCTGTGGGCCCTGCGCGCCGCAGGAGGAAAGATCCGCGCACCGGGGAGTATATCTACGTCACCGAGGAAAAGCGTCTGGGCGACCGCGTGAGGAATCACGCGTCCACCGTGGCCATCGACTTCGAGGTCACCCCGCACATCCTCCGGCACACCTACGTCACGAGACTGATCCTCGGCGGCATGGACCTCAAGAGGGTGCAGTACCTTGCCGGGCACGCCGACGCCAAGATCACCCTGGAGATCTACACCTCGCTCATGGGCCACCGTCCGGAAGATTTGATCGGCGACGTCGAGGCCATTTTCGGCGGCTGATTTTTATCCCATTTTTATCCCCGCCGCTCCGGTTTTATCCCCGTTTTATCCTCCGTTCAGCGCCTTGCCCCGATTTGTGCGCTTTGTGCGGCAAAACAAAAACCCCGAGATTTCAAGTAATCTCGGGGTTTTCTTGGAGCTGTTACCCGGATTCGAACCGGGGACCTCATCCTTACCAACCCTGTGGTTATCAACAATTTCAACAGAGTTTTCAACGCTCAGCGGGAACGGTGCGCGGAATTTATCCCTTTTTTATCCCCATATGAGCGCGGCCCAGGTGGCTGCGTCGGTCCTGCCGGAGTCCTCGAGGCCGTAGTGTTCCGACTGGAAGTCGAGCAGAGCCTTCTCGGTCTCACCGCCAAAGTCGCCGTCCATTCCGTAGACAGGCAGCTCGTGTCCTGCGTACATCAGAAGCATCTGGAGGACCTCCACCGGATAGCCCTGATCGCCGCGGGAGAGCACCGGCAGCTCGGTGTCCGGATCAGGCGCCGGTGCCGGCTGCGGGGCAGGGGAGGGCTCGGGATCCGGCTGCGGCGTCTCAGCCTTCGCTTCATCCTGCGGCGCCCAGTCCTTCGCCGGGAGCTCTATGACATCCCCGGGGTAGATGTCGATGGTTTTCAAATTATTATAGGCGTAGAGATCGTGCCAGCGGTTCCCGTCGCCCAGGTACCGCTCGGCGATGCCCCAGAGCGTGTCGCCGTTCTGGACCATGTACCGGTCCCCGGGCCTATAGGGCTCCGTCTGGGGCCCTGTGGCGGGTTCTGCGGGCGTTTGGACGGGGTTGACGGAGATGGGCACCTGATCCGCTGTGTAGCGAAGCGCGCAGTCCCAGCCGTAGCTGGGGACGTAGTACGGCGCGATCGTGATCTCCCGCCCGGTCTGATCTCCGGTCTCCCCGCCGGTGGCGCCGCCGAACTCGTTCCCGGACGCGTGTACGATCTGTCCGTTTCCGATATACATGGCCGTGTGCCGCGTCTCGTTCAGGAGGACGTCGCCCGCACGCAGGCCCATGTAGGTGGGGACCTCTACGAACCCATGAAGGACCATGTCGCGGCGCATATTCCCGGTGTAGGTACACGTCAGCGGCACGCCGGCCTGCTTGTAGGCCGTGATGATCAGCGAGCTGCAGTCATAGTCCGGGCCCCAGCGGCTGTTCTGATCGTAGCCGTGGGAGTCGTCCCTGGCGATCCGCAGCGCGTACTCGACCGCCCGGTCAGCGACGCTCATGCTTCCCGGCCTCCCCGCTGATCGTGTCCTGATCGGACACACCCGGGACCTGTTTCTCAGCCGTTTCTCTTAGATGCACAAGGATCCCCGCGAGGAACGGAGGAACCGGTCCGCCCTGTTTGCTGACATTCTCGAGGATGCTTATCAATTCATTGATTATCAGCCAGCAGACCACGACCAGCCCGACTGCTTTGATGGAGATCTCAGCGCCGGTGAGCTGCGCGCCCAGGACGCTTATAAGGTAGTCGATCGAGCAGCCGGCAACGACCAGGGCGAGGTAAGACAACTTCTTGACGATGCCGATCAGCCCCACCTTGGAGCTGAGCTCGTGGTTGATGTACGCCGCTGCGACGCCGGAGATATAATCCACCACCATGACCACGATCAGGATGATGATGGGCGCGAAGATGACCTTGAAATAGCTCCAGATGGCGGCCGACAGGGCCGCGATCAGCACCTTGGCAGTATCTTCTTTCATTGTCTTGCCTCCTAAACGTATTCTGCGAAGTTAAGATCTACCAGATACTCGGCGCGCTCGGCCGTGGCCACCTGTTCGTCTCCGACCTCCATCTGGCGGTCGAGGAGGATATCAAAGTAGCGCATGACCGTGCGGATCCGCGCGGGCGCGCCGCGTTCTTCCAGCCATGTCCCCGGGCCGGGGATGAGGAACTCCTCCCAGCGGTCCGGGTGCGGGGTGTACTTGAATTTCTTGAGACCCCTCTGGATCTCCTTCAGCGGGAGCTCACTCATGTCCAGCGGCAGGAGGAAGCAGTTGACGCGGTCCTCCAGCTGCAGCTCCCGGGCCGACGGGAAGTCGGTGACGATCACCGGCGTGCCCAGGCACAGAGCCTCGAGCACGCTGTAGGGGTAGCCCTCCGTGTCGCTCAGCTGCACCAGGTAGTCCGCCGCGGCGATGTGCGGGCGGATATCCAGGCGGGACGGGCGCAGGAAGACGTTGGGGCTGTCGAACCGGGCCGAGGATCCCGTCGTGAAGATCTCCCAGGTGAAGGGGATCCCTGCGGTGTCCAGGGCCTTGGCGAAGATCTTCATCCGGTCGACGCCCTTCTCCGGAGTCATCCTTGTGCAGCTGATCAGCCTCAGCAGCTTCGGCGTCCCTTTGACGTCGATCGGGTTGTAGCTCAGCTGGACGTCCTGCCCGGAGATCTCCGCGAAGGACTGCCGGCTGTTTTCGCTGACGGCGATAAATCTGTGCGGATCGGGCGGGGGCTCGTACCCGAGCCCCATCGCCTTATAGTCCGCGTGGATCACCTGGAAGTACTCGTCGGCCGTGATGCCGTCCATGTCCGGCTGGTACCCGAAGAAGGCGCGCTCGGCGTGGATCTGCAGCCCCGGCTTCCATTTGATCGTCCGAACGAGCTCGGTCAGCCGGGCGACCTGGGCGGGATCCCCCTCACGGTAGACGACCGCGATGTCGTGGGTCTTCCCGTACTTCCTGGCGATCTCCCAGAGGAAGGTCTCCACGCCGCCGATCCGGTAGATCATGCGCCAGTAGAACAGGTTTTTAACGTGCAGCATAGAGACCTCCTCAGGTAACTTATTTGGGCCGATTCGTTACGTCCCGGCCATGCGCCAGCCGTAGACGCCCGGCTCCCAGACGTTGTTGTCGACCTCGGAGATCCAGTGATATCCGTTGTGCGACGTCTGGGCGTCCTTCATATACGAGTCGTGTGCTCCGATCGGCTGCGACCACTCCGGCCACTCGTCCGTCGGGTCTCCGATCTTCTTCCACAAGGCCGGCACCAGCGCCGGCTTCCAGTCGGCCTGCGACCGATGGGCCTGCACGCACTTGTACAGCTCGCCCTCGTCCTCCCGGATCTGGCCGACGGTGTAGTCCACGTCCACGGCCCAGGGCGCGAACAGCGAGACGTGCTCTCCGGCGGTCACCTCGTCGATGATCCCCGCCTCGGCGGAGGCCACGAACGTGATGGCGGTGGCGTCCGCCGCGCTGGTGGCGTCGGCGATGGCGTTGTCGATGGCTGCCTGCATCGCGGGCGCGAGCCCTCTACGATGTTTCATTCTGATTTCCTCCCCACAGATCGTGATAGAATTTATCCATGCGGCGGAGCAGCTGATAGGTGTTCCCCTTGGACGCATGGTTCCGCCATGCGCTGTAGCTCTCCCAGACCTTCTCCGGCGGGATCTCTCCGCGCTTGGATTTCTGCACCAGCCGCTGCAGCTTCAGCCGGACGTTCTTCACCCGGTCCGGTCGGATCAGCATGAGGACCTTCCCGGTCTCCGTCAGTTTGAAGTTGAAGCCGAGGAACTCGATGCCCTCGCTCAGCGGGTAGATGCGCGTCTTTGCCTCATTCAGCTCGAACTTCAAATCGGCAAGATATGCACGAGCTTTGGTTTGGCACTCTTCGAGAAATTCCCTGTCCTCTGAGATTATCAGAAAGTCATCCATGTATCGGATGTACAGCTTCGCCCGCAGCTGCTCCTTCACGAAGTGATCGAAACCGTCCAGGATGGAGATGCCCGCGATCTGGATCAGCTGGCTGCCGGGGTTGTATCCCTTGTCTCCGGCGTACTGCCGGCGGAGGATGTCCTCCACCATCTGA
>Ga0310786_10011165_pt1 | contig 11233 bp, 8 predicted proteins | sample AusTroGonzalo_MG_FD_203881 | JGI IMG/M metagenome (GOLD analysis project Ga0310786, IMG submission 203881) | Bovine rumen microbial communities from tropical cattle in Woodstock, Queensland, Australia - Gonzalo_03 (v2) (version 2) | ecosystem: Host-associated > Mammals > Digestive system >...
CGCTTCCGAAACGCTTCATGGCTTCAGCCCAAGGCATGCGGAGGAATGGTTCATTGAGTTCCACACCACGCAATACTTTAAAGAGATGCTTGGCCATTCCTTCGAACGTCTGGATGATGTCTTCTTGAGTGACAAACGACATCTCGCAGTCGATTTGGGTGAACTCTGGCTGACGGTCAGCACGCAGGTCCTCATCACGGAAACACTTTGCAATCTGGAAATAACGGTCGAAGCCACTTACCATCAACAACTGCTTCAGGGTTTGTGGACTCTGAGGAAGGGCATAGAACTGACCTTTGTTCATACGTGAAGGTACAACGAAATCGCGAGCTCCTTCAGGTGTGCTACCGATAAGCACTGGGGTTTCAACCTCGATAAATCCGAGATTAGAAAGGTAGTTGCGCACCTCAATGCACATCTTATGACGCAACTCCAGGTTCTTGCGTACATTTGGACGGCGCAAGTCTAAGTAGCGGTACTTCATACGGAGGTCGTCACCTCCGTCTGTGTTCTCTTCTATGGTGAAAGGAGGCGTGTCGCTTGCATTGAGCACATTCAATGTGTCAACGATAATCTCGATGTCTCCTGTCGGCATATTACTGTTTTTGCTGTAGCGCTCATTCACCTTTCCAGTGACCTGAATCACATATTCACGTCCTAACTTGTTGGCGTCCTCGCAGAGGGGAGCGTTCACTTCTTCATTGAAAACAAGCTGCGTGATACCATAACGGTCACGAAGATCAACAAACGTCATACCGCCCATTTTGCGAGTGCGCTGCACCCATCCTGCAAGTGTGACGGTCTGTCCTGCATTGGAGAGACGAAGCTCTCCACAAGTGTGTGTTCTGTACATTTTCTTTTATCTTTTCTTAATTTTTGAATATCTTTTTTCCTCCTTTGATATATAATCCGTAAGTCGGACTCTCAACCTTGCGGCCTTGAAGGTCGTACCAGTTTTCTGCGTCAACTGTGTTCTTCTCGATAACTTCCTCAACCCCTGTGGTTCCCCCCATAAAGTCGAATGAAATTGTTCCGTCGTCTGCCATCTGTATGTTAGTGATGGCTTTGTTGAGCATGGTCTGACCTTCTGCGTTTTTGCTGTATACAGTTGCTGCAGGGGATGAAGTATCCGTCAGTTCACAATTCACAGCAGTTTCACTAATGTACGGGTATGCAGCATTGGATAAGAATAAACAATTCATGCGATGCGGATTCTTGTAGCGTTGATTAGTCGGATATACGGACAATTCGGCTTTCCAAGAAGCATAATCACGTTGGTCGGCATACACTATCGTGAAATGTGGGTGATCTGTCGCGGAATACAAATTATTGACGGTATTACCAGACCACTTTCCTGCACTATAATCAACATAGTACACTACCAATCCTCGTCCCGGCAAACCTGCATCCCAACCAATCCACTGGCGGTTTTCTAACAGGAAATACTCCGTGTCTGTATGTTTGATTTGGTAGATTTCGCCTGGTTTCATTCCTGTGATGCTCACCGGTTCTGTCAGTTCCGTTGATGTGGCCCATCCTAACAACATCTTCTCCAATGCTGTGAGGTTTGGTGGACACCATCCGTAGTTGGTGATAAGTCCTCCGTCCATCAAATCCCATGCATCAACTAAAGAGTAAGGTGAATATGCACCTCCTGTTGGGTAGATGTCAGGCAAACCTAAACTATGCATATATTCGTGGCAGATGGTACCGATACCCATTGACGGAATATCACCCGTTATCCATCGTTCGCCGCTGCAAGAGAAGTTTTGAATCGTCGGACCATTGTTAGGTGTTCGTACAGCGGTTATGGAAGAAGTGTTTGGCCATATGTGTCCCATACTGTTCGCCAACGTGTCTCTAATGACAGTTCCGTTCTCATCCGTGATGTATTCGCCCGTCTCAGGGTCTGTTCTTCTTTGCGTCAGAACTCCCTGGTTACCTGCCAGTCCTGCATGAATGAAGATGACCTGATTCACCTTTCCGTCGCCGTCCCAGTCATACTGGGCATAATTTAGGTCAGGGTACTCTGCTACAAGCATTTCTGTTGCTTCTTTAAACACATCTTTCCCATAATAGCGGGTATTTGAATCTGCTTTCGGATTGGGTTTTGCTTTAGTTGATACACGGAACGGACCCACTACGTCGAAGGTTACATGAAACAGTCCGTTTGATTGGGCCATCAAATAGTCGGTCATGCTGCCGATGCTCACCTCTTGACTTTCAGTGAACCCCGACTCGTTGAACATTCGATCATAATAGTCCAAAGGATTGTCCTGCGTGAACTGGCAATCTGCAAATTCCACCAAAACAACTAACTGCCTATATTCTGTCTGTCCTGATAGGTCCTTGATAGAAGGTAAGCGGCGGTTGTCTTTTAGGAGTTGAGCACGGCGAGCGATATCTGCCTCTGTGAGATCTGGCATACATCCACCACGCTCCATACCGCTCCATTCCTGAGCCATACACCATAATGGAAGAGCCATAAAGATGAGCTCCATTAATATTATCTGCTGTATGTGTGCGACAAAATACTTCATGCCTTAAAAAATGATTTTAGGGCGCAAAGTTATGAAATTAAATTGATATGAACAAATCATTTCATGATTTTCTCATATTCCTCTTGAAAAATCGATGGAAATGGAGGTGTTTAACCAATGATTATAACTTGTCTTTGTTCGACTGACACCATTGACGGATGCCACACTCGCCACAGAGGGGATGGATTGCTTTGCATACATATCTTCCGTGAAGAATGAGCCAATGATGGAAGTCGTGACGAAGGTGGGGAGGTATGTTTTTTGTCAGTTCGCGTTCTACGCTGAGTGGGGTGGTGCATTGTGCGGAAACTAATCCTATCCTGTGGCTAACACGAAACACATGTGTGTCGACAGCAATAGTTGTTTTGCCAAAAGCTACACTCATTACTACATTCGCAGTCTTGCGCCCTACACCAGGCAAACTGGTCAGTTGTTCAAGTGTGGTGGGTACTTCTCCACCGAAGTCCGATTCGAGTTTTTGGGCCATACTGATAAGGTGGCGTGCCTTGCTGTTTGGATAGCTGATGCTGTGGATTAGGTCATAGACCTCTTCGAAAGTTGCAGCAGCCAAAGAAGCCGGGTTGGGGAAGGCTTCAAACAAGGCAGGAGTGGTCATATTGACACGTTTGTCTGTACATTGGGCGCTGAGCATAACTGCCACTAACAACTGAAAAGGAGAATCATAATGAAGCTCTGTCTGCGCATTTGGCATAGCCTGCTGAAAATAGGCAGTAATGTATTTATATCGTTCTGTTTTTCGCATGTTTTGTTAAATTTTTTACAAAGTAAGCAATTTTTTTTGAGATAGCACTATATTATATCAAAATTTTTTGCTAATTTTGCAAACTATTTGCCCCTATGGGGCGAATAGAGGGGTATAAAGATAGATTAAAATATATGAGACAGTTAAAAATTACGAAGAGTATTACCAATCGTGAGAGTGCTTCGCTCGACAAGTACCTTCAGGAGATTGGACGTGAGGAACTGATTACAGTTGAACAGGAAGTGGAACTGGCAGCGCGAATCCGAAAAGGTGACCGCCGTGCACTAGAGACATTGACAAAAGCAAACTTGCGATTTGTTGTGTCTGTGGCTAAACAATATCAGAATCAGGGTCTGAGTCTGCCTGACTTGATTAACGAGGGTAATCTTGGATTGATTAAAGCTGCCGAGAAGTTCGATGAGACCCGTGGTTTTAAGTTCATCTCGTATGCCGTATGGTGGATTCGTCAGAGCATTCTACAAGCACTCGCTGAGCAGGCTCGTATTGTACGGTTGCCACTCAACCAGGTGGGATCGCTCAACAAAATCACCAAAGCATTGGCTAAGTTCGAACAGGAGAACGAACGTCGCCCATCCTCAGAGGAGTTGGCAAACATCATCGGTTTACCTGTCGATAAGATTGGTGACACCCTGAAGGTGCAAGGTCGTCATATCAGTGTGGACGCTCCGTTTGTGGAAGGTGAAGACAACAGTTTGTTGGATGTGTTGGTAAATGACGATAGTCCTATGGCCGACCGTTCATTGGTGAACGAGTCGCTTTCAAAAGAGATTGATCGTGCACTCGACACATTGACTCCTCGCGAAAAAGATATCATTCGCATGTTCTTCGGTATCGGTACACATGAGATGACATTAGAAGAAATTGGTCAGACCTTCGGCTTGACACGCGAACGTGTACGTCAGATTAAGGAGAAGGCCATACGTCGTTTGCGTCAGAATTCAAGAAGCCGTTTGTTGAAATCTTATTTAGGATGATATGAATAGGGGAGTGAAGATAGGACTGGCAATTAGTCTTTTGTCGTTGATAACGACCATGGGTTATGCCCAAGATATTGAGTCGGCTATCAACGATGCGGCACTACAGAAACAGCAAGAACTGATGGACCGCCGCCAGGCAAGGAGGGAGAAGCAATTAGAAAAAGAGAAAAAGAAACTGGAGAAGAAGGAGAAAATTGATACCCAACGTGCTGAAACCTATACTGTACCGGTGTATATGTTTGCAGTTTCTGCTCAGTTTGGTGATTCTGTGGTGTATGTTACTAATATTCAGAAGGTAGATGGTGCACAGCTCACCCGCAAATACGATTACCTGGCTTTCCGCTCGAATTATAGCCATCAGTTCAATAAATATGTTACAGATTCGTATTTTAAAGCTAATCAGGTGACGAGCGTTGTGTTCGATAAGAATAGAAAGAAAGCGTTGAAGCGTTTTAATAAGATTCTAAAACTCTATGAACGTGATCGGGGAATGCACCTGATGCTGGTAACGGACGACAAATTCCAGTTTACTGCCATCCAAGTCGACTAATATATGAAATCCATGAAGATTTGCTTCTATAGATTGCTACAGGGAGCGAGGATCCTTGCTGTCGTTGCTCTGGTTGCATTGGTGGCTGCTTGTTCCAAGAATGAAGAGCCTGATACACCACAACTTGCCCGTAGTGTGTTGGTGTATATATCTGCTCAGAACACATTGGCTGGCAATGTTGATAACGACATCATCGAGATGTTGTCTGGGGCATCTAATATGGATGATAACGATCGTTTAGTATTGTTCTTGGACGACAATAACTACTCTCGTTTCTATGAAATCACACGGAAGACTGTCGGACGTTCGCTTTCCAACTTGACACCTGTTTATCAGTACGAGAACAATCTGAATTCAGCTACACCCGAGGATTTCGATCGTGTGCTGAACTATTTCTTCCAGAACTACAAAGCTGAGACCTACGGATTGGTGATGTGGTCTCACGGCTCTGGGTGGATTAACGCGAGTGGCATCAATAGCAGTTCGCCCCGACGTTCGTTTGCAGTCAATACCGACCAAGGGACTACCACCCGTATGAATATCACTGATATGGGTGTGGTGATGCGTAAGTATCCACAGTTTGAATATATCCTGTTCGATGCCTGTTTTATGCAGACGGTTGAGGTGGCTTACGAATTGAGGGCTACGGCTAAGTATCTCATTGCTTCGCCAGCTGAAATTCCTGGCCGTGGAGCGCCTTATGATTTACTGTTGCCTGTCATGTTCCGCAAGACTTCTGCTGATAATTTGGCACAGGGCATCGTGAATACATACGGTAATTATTATAATGGAGGATATTATACGGGCGGTGTAGTGTTATCAGCTCTCAAGACCGATGAGCTTGATGGATTTGTGGATGTGATGGCGGTGATGTTCGACAAGTACAGCTTCCTGGATTCTGCGAATACTAAGTATGCAGACTGCCAGAACTATTACGACTATGCTTGGAATCAGTTAGTAGCTGTGGCTTTCATTGCTCCAGATGCTTACGACATCAAGGGCATTATGCAGCGATGTGTCACAGACCCATCAGATTATGCGAAGTGGGAGGCTGCGTTCAACAAACTGGTGCCATATAACAATCTCGGACAACAATGGTATACTGCATACGTTCACGCGTATGTTCCTGTCGATGCTGAACAGTGTGGTGGAGTGAGTATGTTTATCCCGCTCGATAAGTACAAGAACGATTACTATTTCGATTTCTATAAAGAAACTCAATGGGGTAAGCTCTACGATATCAAGTAGCACTCGCAAATCCTTTATATATAAAATAAGGTGTGGTCGATGTCCCGTCCGTTTACCATTAGGCATAAAAAAGGAAGCTCGTGTGAGCTTCCTCTTTTCTTTATCTTCTATTTCAGCTATCAATTAGAAGTTGAAGTAGATACCGAAGTTGATAGTAGTAGCATCAACATTGAAACCGAACTTGTCATAAGTGTCCTTAACGGTCTCATAACCGAGGTTACCGAATGTTGAAACGAGGCTGATGTCGTCAGAAAGAGCTACCTTAACACCTGGGCGAACGCCTACAGAGAATGAAGTAGTTGCATCAACACCTTTTGGCTTGTAGCTACCGAAACCTACATAACCATCTACGAAGAACTTAGCAATACCTGCCTCAGCAAAAGTGTAACGAGCGTATGGCTCAATTTCGAAAGTAGTAACGTTAGCATCCTTAATACCGTTGCGGTTGTTAACCAAACCGAAACGTAAAGCAGCAGCTACATCCCACTTTTCGTTGAGAGAATAACCAACTTCAGGAGCGATATTAAGAGTCATCTGTGACTCAGGAGCGCCCTTGTAGTCTGTTACGTCAAAACCAACTGCACCACCTGCCCAAATCTGAGCGTTTGCAGAAATTGCACATACAGCTACGATAGCTGAAAGAATAATTTTCTTCATAATTCTTACTTTTAATTAAATAAATGTTTACGCGTGTGTGCGACTAGCGCACAACTTCACTTTACATTGTTTTAATTTGGCCTACTCTTTTTAAGGTTTTCGGCTTGTCCTTGTTATTAACTCGCTGCAAAGGTAAGGTGTTTATTTGAATTGACCAAATATTTTTGTATTTTTTTTACCATTTTACACATAAAATTGATAAATATGCAATGTTTTTGCGTTTTTTTTATACAAATTGTATGTCATGTTTTGAGAACTTAAAAATTGTGTGCGCACACGGAAAACGCGAATGAAAATCCCCTACAAATTGTAAATATACAATATTATCATTCTGTTGATTTTCAATATAATAGTTAATGACGAAAAACTTTATTTGAACGTTGTCTATTGAACATTGGGGATTGAGGATTGAACAATGAAAAAACAGATAATATTGATAAAAATAATCAATAGTAAATGGTTAAATGGTAAATATTTACTACCTTTGCAGCCACAAAACAAAACAAAACAATGAGCAAACTCGTAAAACCAGCAGGCTATAAGCCGTTGATTAATCCGCTCGAAACGGAGCAGGGAATCAAGTTAATTAAGGATTTCTTTCAGTCAAACCTCTCAACCGCCTTGCGTCTGCGACGTGTCACTGCGCCGCTTTTCGTATTGCGAGGATTGGGACTCAACGATGATCTTAACGGTGTAGAACGTCCGGTTTCCTTCCCTATTAAGGATATGGGTGAACAGGTGGCTGAGGTCGTTCATTCGCTTGCAAAATGGAAACGTGTGATGTTGGCCGAATATAAGATTCCAGCGGGCTATGGCCTCTATACCGATATGAATGCCGTACGTGGCGATGAGGAACTCGATAATCTCCATTCACTCTATGTCGACCAGTGGGACTGGGAACGTACCATCAATCGTGAGGATCGTAACATCGATTTCCTCAAAGAAATTGTTACCCAGATCTATGGCGCTATCTGTCGTACGGAATATCTCGTCTGCGAACACTTCACCCAGCTGAAGCCCTTCTTATCTGAGAAAATTACTTTCATCCACTCCGAGGAACTACTGAAACTCTATCCAAACCTCACCCCTAAAGAGCGTGAGGACGAGATTTGTCGCACCTACGGAGCCGTGTTCATTATGGGGATTGGAGGCAAGCTCAGCAATGGTGAGCCACACGACCTGCGTGCCCCCGACTACGACGATTGGACAACAGTCAATAAGGATGGCTACAAGGGTCTTAATGGCGATATCATGATTTGGTATCCTGTGCTTGGACATGCTGTTGAGCTTAGCTCGATGGGAATTCGTGTTGATATCGATGCCCTCAACTATCAGCTCGAACTTACTGGCAAGCAGGAGCGTAAGAACCTCTACTTCCACCGTAAACTTCTCGCAGGCGAACTGCCGCTTTCTATCGGAGGTGGTATCGGTCAGAGCCGTCTCTGTATGATTATGCTTCAGAAAGCACACATCGGAGAGATTCAGGCTAGCATCTGGCCCGACTCCATGCGCCAGGAATGTGCTGACTTTGGAATGCCGCTGATTTAGCTTATTGCTTACGGTTCTATGGTTAATGTGCAATGAAGAAAATCCTTTCCTCCCAGCAGATTCGTCAAGTCGATGCCTACACCATCCAGTCTGAGCCAATATCTTCGCTCGACTTGATGGAACGAGCTTCACGTTTTGTGGCAGAACAGCTGTGTGGATTGTTCGACACCACCCGTCGAATCTTCGTCTTTGCCGGTCCGGGCAATAATGGAGGCGATGCGTTGGCCATTGCGCGGATGTTGGTACAGCAGCAGTATCGTGTCTCTGTCTATCTTTTCAATATTGGTAACAACCTCTCGACTGATTGTCTCGCAAATAAGAACCGCCTGAAACTCTGTCCTACCATCGATTACCACGAAATCACAACAGACTTCGTCCCGCCAGTCATCTCTGAGGAAGATGTCATCATCGATGGGCTCTTCGGCACAGGACTCTCACGTCCCCTCACAGGTGGCTTTGCAGCCGTGGTGAAGTACATCAATTTATCCGGGGCTACTGTCGTGTCTGTCGATGTGCCGTCGGGATTGATGACAGAGGACAATACCACAAACGTCATGGCCCACGTGGTACATGCCAACTACACGTTCACCTTCCAATTCAACAAACTGGCCTTCCTCTTTGCGGAGACCGAATCCTATATAGGACATCTCACCGTGCTTGACATTGGTCTGCACGACCCTCTTAACGAATCCACCGCCACTCCTTATTATATTTTTGATGCATCCGATGCACTTGCCATGCTCAAAACTCGTCCGCGTTTCTCTCATAAGGGAACCTTCGGACATGCCTGCCTTATTGCGGGGCAAGAAGGAATGGGTGGGGCAGCCATCATGGCTTCCAAGGCCTGTATGCGGAGTGGGGCAGGCAAGTTGACTGTCCACACCCCTTTGGCGAATGTCCTACCCCTGCAGATCAGTGTACCTGAAGCCATCCTGCACATTGAACGTCAGTCCGATAAGTTCTCTGCACCGTTCGATACTACCTCCTACAATGCACTCGCCATAGGTCCAGGTATTGGAACCGACGAAACCACAGTCCGTGCATTCTCGCAACAGCTTCACTATCATCAGGGGCCGCTAGTACTTGATGCTGATGCACTCAACATCCTCGCTGCACATCCCGAACTGATGGACCGCGTTCCACAAGATGCCATCCTCACACCTCATAAGAAGGAGTTGCGCGGACTCATCGGAGCCACTACCAACAGCTACGAAGAACTGCAACAGACCCGTAGGTTTGCCCAGACTTATCATGTCTATGTTATTATCAAGGGAGCCAATTCCGCCATCGTTACCCCCGAAGGAGAAGTTATCTTTAACATCACTGGTAATCCAGGCATGGCAACAGCAGGCAGTGGAGATGTCCTCTCTGGCATCATCCTCGCCTTCCTCGCTCAGGACTATTCATCCCTCCAGGCATCTCTTCTTGCCACCTATCTCCACGGATTGGCAGGCGACCTCGCAGCTGCCGAACTTACACAGGAAAGCCTTATTGCCACCGACCTCATTGATTACCTCCCCCGTGCTTTCCGTCACACCCATGACTCGTCTCCATCTTCAGAAATGAAGAATGATAAATGAGTAGAAGAATAATATTTGGGGAACATTAAACCAAACGGGAGTTTGGACATCTAATATTAAAAAATAAAAAAAGAAGTTAAAAGATTTCTCAAAACAAACGGAAATACCTAACAACTGTACAATATTGTATAATAACAACTTATTATGAAAAAATTATTATTGCCTATTCTGCTCATGGTAGCAGTATCTGCAGGTGCTGCAGAAAACCCAGTGTTAACGATTGAGGGTGGTCAGGTGCAAGGTGTATTAGCTGATGATCATCCTGATGTGTATGTTTATCGTGGCATTCCTTATGCTGCTCCTCCTATCCGTGAGAACCGCTGGAAAGCTCCACAGCCTGTTGTGCCTTGGAAGGGTGTGAAGATCTGTGATACGTTCGGTCGCCCAAGTTATCAGGCTATTCAGTACACCGGTGGTTACTACACCGAGTGGGGCTATGGTAAGGAGGCTGCCTTCAGTGAGGACTGTCTGTATCTGAATGTATGGACGAAGGCTCCTGGCAAGGCTACAAAGAAGCTGCCTGTTGCTCTTTGGATTCATGGTGGCGGTTACCGCGAAGGTTTCGGCTCTGAGCCTGAGTTCGACGGTCAAGAATGGGGTGCTAAGGATGTGGTTCTTGTCAGCATTAACTACCGTCTTGGTATTTTCGGTTTCCTGAATCACCCATTGTTGGCTGAGGAAAGCCCTAACAAGGTATCGGGTAACTATGGTATTCTGGACCAGATCGAGGCCCTGAAATGGATTAAGAAGAATATCGCCCAGTTTGGTGGCGACCCCAATAACGTAACTATTTTCGGTCAGAGTGCTGGTGGTGGTAGTGTCCGCACATTGTGCGAATCTCCATTGGCTCGTGGCTTGTTCCACAAGGCTGTGATCATGAGTGCACAGGGTCTGAGCATTCCTAATCCTAACGGAGGTGGCATGATGGGTGGCCGTCGTATGGGTGGCTCACCGGCTGATGCAGGTGAAAATGCCAAGAAGATGTTCGACTGGGCAGGAATGACTGACCTTCAGCGTATGCGTCAGGCTTCTACTGAGACTGTTTTCGCTCTGCCTACCATTTACTCACAGGTGAACAGCGCAAATCAGCAAGGTGGCGGCGGCTTTGGCGGCATGATGGGTATGGGCATGGGAATGATGTATATGCCTACGATTGACGGTTATGTAAGCAAGGAGAGCTTCGACGATGCTACTCGTGACGGTTCACTGGCAGACGTACCTTATATGATTGGTTACACACTGAACGATATGGGTGATATGAGTGCCGGTATTGCTGAGTTCTGTAAGGTTCGTCAGCAGAAGGGTGGTAAGGCTTGGGCTTACGAGTTTGCTCGTCCATTGCCAGACGA
>Ga0310786_10011166_pt1 | contig 11233 bp, 8 predicted proteins | sample AusTroGonzalo_MG_FD_203881 | JGI IMG/M metagenome (GOLD analysis project Ga0310786, IMG submission 203881) | Bovine rumen microbial communities from tropical cattle in Woodstock, Queensland, Australia - Gonzalo_03 (v2) (version 2) | ecosystem: Host-associated > Mammals > Digestive system >...
TCGATTATGGCCTCGCCGTACTTGCAGCGCGCTCTGAGTGCCTCAGCGATATCAGGGAAGTTAGAGGTTAGATTCTCCAGCCTTCTAGAATAGAGCTTGACTGAATCCTTCCCTATGTGTGCCTGTACCCTTATACCGTCATACTTGTACTCGATGGCGCACTTCCCGCCCATCTTGGCCACTACCTCAGATACCGATGAAAGACGCTCTGCTAGCATGACCTTGATAGGGTTGCCGATCGTGACCTGAATATTGTTTATTGCATCCATTCCACCGTTTGCGATGGTTTCTGCAACAAAGCCAATGTCGCATGTAACGTTGAATGCTCTTTCTATGGCGGGCCTGTCCTCTTTCGTAGCGAAGGCCTCCGCAAGAGCATCTAGTATGGTCATGTCCCCTGCACCGACCCTCATCCTCCCTGTGACTATCCTGCACAGGTATCTAGCCTCGATAGGCCCGGAATCGTGGAGCATATTGGCCAGGAGTTTCATCTTCTTCTCCTGAGAATCCTTTCCTTCAGCATCCTGAATTGCAGTGAGTCCCTTGTAGACCCTGTCCACAGTCAGTTCCTCGGCGAAGAGCGTCATCTGCTTCTTCTTGGAGATCAGTTTCTCCGCAACTTCCCCGGGGTCCCCTGTCTTCACCCATAGCTCCTCAGCTATAGTTTCAGGGGTACCGGATGTGAACGATATGGCCCTAAGAACGAGCTTATCGGCCATTCCAAGCTCCTTCGCCACGAAATCCGGATGGAGCTTTCCCTGAGAAAGGTAGATAATCCTTCTGAGCTCAGACTTATCGACAGCGCGAATGAAATCCGCCAATATGGAAGTCATCTCCAAACGACTGCCAGTGGCCTCCAGTCTGTCGAACGTATCGGCGAGCTCGGAATACAACATGCTGACGTGATTGGGGCCGGCGGTAATAAGCTTACCTGGTCTATTCTTCAGCCATTATCATTCCATAATTAATTGGAAATTCTCTAGTTAATAGCCAAACTATGGCAACGATACAAAGGACGAGTCAGAATCCGTCCAGTTTCCTCTGAGAATTATCCGGGAGGAACGAATGCCCTTGGGAGAGTTCTTTATTGAGCCTCTCCAAGTTCTCCCTCATAGTTTCCTCCTTCTTCTTACTGGAGGCTTCAATACCCTCATCCATGGTTCCGGCAGCTACGAGAACATAAACCTCACCGTCGTTCTTCCTTCCGGTGCGGCCTCTCCTCTGGATGGTCCGAATCTCTGACGGCACGGGTTCATAGAAGATTACCACATTGGTGCTGGAGATGTCCAGACCTTCCTCCCCGACCGATGTTGCAACGATGACATTAACATCACCGGAACGGAGACTGTCGAGTAGTGCGACCTGTTCCTTCTGTGACATTCCGTCCTTCGCCTGACCTATAAGCTTCGCCACCTTCGCACCGCTAATGGAAGATAGCTTCTTGACCATCATATCGCAGGTATCACGGTATTGAGTGAACACCATGACCTTGGAATCAGGTTCATCGATCAGGGTCTTGCTGACGATGGACATGCTCTTCGAAACTTTTGGATGCTCCACGTTTGTGGTATCCACGATCTTCCTCATGTCCTTGTACTCATCACGGTTTATGATCTCTCTGGCGCTGCGTCCTCCTTGCTCCTGCTCCGCCTCTTCTTCCAATTTATCAAGATAGATCTTCAGAGGCGTTATGCCCTGTGTTTCGGCCAGCATAATAGCATGGGATATCTTGATCCCCTTGGCCGTCAGCGAGAGTCCCTTGTAGACGATGGCGGTCTTCTCACCGGTGTTGAGCCTCGTCTGAAGAATTCTTTGGATATCGAGGAAATGACCTCTTGTCGGAGGTCTGGCAGGATTCATGAGCTTGAGGCTCACGAGTTCGCTCACATAATGACTGAGCTGTGTCTTCAGAAGATGATCTATCGCCACCAGATCATCCGGGAGGTTGACCGACAGTTTGATGACATAGGTATCATGGACGTATGGAGACACATCTCTGTCATCCTCCGATCTTACATCTATCCTACTGATGTGGAGGTTTATGCAGACCTCCTTGATCTTGTTGATGTTCGCTCCTGGGGATGCGGTCATTCCGATGCAGCGTATCCTCCTGTTGCAATACTCCGCAACCGTTACGTTAGCATAGCTACCCACACTCCTGTGTGCCTCATCGAAGATCACCAAAGATACTTTGTCCAGCGAATAGCGTCCTTCAGTGAGATCGTTCGCTACAGTCTGGGGCGTGGCAACGATCACATCGTTCTGTTCGAACATCTCGACCCTCTTCTGAGGAGAGACGTTCCCACTGATGATGCATACAGTACGGCCGACCATCAGATTGTTGAATGTATCGTAGTGCTGCTCCAAAAGAGGCTTGGTCGGTGCTAGGACCAACACCTTGCCCTTATCCACAAAATCTGCAGCCACGCGAAGAGCGACAATCGTCTTTCCCAAGCCAGTAGGGAGGATCAGAAGGGTGTTGCCCCTGAGACAGCCATTGACCATGCTGGTCTGGTAGCTGCGCTCCTCCACCTTATCCGGAGCTATGTTGGGATGGACGACAAAACTCATCGAAAGGACAATAGCGAACGCTATCAAATACATTTGGTCAATTTGTAGAAGAATAGAAAAAAAGTTGATGGGCCGTTAGGCCCTTGGATTGTTTAGTGGCATCCGCCGCCACAAGAGGCACAGCCGTTGAAGTTGGGGTTGCGGATCGTGAGTCCGGTTCCGAAGTTGGGGTCGTCGATGAACTCAATGACGCACTCGTCCAGCTCCTTTTTGGTCTCATCGTCGTAGTACATCTTGAAACTCTTTGCGGTCTCGTCGATGATGTCGCCCTCGGCCTCCTTCTCCTGGAAGGACATTCCGAACTGGGGTCCAGAGCAAGCGAAGCCTGCGACGTAGATCTTGATGCCGTATCCAGTCTTCTGGTTCTTCTCGAGCAGGTCTGCGATGAACTGCTCTGCCTCGGATGTTATGGTCACCATGGTTATCGGACCTCCTAACAGCGATTAGGATTTAAAGGAATAGGATGGATCAAACACTATTTCCGTGCGAACGGAAGAATAGTCTTAACAGCCCCCCTGGTCTTGGATGTATCCTCCGTCAATACTTGATATCATACGCGTCAGCATATGCTCTAAGGGCATATGATTGGGAACGCGTCATAGACATGAACGAGCCTATCATGATACTCTCGAGGATCTCATCCTTGGTCGCGCCGACATCCTTCGCATGCTGAATCTGAACCTTTAGACAGTGCTCTCCGCCTGTCGCAGCGGCTGCCGAGATCGCTAGAAGATATCTGAATTTCCTCTCAAGAGCCCCGTTCTCATTTTCCAAGATGCATTTGGAGAATTCTGCCGAAGGAACGAACAGGTCTGGACGTGTGCTCAGAACCTTGTTGGTCACTGGTATGAATCCGTACATCTCTTCTGTTGCTTTCAATATCTTATCCGTGATCTCACGTTGTTTGGGATCTTCCTGCATAAACATGAATCTCAGATCGACGGTTTATATATTCCCCAGAATCCGATTGTTGACCGCAGTGTCAAGCTTTATTATGTCTAATTAGAGCGTGTACCTCCTGCGTAATGAACGCAGGAAATGATAATGGACAAAGATGGGATGTTGAATCAGATATTCGTCTCGGAAGGGGAGAAGTACGGTTACAACGAAGTCACTGCAGGATTCTCTCCGGAGAAGAATCTCAAGGTATCTTGGATACGCACAGGAACATGGATAGACATCTGGCTGAGCGACTATCTCGAGGATGCACCGAAGGATGTGCTGAGATCGGTCGCGGAGACAGTATACAGAAGGTTGTGCATGCACACCAGGGAACCGTACTCGGATGACCTTGTAGAGTACGTCACTGGAGAGATGTTCTTAGAGAGGAACCGTCCGATGTACCTTTCAAGGATCTCGGGAGTTAGCAAGAGCTCGAAAGGACGCCATCACGACCTTATGAAGAGCTATAAAAGGCTTGTCGAGAAAGGCATGACGGAATACGATCCTGATTTGGTGCTCAGATGGGCGCCGCAGTGGGATGGGAAAACGGCTGGTCAGGGGAGCGTACTGATGAAAACTATCTGCTTGAACCGCAGGCTGGACTGCGCCTATATTCCCGACGATCTCATCGATTTTGCGCTGTACTCTCAACTTGCTTTCGTTAACGAAGGGTTCGACGAAGATCCCAGCGAGAACATGAAGAATGCGAAGAAGATCGTAGAAGGCCACCCGGACTACAAGGAGATGGTGAGAAACCTAAAGCAGATGGGTCTGACGCTATGGAGTGATGTGTCCCCCGCGGACTAACACGCCCTTTCATGGTTACGACGATGACGCCGATCTCGGAGTACTGACTTATCCGGGGGGTATGTATCGGACCCTACGTTGGCCCCCAGTCATCGCTGTGACGACGCGTCACCAACTCCTGCGGGAGCCCAACAAAGTTGGGATAGGGCCACTGTCCGCCGTTCCGTGCACATGGCGATCACCGATCACGCCCCTTCGCCAGAACGACGTGTTCGTATTCAGTGCCCATCTATTTAAACAGGGGCCTAACCGCCCCTTTCTCACAGAACGTCCTAATTAATGAGAGGATGATTTTTATTCTATGAATCCGAGCAGGTCCTGAGATGAACCACCTCAAGATCGATCTGGACAAATGCGTCGGCTGCGGAAAATGCGCCAAGATGTGTCTCAAGAACAACATCATCATAGAGAATCGTAAGGCAAGGGAAGTCGGCAATGACTGTCTTGAATGCGCCCACTGTGTTTCCAGCTGCCCGAAGGGAGCCATAGAGCTGTTGCCCAGATCCAAAGAGGATGAGACAATCTTCTCATCCATCAAGAAGGATAAGATGTTCGACGGAGGTATGGTCTCCGACGATGATCTGAAAGAACTCGTCTCGTCGATGACTCGCGGTGATAGAGAAAAGTACGAGATATACTTGCTCGAAGGCGATGAATTGAACTCCTTCATGGATACCGTATGGGAGATAATGAAGGACAAGGGATCCACGGTTCCTCTCGTAAAGGACAGGGAGAAATGGAGGAACGACAACGACAGACTCCAACCTAATCCGATCCTGTGGGAGGGTCAGCAGGTTCTTTTCATATTCTCCGATTCGAAGCAGGATGCGCTGATGGCCTCTCAAAGGATGATAATGAAGGGTATCAGCCTTAGGATCAGAGGATTCCATTCCAATCTAATAATGAGCTCCTATCTCTTCGGAAGAGAAAAGATACTGTCATACTTCCCGGAATCCACAAAAGAATTGCAGATGGCGTATGTCATCGGCCATGCAAGGCGTCTTGTAGAACCTGCGTTCAAACCGTTGAACAAGTTCAAAGGTTTGTTCGACAAATTATAAAGTGACGTTATTGTATATCGTCAATCAACGAACTATTGTAATCAAAAACCGAAAAACTTACTATTTTTATTAGACATATGACGAATTCTACTAATTTCGTAGGAAATAAATATTGATTTTACGAAATTAGAATTATTTTTATAGGAATTCGTTGAAATAATTGCCATCCTTACCAAGGTATTTTAATAAAGGTCATAGATTACGACGCATGAAAGGACTACTGACACCCAACTCTGTCGCCATCATTGGTGCGTCCAACGATGAAACGAAGCTAGGTGGAATGCTTCTCAAGAACATGATCAACGCCGGTTTCACCGGACACCTGTACCCCGTCAACCCCAAAGGTGGAGAGATACAGGGAATCAAGGCATACACATCGATCACCGAGGTTCCCGAACCCGTGGACCTTGCAGTCATATCCATCAAGGCCGCCTTCGTCCCCGACGAGATGGCCAACCTCAAGAAGAACGGTTGCCACTGCGCCACAATCCTCACCGCAGGATTCAAGGAGGACAGCCCTGAGGGAAAGATCCTCGAGCAGAAACTCGTAAAGGCCGCCAAAGAAGCGGATGTCAAGTTCTTCGGACCGAACTGTTTCGGTAACATGAACCCCTGGGCGGGAGTCAACGCCACCTTTGCCCACCTGCTCCCCAGGAAGGGACACATCTCCATCTTCTCCCAGTCCGGAGCGGTCGGATCGTCCATCATCGACTGGGCATACTTCAACAAGATCGGAATCGCCAACTTCGTCACCTTCGGAAACAAGGCCGACCTGGACGAGGCAGACATCATCCCCGAGATCTCCCAGGACCCCAACACAAAGGTCATCGGAATGTACTGTGAGGGAATCTCCAACGGACACAGGTTCGTATCCGCTATCAAGAACATGCCTGTGGAGAAGCCTATCGTGGTCTACAAATCGGGAAGGACTCAGGCAGGGGCCGCAGCGGCATCATCCCACACAGGATCCCTCGCAGGTGCGGACGCTGTCAACAATGTCATATTCAAGAAGCTCAACGTCTACAGGGCAAGCAGCCTGGACGACATGTTCGATGTTCTCAACGTGTTCAGCGGATGCGGAGAGATGAAGAAGGGCGGACTCGGAATCATCACTAACGCCGGTGGACTCGGAGTCATGTCCGCAGATGCGGCGTACGACGCAAAGAACGTCCACGCAGTCAAATTCTCCGATGAGACCATCCAGGAGATCAGGACAAGGGTCCCCACAGTTGCTGGAGTCACTAACCCCATCGACATACGCGGAGACGCGAAGCCCGAGTACTTCAAAGAGGTCATCGACATCCTCTCACACGACCCCGAGGTCGGTGCATTGGTCATAATGGGATCACCTCTCGATACCGCAGACCTTGAAGCGGTCGCACAGTCCATCGTCGAGATCAAGGACCAGATCCCTGTTCCCTTCGTGGTCTGCTTCGCAGGAGGATACAAGTGTGATAAGGCCAACAGCTACCTCAAGGAGGCTGGAATCCCCACCTATCCCACACCCGACAGAGCGATCCACGCACTGGATGTTCTCAGGACATACACTATCAACAAGAAGAAGACCCACTCCCCCATGGCATACCCTGCAGCAACCGGAGGAGGAAGGGATGCAGCGAAGAAGGTCCTAGACAAGGCCAAGGCCGAGGGAAGGGATTCGCTATCCGAGGCAGAAGGAAAGGAGATCCTCAAAGCATACGGTGTCCCCACACCCGGAGAGGCCACGGTCACATCCGCTGACGAGGCCGTTAAGGAGTGCAACAGGATCGGCTACCCTGTCGTCATGAAGATCGTATCCCCCGACATCAAGCACAAGACCGATGTGGGAGGAGTCGTCGTCGGAGTGAAGAACGCCGATGCTGCCAAAGAGGCATACAACAAGATCATGGATTCCTGTACGAAGAACGTGCCTGGAGCGAAGATCGACGGAGTCTCCATCCAACAGATGGTATCCGGTCAGGAGGTCATCCTGTCCATGATCCGCGACCCGCAGTTCGGACCTGTCGTATCCTTCGGACTCGGAGGAATCTATGTCGAGATCCTCAGGGAGATCTCCCAGGCACACGTGCCCATGACCGAGGAACAACTCGATGACATGATCACATCCACCAAGGCATACAAGCTCATGTCCGGAGCAAGGGGATTGGCCAAGTCCGATATCCCGGCGATGAAGGAAGCCATCAAGAGGATAGCCCTCATCGCAGTCGAGAACCCCGAGATCCATGAGCTGGAGATCAACCCGGTCATCGTCCAGGTCGAGGGCAAGGGCGCCTACGCAGTAGATGCTCTGGTGACTCTCGTCAAAGAGTGATCCAACTTCTTACGGGGGCATGTCCCCCGACTTTTTCTATTCTGAATTTATAAGGCCTGAAGATATCGATTACCTGTATGGTCAACATGGCAAAGTTCCCGCTTACCGACTGATTGGGTTTTATAACACGACTACATGGAGCGTATGATGACATCCGAACTCGTCTTCGTTGGACTTGGCCTCAGCGGCACTGATGGAATGACCGTCAAAGCTTTGAACGCTCTGAAGGAATGCGACAAGATCTATGCAGAATTCTATACCTCGTTCCTCATAGGTACAAAGGTCGAGGATCTGGAAGCGGTCATCGGAAAGAAGATCAAGGTACTCTACAGGGCCCAGGTCGAGGAATGCGATGACATCATCAAGGATGCCATGGAGATGAGGGTCGGCTTCATAACGGCGGGGGACACCATGTCCGCAACCACCCATGTTGACCTTAGGATACAGGCCGCTGAGCTTGGGATCCCTGTCAGACTGATCAATGGAATCACCATCTTCTCAGCCTGCCCAACCGTGTTCGGACTGCAGAACTACAAATTCGGAAGAGCAGTGACCCTCCCGTTCATCGAGCAAGGCTACCACCCCAAGTCACCTTACGACCACATAATGCAGAACAAGAAGCTCGGACTCCATACCATGATCCTTCTGGACATCCATGCAGACGAGATGCGTTACATGACCGCCCATGAGGCTATCGAATGGCTAATGCTGGGCGAGGAGAAATGGCAAGAAGGGCTTATCGATGACAAGACCATCCTCTGTGTCGCATCACAGGTCGGTTCTCCCAATGAGAAGATCTTCGCGGGATATCCTCAGGACCTCTTGAAGATGGATCTCGGCGAGCCTCTGTTCACCCTTGTACTTCCCGGGAACCTGCATTTCATGGAGCAGTATGCTCTGGTAAAATTCGCCGGTGCTCCTGAAGAGATTATTGAAGATGAGTGATCATTCCGTTGACCACAGATAAGTACCGATAATTCAATTGAAGAAAATTCTTACTAATCCTGTAAATAAATAAAGAAGGGGGTAACCCCCCAGTTTTTGTTCTTATCTCAAGCACTGCTCTTCTTCTTGCTCCTGAAGATCAAGAATACAACCAGAATAACAATGATGACTATAATGACGATTCCAACAATAAGCATGACATTGAGGACATCATCAACGAGTTCACCGGTAGCGATCCTCTCGTACCAGCCCGGCATCATTGCATCGGACTGCCAGAATTTCTTCTCACTATCGGAAAGACCGTTGTACTTATCTGAAGAGATCCATCCGTTCTTCAACTCAAAGTCAATCTCACTTGAAGCAGGATATTGCTTGGTAGGATCGCTAACGGATACCCATTTGGAGTTCTCTTTTACCCAACAAGCAGTGTTTCCATTCTCGCCGTAGCTGATGCTGACATACCCCATAGCGTATGATGCGTTCACCTGAGCGAAAATGCTGTTTCCAAGAGCCTTAGTGGCCTGGTTGAATGCACTTACCCAAGCAAAGACATTGTTCTCTGATGAGAAACTAATGGTCTGGGCCTCGATGTCAACAAGGTTGTCGTTGATAATTGTGAGGAACACCATATAATTCTTGATTTCACCAACGGTTCCAGGGACCTCCAGGATCTTCTGGTAATATCCGCCCATGTATGCATCCTCAAGCCAGTTGACCTTTTCGTATTCAGGAAGAGCATCATAGGTCGCCTGGTCGATCCAACCACCGTTGACTGCGACTCCAGCTTTGGTGTTCTTGATGTAATCTTCTTCACCCTTGCTTACGGATACCCAGTCTTTTCCGTCTGAATACCAGCATGAGTTGTTACCATCGCCCTTGTACTTGAAGCTTATTCCGTAGTCTCCTACTTCTAGAGTCACATCAGCAAATCCTGCCTTGGCAAGTGCCTCGTTGGCAGCTTTACAGTATTTTTCATTGTCTGCATCAGACTCGAAGTAGACGTAGACATAATCGGAAACAATATGATCGTTTCCAAGGACCTCTACGTACAACTCGTATTTTTTGGAAGCTGCGTCTGAATCGTCGCTGACGACACAGGCATATGCTGTAACACAGAAAAGAGCTACAACAGCAGCCGCGATAATCTTCTTACTATCCAAGTTAATCACCTATGGATGTATCTGACACCGATTTTCTTGCTTATAAAACAATACTCTATTAGTTGGATTATAATGCCTGTTAAAGGCATAGTCTCATCATTATCAGTCAATTCCAGGATAACTTTTTCTGGTCACTGGACCAGGATCAATCCCCTTTTACATGGATATATCTGCCCATCTAACTATAAGTACAAAAGAACAAATACTGGACAATATAACCAAGAAAGTATCTACGGCAAGGAGATTAAAATGGTAGACAATTCCTGGATTAAGAAAGACTCCAATCCAAGCAATCTATCGCAGAAAGGGGCCATGAGGACCAAGGTAATCATAACTATCGCCATCATCCTTATTGGCGTAGTTGCAACCATTGCCCTGAATGGAGTCGGATCTAATGCCACCCAATACCGTTCCCAGGGGATCGTAGTAGATTATGGCGATTATCTGACCATGTGGACAGATGCGGATTTCAATATAGATGAAGATCCTGTCAGTCTTTTGGAAAAGGCTAAAGAGGATCATAAATCAGAATCGTTTGATTATACGATAGCGGATGGCAAACTTACATCAATAACGTACAATGGGACAGAATATCGCAATTCAGATAGCAAAACTTGGGATTTATGGTATGTCCCTGAGGGAACAGGGGATCTTGTAAAATCCGAGACCTATGACATCAAGGCCTCTGATTACACCGTTGTGATATGGGCATATACCTCTGTAGATGGAATGCCTATGCCTGCTGTCGATGCGACAATGACCTCGATCTATGGTTATTCGGAACCGATGAAAGTAGTATCTCTGTCACCCGTATGTACCGAGACAGTAAGTGCCGTAGGAGCGGTTTCTAAAATAGTAGGGACCGACTCGTATAGCGACTATCCCCAGTATGTGGTCGAAGGGAAAAAGAATGGCAGCATAGCGATTGTCGGATCATACACCGACCCCAGCTATGAGGCAATAATGAATACTGCTCCAGAGATGGTATTCTGCGATGCGTCAACTTACAATGATGTTCAAATGGCCGGAATGTTAAGGTCATCGAATGTCAACTCCGTTGTCCTGTACAATGGGGAAGATGTAGAGACCATCATGAAGAATATCTTCATCACAGGTACAGCCATTGGATACAACCAGGGATCGCAGGCGTACATCCAGAATGTTCAATTCTACATCAAAGAGATTCAGGAAAAGGTTGCTGGAGCAGAAGGATTCTCGACCATGGTTGCTCTGAGCAACGATCCATCGCCCTGGATTGCAGGGATGTACACCTACATCGACGATATTATTGGACAGGTTGGAGGTACGAATACCTTCCATACAGAGAAAGGTTGGACCAACGTAACGCCAGAATCCATCACTAAGCACAATCCAGACTGCATCATCATCATTGACAGTTACAAATACAAGGCCGATGAGTACGACGAAATGCTGAG
>Ga0310786_10011168_pt1 | contig 11232 bp, 4 predicted proteins | sample AusTroGonzalo_MG_FD_203881 | JGI IMG/M metagenome (GOLD analysis project Ga0310786, IMG submission 203881) | Bovine rumen microbial communities from tropical cattle in Woodstock, Queensland, Australia - Gonzalo_03 (v2) (version 2) | ecosystem: Host-associated > Mammals > Digestive system >...
GGATGCGACCCCGAGGTATGCGGCATCGCCAAGCCCAAGGGCGGTCTTTGCGGCGTTCACATCCAGCGAGAAGACATTCGCGTTCGAGAGCGCGAGGCCCGTGCCGGCGGTGTAGAACGCGCCGACGGCGGTCTTCGGGACGTAACTCCACGCACCCGTGCCGGTTCCGTTCTTGGAGTCGGCGCCTGGCGTGAAGATAAGGACCTGCTGCTCGGAGATTCCGGTAGGGAAGGCCGCATCCCAAGCATACGCAGTGTCGAGAAGCTCATACAGGTAGTTCTTACCGCCGCCGCCCCCGCCTTGGCCGGGCGTTCCGCTCCCGATGATCTGGTCGCCGGCAGACATGAAGGCGGTATCGACGTAGAGGTACCCGGGGTTGCCGTTCGAACCGGCAACCCAGCTAAACGTCGCGTCGCCAATCTTAAAGGTCTGCCCGGCGGGTACATCTGCACCGGCCCCGAAGGACGGGCGGCCCGTGACGGCGCTGGGAACACCGCTGTTCCAGTATTGCACGCCCCAGATGTTCAGCGGGCCGGAGGTGGTCAGCTTGAGAGCCGTCTTCGCGTTGCCGCTGGAATCAAAATTGTTCTCCAATGCGGTAACAGCGGATGCTGTACCGAAATAATTGGCCGCGTGGCCCTCAAGATTGAGAGCATTATCAGCATCACCATGCAGAGCGCCGTAAATGTCGGTAGCGGCCACAATATCCGAATAGAATACGGTGGCCGTCAGTTCGTCGAAGTCATCACGGGAGGCTACGGAATCAATCCGGGCCGACAGCGCGTCAAGCTCGTCTTGCAGATTCGTGACCTGGGCGATGGTGTGGGTATGAGAGACAAGGGCGTAGGTAGCTGACAAGTCGCCGACATGGGCCGGCGTGAGCTTTCCGTTCGCGTCGAAGTAGCCGGCGATGGCGTCATACCCCTGCCGCTTCGCGGTGGTAATCCCGGAGTTGATGGCCGCCCACTGAGCCGCGGTGTAGCCGGAGTTGTTCAGCGAATACTCGAACACCCAGGCGGAGCCGTTGTACTTATAGCGGTCCGTCCGGGCGATCTCCGTCGGCGTGGCATCCGAAGTCGGAATCTGCACGAAGGCGTAGTCGTTGTTGTCCTCGTCGGAGACGGCGGACGCGAGTGCGGTGCCAATCTGCGACTCGGTGGCGGCCGTCGTAAGCCCGAGGTCGCTCACAAGGTTGTAGGAGCCCCGATAGGTCGCCGTGGCGGTCGCTATGGAGGAATTGACGAAATCCTTGTCGGCAAGCTGGTTGGAGGCGGACGCCTGCGCCGGGATGAGCGCAGTGACCGGGGCGAGGACGGAACTTTGGCTGATAGCCTTCCAAGCCCCCGTCGGGCCCGCCTGGCTCTGAGCATTGGCATCCCATGCGAGAAGATACCCGTCCGAAGGGGCGAGGTTTGCGACGACATCCAGCAGCTCATGGAGATAGGTAGACCCACCACCGCTTCCGCTGCCGGGGGTCCCGTCGCCGACGATTTGGTCGCCGTCCGAGATGATGGGCAGCGTTGTATGCAGATACGTGATGGTGCCACCCTGCCCGTCGGACTCGGTGACAACCTCGATGACATTCCCGCTCGTGCTGCGCGTGCTCTGCGCCACGAGGGTAATCGTGCTGATGCCCGCAAGCGGCTGAGTATTGCCAGCCGTCTGCACCTGCGTGGAGCCGATGTATAGGTTCGGCTGGCCCGTCACGTCGGACGGGATGCCGTTATTCCAATACTGAACGCCCCAAATGCTGAGGGGACCGGAGGTCGAAAGCTTCACAGCTTCATCAACCGTTCCATGCAGGTATCCGTAGATGTCGGTAGCTGTTATGATGTCAGCAAATAGCACCGAGGCGGTCAGCTCGTCGAACATATCCCGCGAGGACACGGCGTCAATCTGCGCCTGAAGCGAGTCGCAGGTAGCATTGATGGGGCTGAGCAGGTCATCAACCTGCGTCTTCGAGTAGGTCTCCGATTTCGTGTAATAGTTCGACAAGTCCGGGGTAATCGAGCTCTGGCTGATGGCCTTCCATGCGCCAGTGGTTCCAGCTTGGTTAACAGCGTCTTCATCCCAAGCAAGAAGGTATCCGTCAGACGGCGAAAGCTGAGGAATCACGTCAAGCAGCTCGTGTAGGTATGCGGCACCGCCGCCACCGCCGCCTCCAGGCGTCCCGGAGTGGACGATCTGGTCTCCCCCAGTGATAAGCGGGAGCGGAGAGTACAGCACCCAGACGGGCGTCTCACCTTCGCCGGCGATGTTGCGCACCTCCAAGTCGAAATCGGTGCGGCCAATCCCGAAGCGGAGGCCCGGGATGCGAAGGCCGTCATAAGCCGCCTTGAGCTTCACCTCGTCGTCGAAGTCCGGGTCGCTCTCGAAGTGGTAGTCGTCCTTCTTGAGCAGATCAACCAGCGCGGACTTATCCGCCTTGAAGTGCAGCAGCGAGTAGACATTCGCAAGCTCGTCATCATCGGTGGACCCGCCAACGGACCGGGAGTTCGACGACACGGCGCCGCCGGTGTCGGTGTAGGATTTCTTCTTCCGCTCACGGAGCGTGACCTTATAGGTCGGAATCTCAGCGTCGCCCTCGTTGATGGACACGGAGTCAACGAGGAACGGGCCGGCATCTACCACGACGTCAGCATCCGTGAGTCCAATGACCTCACCGGCGTTGATTGTGCGGGAGTTCTCAACCATGAACTTGGCGTCGATCTCCGGCGTGTACTGCCACTGCTCGACCTTCGTGTCGGCAAGCAGCTCGAGGGCCGCGTCAAGGAGCCGATGCTCAGCAACATGCACGTAGATGGCCGGCATCGCAATCTCGAGGAGCACAAACTCGTCACCGGCGGCTATTGGATAGTCAGTATTCGGGAAATACTGCGCCAGCGACTCGTCCTCGCTGCGCCACACATCCAGCAGCCACGTATCCGTGTCGGACTCATACACGCATGCCTGGATGTTGAAGGAGCGGCCGGCGCAGCGGCCGGAAGTGAAGGCGATGGCCTTTCCCTCACCGAGAGCCGCCTGCTCCTGGATGTTGAAGCCAAGCTGCCGCAGGCGAATCTGGAAGGTCTTGTCGCGGTGGACCTTGGCGCCGTAGGTCAGCGTGCCGGAGGCATTAGACAGCAGGCCGGATGCGGCAGACGTGCCGGAGGTGTTGTCGAGGACCAGCGACATGGTGATGCGCACCTTGTCGCCAGACGTGAACACCATCTCGTTGTTGTCACACTTGACGCTGCCGGCACCAACGGAACGGGAGCCCGCATCGCCGTTAATGAGCTGAACCCGCTGCGTGTAGAACTGCTCGTAGCTGCCGCTGTGCTTACGCTCAAGGGTGAAGTCGAGATAGGCCGCCTGACCGCCGCCGATTAGCCCGAAGGCCGGGTACTCGGCAAGGAAGTCGGACCGGCCCGGAGACACCGAGAACTCATCGCGGAATATCTGCCGCGTGAGAGTCTGGCCGGCCGGAACGGATACGCTCTGCCCGGATTGGGCATAGGTGCCGTAGTTGAGCGTGTAGGCGCTCTTGCCGGCGGCGGCCGCAAGGCCGGAGTCGAAGGTGGAGAGCACCGCAAGCACCCGGTCAACGCGGACCGAGGTGTCGGTGTATATGGAGGTGTCCGGCACGTAGTCCGTGTCGCCGTAGTCACTCTTGGCCTGGATGACATCGGCGATGGTCATGCCGGAGATGGTCGGGTAGATTTCCTTGAGGTCTTCGGAGCCGTCGAAGTATACAGTCTTGGGGCGCAGGTTGGCGGCGGCCAGCGTCGCGTCCTCCACGAAAGCCTTCGCGGGGTCGGGCTTCATCACTCCACCGTCATCGGACTCGCCCCAGCCGCCATACTGAGCCGCCGGGACATCGCTCGGGCGCTCGATGGGCAGCATGAGGTTCTGGATGTCCACCGACTGCGCGTCCTTGATAGCGAACTGCGAGTACCACTTCGAGAGCATGTTGCGCGAGGACCCGTACACGTAGAGACGGTTCGCAAGCTGGTCAGCATTGGCGACGTTGCGCGTGATGGAGAGGAGGCCGTTGCCCTTGCCGTAGGAGGAGCTCTGGGCGACATTCAGTCCGGCGCCGCCGATGACGATGGTGTTGACACCGCTCTCGACCTTGTAGACCCAGCCGATGTTCGGCCAGACCTCGTAGATTTTCGCCAGCACGCCGAGACACGACACGCCGGAAACGGAGAAGTCGCGCTCGTCGGTCATCAGCGTTGCGAGGTCCGGGTCAAGACCCTCGGAGGTGGTGGCAAGGCGGATGACCCACGCGCCTGAGCCGTACATGTCATCGAGGCACGCCTGGATGCGCTCGGCAATACCCGCCACGTCATCCCACACGGAGATGGCGGGCTGCGTCGAGAAATGGACGCGGTTGTCGCCGACCACCAGGTCGCGGAACGGGCATATTTCAAGCTGGTAGGAGTCGTCCTTGAACTGCACGTTCTGGTAGAGGTAGCCACCACCGTACTTGCTGTTCGCGGCCTGCTTCTTCACCTGCGGCAGCTCGTAGAGCCGGTAGGTCCGACCAGTGCGAGAGTAGACCACGTAGTCGCCCACAGAGAAAGGAATCGGTGTCGGAGACGCGATTTCGCGGAACTCCAACACCCCAGTCTTCATATATGTGCCGGTGTACGTCGGCGTGCCGGAATATCTCGCGGCGCCTCCTCCCTTCGGTATGATGGAAAACTTCGACATACGGCTACGATATGGCAACTATGCTCCCGTTCTGGAGCTTCATGGCAGTGATAGGGTCGTTCACCTTGAACGTGACCTTGAAGATGATCCGCGCCCAGTTGTCGCGGGAGACAAAACCGCCGCCCTCCTCGGCATATCCGGCGAAGCGCACCTTCTGCCGGCCCAGCCCGGTGTACTCATCAAACACCTTGAACTCCCCACTCTTGATATGCGTGAAGAAGGAGGAGAGCTGGGAGCGGAGGTTCTCGGCGGCGGTAGCCGTCACGACGTTGTTCACAACCGTATCGAAGGTCTTGATGTAGAACTGTACCTCGAAGGTGAAAGCCTTGTACTGGATGGAAGCCACGTACTCGTCATCCCCGTTCTCGTCCTTCCAGTCGTTCTTGTACGGCTCCTTGGGTTCTGGCAGCGCAGGGTAGGGGTTGGACTTCGCCACCATGCCCCACTCCGTCGCGGTGTTCTTCGCTGCGGCATCAGCCGTCGCCTGGATGTAGAACGGCTTGTAGTTGTTTATGTAAGGAACGTACGGCATCTCGTCACAAATTTAACAATTTTCCAACTATTTACAACACAAGTTGTAACACTACGACATTTGAACCCTTACGATGGACCCAGAGGAGCCCTCGGCGCCGATGACGGACTGGAGCTCATTGAGGATTCTCTGCGTGTTCTGAGCAGTATCGAAAGTGTTCGCGGCCACTTGGGCCATGTAGTCGTTCAGCGTGATGTAGCGGGCCGCCTGGTCCTCGGAGGCCACGGCGATCCGCTCCCACTGGATGCGTCCATAGGAGACGTCTGCCCGAATGGCGTTGATGTAGGAAGCAAGCAGGTTTGCGGTGTCCTCGGTGATGGACTTGATGCCGGAACCCATGGAGTCGCCGGAATCGGAATCGCCCCAATCAATGATGCCCCGCTTGTCGAAGGCTTCGATAAGGCCGTTGATGGCCTCTGACTGGTTCTTGGCATCCTGCTGCACATCCTGCGTGAACTTCTCCAGCCATGCTGCGTACTCGTCGTCGGTCATGCCGCCGGCTGCGTACTTCGCCATCATATTCGTCGCATCGTCCTTGTACTTCGCAAGAATGTTGTCAAGCACGTAGGACCGCAGGAAGGACCGCAGGATGGTGTCCCCGAGGTTCGTGAAGGTGTCGCCAAGGTCCTCCGCCGCGTCGCCGATTGTGTGGAAGCTGTTCAGCATCGCGTCGACCATATCGTCGGCCACGCTTCCGAACATATCCTCGAGGATACCCTCGATCGCCTTCATCGCCTCGGCATAGTCCTCGGAATCTTGAATTGCCTGCTCTATCCACGCACGCTCCCCATCCTCGAGATCCTCGTAGGATTCGAGAATCTGCTTGAGAGACTCGGCATTGAGGTTGCCGTACTCATCGTACATCTCGAGGCGCAGGGCCTTCATGATCTCCCCAAGGCCCTTCAGCTCATTCGGGAGGAGCTGGCCGTCCGTCCAGTTCTCGGAGTTCATCCAGCCAAGCGCCCGTTGCCAGAAGTTGAAGCTCCTTGTCGTGAACTGCATCTTATCGGCTTGGTCCTGAATCTTCTTCATCGACTCCTGCACGCGCTTGAGCTGCTCCATGCGGGAGTTGAAGGTGGAGATGTCAGAGGAGCCGAAGAAGGTTCCGGTGTAGCCGCCCTGCATACGGCCGACATTACGGGCCGCACGGCGTGCAGCATCCTCGCGCTTCCACTGGGCCTCCTCGGCGGCTGCGAGCTCGAGGACCTTCATGTTCAGCGCTATGATGGCCGAAATCCATCCGGCCGTCGCGCCAAGACCGGCCTGCACGCCGGCCGCTTTCGTCGCAGTAGAGCTGTCAAGCATGCCACCTGCGCCGAATATCTTCGACAGCCAGGAGCCCTCCTTAGAGTTCTTAGCCATATCCTGCAACTCAGCAACCTTTTCGCTAATGGAGGAGAAGGCGGTCACGCCCTTCTCGGCGATACCCACCAGGTCGGACAGCCCGTGAGCGGCCTCGCTCAAAGCGGTCGCTCCGAGTTTATCGGCAAACTCGCCAGCAGAGTCGGCCAGCTTCTTAAACTCGCCGACAATCTCCTTAACCTCCCGCTTCGCGGCCTTGAACTTCTCCGGCGCGATGGTGTTTGCGAGCTTCTTGTCGGCAAGCTGACGCAGGGTCTCCTCGAGCGCAGCAAGCAGCTCAGGATAGTCCTTGAGCATCTCCTTGATTTCGTCCGGCACCTCGATGTCTTCGAGGGCCGTCTCAATCTGCTTGATTTGGAGCAGGCTCTTGTCAGTCCAGTTCGTGAGGTCGTAGCTGGAGAGGATTTCCTTGAGTAGAGCGTCATCCTTACCGAGAATGAGCTTCTTGAGTTTCTCGAAGGAGTTGGACTGCTTCGTGGTGCCAATGGTCGCAATCCACGGGTCAAGATAACCACCAAGCCCGGCGGAGCGGGCCTGGGCGGCGAGGCTCTTCATCTCGGTAATGGACTCTGCGATCTCCTTTCGGTAGTCCGCGATGCCCTTGCTGATGTCGCCGCCCACGCCCGTGCCATTGTACTCCTTGGTCTTGTCAATAAGGTCCTGGAAAGTGCTGATAAACTTCTCCAGCGCATTCTGCCGCGCCTCATAGGCTTCGACCTCTTTAGCGAGGTCCTTGCCGGAGGCGAAATTGCGAATCTCGGTGGCAAGAGAGCTGTCTCCCAGCGCCTCGGCCTGCGTCGCCAGGTCCTCGAAGGAAGACGCGAAGCCGCCGGCCGGGATGGCCCGGCCGTACGGAGCAAAGATGCCGGCGATAGTATCGTCGGAGAGTCCAAGTTCCTTGAGGCGGTCATAGTAGCCCTTCAGTTCCTTGAGATAGCGAAGCTCGTCCTTCAAATCATCAAGCCTCTCCTTGCGGACAGTCTCGGCATCCTTGGCGCCGGCCTTGTACTTCGTCGTTGTGTTGTCGAACTCGGTGTGACCCTTGCCGTAGATGGCCTCGGAAATGCCCTCGTAGAAGGCGATCTCCTTCTCTATGGCCTTGTAGTCGGCATCGGATACCGGCGTGTGCTTGAGGGCTTCGCGGGCATCATTGAGGGCCTCAGCGCCCTTCTTGATGTAGTCGGCGAGGTTCGTAGCGTCGGATACCTCCATGCCGCGAGTGCCGCCACCGACCTTCTTCAAGTAGGCGTCGACGTTTGCCCTCCAACCGGTCAGCGGATCGGGCGGGGTGTCGCCCGGCTTCTTGCCCGTGCCGGCATAGTCGCTCATGTTCTGCTCGGCACGCTTTATAGTATCGTCGAAGATTTGCTGGGCTTTGTCGTAGTCCTGTTTCCACTGTTTCACCCAGAAGACAATATCGGAGACCGTACCCGGCTGATAAGTACCACCGGTGGACCGGTCAACCTTACCGACAAGAGACGCGCGGAGTTGCATCTCATCTATGTCTCCACGAATAGCGTCCGCCATAAGCATGCGGACCTCGTCGGATAGCTTATTGCGGTTTTGATAGTCCGCGAGCTTGTCCATTACGTCCAACTGCGATGCCTGCTTCTTTGCGGCGGCGTTGGCAGTCACGGATTGTATCGCCTGGAGCTTTGTCGCCTCCTCAATATGCGTGCAGATGTTCTGCCACACCTCATCGACATTCTCAAGAGAAAGCCGCTCGGCATCAGTGGCGCTAATGAAGTTCCGGGAGTTGTCGATGATAGCCTGACGGGCCTTGTTGTACTCCTCGGTGCCTTCCTTGGCCTCCTTGAACTTTTGGATGTAATAGTGGATGGTAGACTTGCTGGACTCGGCATTGGCAACGGCCTTCGATGTGATCTTGTCGGCCTCGCGGAGATGTTCATTCATCTCGTACAGCTTCACTCCAAGTGCGGTCAATCCGGCCAATGCAGCAGCAATAGCGGCAGCGTATGGATGCTTCGCTATGATCCCGGAAATCTGCTTAAACCCACGAGTTGTGTTGCGGAACAGCCCATGGAATATAACGTCCAGTTTGGTCACTTCGCTGCCCGTTACAGCAAGGAAGCGAGCGCTGACGGCGGCGGCAGCCTGCAAGGCGTTGGTAGAAGCAAGCACGGCCTTATATGCGCCATAAGCAACAGCCACTTCGAGGATAACCTTGCCCAGCTTCTCGTAATTCTTAATGAGCTCCGTGACAAAGCTAATAGTTCCCTTGATAAGCCCGCTGTTTGCATCTCCGACGCGAGACAGCATGATCTCCCACGCATCCTGGAGGTTGGAGAGCTTACCCTTGACGGTCTCAGCAAGGACCTCCTGCATGTTGTAGAACTTGCCACCCTCGGAGGTCATCCGGCGGAAGGCTTCCTCGACCATCTCAAACGGCACCTGCCGCTTGGAGATGCGGTCAAAGACCTCGCCGGTCGAGACGGCGTGGCCCTCTATCTCCTTGAACTGCTCGGCGAGTTCAGCAAGGATCGGGATACCGGCTTCCGTGAACTGCCGGACTTCCTGGCCACGCAGGAAGGACGCAGACCGCACCTGGCCGTATGCCAAGATGATGCGAGACATGTCGACGCCAAGACCGGCGGAGACGTCCGCCAGCTTCTTCGTGGTCTCGTAAATCTCATCCATCGGGACCGAGAACGCGGAGAGCTGCTTGGCATAAGAGGTCAAGTCCTTAAAGGTGTACGGAGACTTGACGGCCAGCTCTTGCAACTGGTAGAAGATGCGATCGGCGCCGGCGGCGTCTTGCAGGATAGCGCGGAGGGCCGCCCTCTGCGCTTCAAACTCGCCCGTGATGCGGACGAGGGTGTTGACGAGACTGATGCCGCCGTAGAGAGAGAAGTAGGCCCCGAGGTAGCCAGCAGCCTGTTTCAGCAACACATTCTGCGAAGTGAGTTTGGTGTTGGTACTGGAGACGGCAGCGCTGTGACTGCGCTCGGCCCTCTCCTTCTTCTGCTGGATGGTGAGGTTCTTGCTCTCGATGTCGAGCTGCTTCTTCTGCGAGGTCAGCTTCTTATTTTCCTCATCCAGCAGGGCCTTATCTGCGGCGATGAGGGACTTGAGCTGCTTGAGTTCCTTGTCGGTGATGGTGCCAGCCGCCTTCTTTGCCTCAAGCTCCTGGCGCGTAAGAAGGACCACCTCCTTCTGCGCGGCGGCCTTCTGCTTGGTCTCCTTGACCATGCCCTTCTCGGCCAGCTCAAGGAGTTTCGAGGTGTTCAGCGCCTTCTGCACGGAAGACTCGAAGGACTTCGCGAGCCCCTCGACGCGCTTCATCTCCTTCTCGAACTTATCCGAGTCAAGGACGATACTGAATTTCAAGCTATCTATGTCGTTGCCACCAGTTGCCATTCTATCGTGTGTTAGTTGTTATCAGTCTTTTCGGCCTCGCCGCGGAGAAGCTCGTCCACCGTGTAGCCCTCCTTCTCCTGGCGTGCGCGGCGCCTTGCCTCGGCCCGCTCATCGGCTTGCCGTTGCAGCTCAAAGGCTTTGTCGTTGGGGTCGTAGGAGACGTCTCCTTCCTTCTCCTTGAAGTTGTAGAGCGTATGCGGCAGGTCGCTCTGCATAATCTGCTTTTTAGCGCGGGACAGCACCGCGTATGATTCCCACTCGGGGACGGACACAAGTCCGAAAAAGAACCGCCGAGGCAGTCCGTACTGCGGGAAGTCCTTTATGAAGGCTGCCCGCCTTCCGATTTCGGTGTAGGACGGGATTGGCTTCGAGTCGCCATGGTTTTGAGGTCTACTCTCATATCCGCGCAACACGCCAAATTCATCGAGTACCAGGTAAGGTACAAATTTGTCTTTTTTTTTATGCCCTCGAGCACTGCGGCAACCTGTGCTTCGTTCAGCCGCCAGACATACGCCCACCATCTCCACACCAGCGGATACCACAGCTTCAGCTTCCAGTAGTCGTTGAGCACGTAGCACACGGCAATCTTGAGGTTTAGGTACGGGTGCTTCGCGGTGGAGCGCATCAGCTCATCGCCGCTTTCCGCCAGCTCCTCGCGCTCCTCGCGTTCGAGCAGCAGATGCGTGACCTTATCGACGGTGCAATCACGCAAAAAGCCCAGCCTCACCTTGTGCCGGGTGCCGGGGATGGTTATGGTCGTGGGTGTGTCGTTCATAATCGACATCACCGCTTGTCTCGCCGCCAGGGACGGCTGCTTGTCTTCTGCCATAAAATCGGGGTTAAAGAAAAAGGGACGGGCGATTCAACACCCGCCCCTTGGTGGATTCTACTCCTCGCGGGCCACTACTGGCTGACGGCGGTAGCCGTAGGCAGCGGGGTCACGACGATGCCGTTCACGTCCGCGATGCAGGCGCCGACGATGCTCATCACCTTCGGATTCACGTTGTCGCTGCCCTTCGGACGGGTCAAGCGCATCTTGACGTGATTGAGGATGATGGCGGTCTTCTTGCTCTGCGAGACGGCGAGCACGACGACCTCCTTGGTCTTGGCCGCACCGTAGCCTTTACCGGCATAGGTGAAGCCACCGTCGGGAGACTTGACGCCGGAGACGGCTGCGCCCTCCTCGAAGAAGTAGGACATCAGCGCGAGGTTGATGGACGGGATGTCACCAGTCATGGTGTACTCCTGGTCCTCGGAGAACTCGT
>Ga0310786_10011169_pt1 | contig 11232 bp, 8 predicted proteins | sample AusTroGonzalo_MG_FD_203881 | JGI IMG/M metagenome (GOLD analysis project Ga0310786, IMG submission 203881) | Bovine rumen microbial communities from tropical cattle in Woodstock, Queensland, Australia - Gonzalo_03 (v2) (version 2) | ecosystem: Host-associated > Mammals > Digestive system >...
ATTTCCTTACGCTGCTGCATGGTGTGATAGATTCACCTGACATACCTCTGAATGTATCACGTTCATATCTGCAGAGTGATTCAAACGTCAAGAAGATATCCGGTTACATCACAAAGAAGGTTGCCGACCGTCTGACATCGATTTTCAAGAACGACCGTAAGGAGTTTGAGCAGAAATGGGATGACGTGAAGCTGTTCATCAACTATGGTATGCTTACCGAGGAGGATTTCTACGGCAAGATGGAGAAGGTTGCCCTCTTAAAGGATACAGACGGCAAATATTTTACATTTGAAGAGTACAAGAAACTGATAGAGAGTAACCAGACCGATAAGAACAAGAACCTGATATATCTCTATGCCACAAACAGGGAAGAGCAATACGGATACATTGAGGCCGCAAAGAACAAGGGTTACAGTGTACTGCTCATGGACAACCAGCTGGATATTCCGATGATAGGCATGCTGGAGCAGAAGTTCGGTAACAGCAGCCGTTTCCAGAGGGTTGACAGTGATTCAATAGATAATCTCATAGCCAAAGATGACAATAAGGCTGTAGATCTGCCTGCAGACCAGTTGCGCATGCTCACCAAGGTATTCAGCAGCCAGATGCCTAAAGTTGAAAAGGCTGATTTCCACGTTGACGCCCAGAGCTTAGGCGAGTCTGCCCTACCCGTTATGGTTACCTGCAGCGAGTATATGCGCCGAATGAAGGATATGGCCGCCATACAGCCCGGAATGAGTTTCTACGGCGATATGCCCGATATGTACACCGTAATCCTTAACAAGGACCACAAGCTGATCAAGAAGGTTCTTGATGATGCCTCTGCCGCATGTGACGCCAAGGTAAAGCCTGAAGATGATAAGCTGAACACTCTCAAGGAGCGTCAGGCCCAACTGCGCAAGGCGCGTGAGGGCAAGAAAGATGAGGATGTGCCACAGGCAGAAAAGGATGAGATGAAGGATATTGACGGCAAGATTTCAGAGTCTGAGAACAATATTTCAGGCATCTATGCGGAGTATGCCGCAGGCAATAAGATAGTACATGAACTCATTGACCTGGCCCTGCTGCAGAACGGAATGCTTAAAGGTGAGTCATTGGCAGCATTCATACGCCGCAGCGTCGAGTTGATCTGAAAAGAAGCTTTTTTATATGAATTAGGGCACTGAGAGTTCATCGGTGCCCTTTTTTTATATACATTTGTAGGTATGTTCAAAAGGGTATATATATCACTGATTGCCTTACTGCTCCTGTTATCGGCATCTGTCAGCGCAGAACAGCAGAAGGTGGGTCTGGTGCTGAGCGGCGGAGGTGCCAAGGGAATGGCCCATATCGGCGTGATACGTGCCCTTGAGGAGAACGGTATCCCTATAGACTATATTGCCGGAACGTCTATGGGCGCAGTGATAGGATCACTGTACGCAATGGGCTATTCTCCCGATGAGATGGAAGAGCTTATACGCTCCGATGATTTCAAGAACTGGTATATGGGCTCCAAGGACATGAATTACCAGTTCTATTTCAAGCAGAACCCTCCCACTCCGGCCTTCATATCTGCACAGATAGCCATCAGGGACTCCATGACCGTATTAAGGCCCATGGTGAACAGCGTGATAGACCCCCTTCAGATGAATCTGGCCTTTGTTGACATATTCGCCGGCGCATCGGCTGTATGCCACAATGACTTTGACAGCCTGATGGTACCTTTCAGGGCGGTAGCGTCGGATGTGTTCAACAAGAGTTCCATCGTACTCTCCAGGGGTGACCTGGGCGATGCGGTCCGTGCATCAATGTCATTCCCGTTCGTGTTCCGCCCCATAATGATAGACACCATAATAGCTTATGACGGAGGCATTTATGACAACTTCCCTGTAGATGTAATGGTACGTGAGTTCCATCCGGATTTTGTTATAGGAAGCGTTGTGGCGGTAAGTCCAGGTACTCCCGAAATAGAGATACCCGATGAGTATGACATCATGGGCCAGGTGCGCAGCATGATTGTCCAGAAGAGTGACTACAGTCTGGACCCCAGGCTTGGCATAAAGGTTGAGTTTGATCTGAGCAGTGTGGGTCTTCTGGATTTTCAGAAGATAGATGAGCTTTCAGATCTGGGTTACAGAACTACCATGCTACTTATGGATTCCATCAAGTCCAGGACCACGTCGCGTACAGACACAATCGTTGTCAAACAGATGCGCCAGTCATTCAAGCGGCAGATACCTGACCTGATTTTTGGCGATGTGAATGTTAGCGGCGTCAACCAGGCACAAAGCCGTTACGTAAGGAAAGAGCTCAATGCCACCGACGGCAGATTCGGCTTCCAGGATTTCAAGTCCGGTTATTTCAAACTGTTATCGGATGATGCCATAAGTGAGATAATCCCATCCACCAGTTATTCCAGACAGGATTCGGCATTCAGGCTCAATCTGAATGTAAAACTTGATGACCATCCAACCTTCAGTCTTGGCGGCGGCCTGTCAACATCGGTTTCCAGCCAGTTATACGGAGCCGTATCATATAGCCATATCGGCGAGGCTTCCGAGTCATATCTGCTGGAGGGACAGGTGGGACGCTCCTACAGCAACGTACAGCTGCTTACCCGTATAGATATGGCCGCAAAGATACCATTGTCCATATCTGTGCAGCTGGCATACAATAACATGAACTATTTCAGGTCCGAGTTTGTACTTACGTCCGACAAGTACCTGCCTGCCCTGAACAAATCAGAGGAGTTCTTTGCCAAGATCAAGTTCTCGCGTCCCTTCATGAACAACTACAAGGCCGTGTTCTCCATTGGGGCCGCACATCATAAAGATTTCTATTCACAGTCCAGCAATGTTGACCTGCGCACTTTCAAGTATGACTGCAACCGTCATAACATATTGGGTGGTTCGGTCACGTTTACGGGCAACACACTCAATAATTTCCAGTATCCCACCAGCGGACGCTCTGAAACCATTCGTGCCTTTATAGGTACAGAGAATGACCTGTTCCGGCCACAGAACGTAGTCTCGCCCCAACATTATTCCGAGGACCGTTCGTGGCTGCAGATATCGGCCAACCTGGAGCATTACATCAAGTTCTCGTCACATCTGGTGTTGGGTACGCTACTTGAAGGCTATTATTCAACCAGGAACTTCTCAAGCAACTACCAGGCATCGGTCATGCAGGCCGGCAGGTTCCAGCCTACCGTGAACAGCAAGTTCTTCTATGACCCGGATTTTTCGGCCAACGCATATTTTGCCGCCGGAATCAAGCCGATATGGATAATCAACAGCGTATTCCACCTGCGTTCAGAGTTATATGCGTTCCAGCCTACCCGCCCCATATATGACGATAACGGAATGGCCGCGTACGGAAAATCCCTGACCGGGTTCCAGCTTATGGGCGAGTTTTCTTTTGTGGCGCAATATCAGAGAATCATGTTCAATGCGTTCCTTGATTTCTCCACATCAAGCTTCAACCCCACCATGTTCGGTGTCACATTCGGTATCCTTATGCCTAATGAATGGTTCCTGGAGTGATTTTGAAACAAAATTCAACAAAACAATAATAAAATATATGGAGAAATATCCTCATTATCTTGAAAGGCTTCAGGCTGCCACACGTAAGTATTGGGACAAACCCGCGCTTAACAACATCGGAGGAGAGACATTCACATACGCCCAGATGGCGCGTTCCATAGCCAGGTTCCACATCCTGTTTGAATATGCAGGCATAAAGAAGGGAGACCATATAGCCTTGTGTGCACCCAACGGAGCCCGCTGGGGATTCGCCTACCTGGCAGTCAACACCTACGAGACCGTCATTGTTCCCATCCTGGCCGATTTCAAGCCGGACAGCGTAATGGGCCTGGTAAACCATTCCGGAAGCATATTACTCTTTACAGATTCAGAGAAATGGTCCAAGATGGATATTGCCAAGATGCCTCAAGTACGGGCTGTGATAGATGTCAATACACTTCAGATGCTGTATTGCGGTGATGAAAAGTTCCAGTATGCTTTTGACCATATGGATGAGATGTTTGACAAGAAGTATCCGAACGGATTCGGCCCGGATGATGTGGTCTATCCGACAGACAACTGGGATAATCTGTCAACAATCAACTACACATCAGGTTCAACTGGTGATCCCAAGGGCGTAATGCTCACATACCGTAATTTCAGCGCCAACGTGGATTATGACCAACGCTATATGCCGGCCGGAGACAAGATAGTGTCCATGCTGCCCATGGCCCATATGTACGGTCTGGTTATTGAGTTTATCTATCCTCTGTGCAACGGAACCTCCATATACTGGTTGGGTAAGGCCCCCACTCCAACAAGCCTGCTCAAAGCTTTTGCCGATGTTAAGCCATATCTTCTGGTTACCGTTCCGCTGGTAATGGAGAAAATTTACAAAAGCAAGGTAAAACCCACATTGGACAAGCCTCTGGTCAAGTTCCTGACCAAGATTCCAGGCATCAACAGCATAATCTACAAAAAGGTAAAAGACGGTCTGTGCCAGGCATTTGGCGGCAATGTCATGGAGTTTATCATGGGTGGTGCCGCATTGAATCCTGAAGTTGAACGCCTGTTCAAGAAAATCAAGTTCCCGTATGTGGTTGGTTACGGCATGACCGAAGGTTGCCCGCTTATGGCCTATGCCCCCTGGCGCACCTATGTACCTGGATCATGCGGCAGACCTGTCGATATAACACAGATACGTATTGATTCAGAGGATCCTCAGAACGTGGTAGGTGAAATTCAGGCCAAGGGAGACAACATTACCATAGGCTACTACAACAACCCCGAGGCAACCGCAAACGCATTTACTGATGACGGCTGGCTCAAGACCGGTGATTTGGGTATTATGGATGCAGACGGCAACATATTCATACGCGGACGCTCCAAGAACATGATACTGGGTCCATCAGGCCAGAATATATATCCCGAGGAGATTGAGGCCGTGGTGAACAACCAGGATTACGTAGTAGAATCAGTTGTAGTGGATCGTGGTGGCAAGCTGGTAGCTCTGGTATATCTTGATGAGCAGGCTATAGCCAAAGCTCTTCTGGATGCCGAGGCCAAGGATGCCATACCAGAGAATATACGTCTTACATCCAACCGTGTGCTGCCTGTATATAGCCAGATAGCAAAGGTGGAGATTCAGGACGTTCCGTTTGAAAAGACACCTAAGATGTCTATCAAGCGTTTCATGTACAAATAATTTAACTAAAAAAAGCGGCCAGATGTAGCTATTATCAAAAAATAGAAGTATCTTTGCACCGCTTTTAAGAAGTCAGGGTTGACTTCGTCGACCTCACCACGCCACGACAAAGAGAGCAAGCTCTCTTGATTCTTTTGAATCAACGTGAAAAATGAACAAGTTCCTTTTTCCCGTCAATTCAAAAAGAATACAAAGAAAACAAGTTTTCTTTGTTCGTTTGGCTCAAGGTTCGGTTCCGTAGCTTAACTGAATAGAGCATCTGACTACGGATCAGAAGGTTCCGGGTTTGAATCCCGGCGGAATCACCAGAAAACGGCTCCACAAATATCTGTGGGGCCGTTTGATTTTTCCATTTTAACATTTTGTTCCAACATTGTTCCATCATTTTACCATATTTGTCAGTTTTCTGACAAATTCGTATCTTCCTGAAAGCCGATAATTACGGGGCGGCTAAAAAACACACCCAAACGAGATCTATTTAGCAATCTTTCTGATAAGCGAGAGGTCGCCGCTTGACAGGGCCTCAAAGTTGGCTTCAATCTTCTCGATGTCCCAATCCCACCATTTCAGGTCCAGCAGATAAGCAATGAACTCATCATCAAAACGCTTCCTTACAACCCGACAAGGATTACCAACAGCAACTGAATAAGGTGGAATATCTTTAGCCACAACAGAGTTGGTACCTATAATGGCACCGTCGCCAATATGAACACCAGGCATGATAGTTACATTCTGGCCAATCCAGACATCATTACCTACAACAGTATCACCCTTCAAGGGTAGCTCGTCTTTAACCGGTGCAATAGCTGACCCCCAGTCACCGCCTATCACGTAGAACGGGTAAGTGGTCACACCATCCATTCTGTGATTGGCACCGTTCATCACAAACTCTACACCCTTTGCGATGGCGCAGAACTTACCGATGATAAGTTTGTCGCCGATGAAATCATAGAAGTGCGTAACGTGCTTCTCAAACTGGTCCGCACCATCAACATCGTCATAGTAGGTATAATCTCCGAAATGATACGAGGATTCTTCACTACATTCTTGATGAAGCATAAGCTTGGAATCTTAGGATTCGGGAACGCCGCGTTCGGGTCGGGCCTGTTCGTAATCTTCTTCATGATGACATGTTGCTTGTTACAAGAACAAATATACTGTTTTTCCCTGACCTCCCACCATACAATAGAAAAAGCTGATATTCCTATCAGCTTTCTCCGTCCTTTTCTTCCGATATTCTTTCTTCCGATGCCCTATATTCCTCATTTAAGCATTATTATGAAATTCCTAGTTTAACAGAGGACGCATTTCTTTCATATTTCAGTATAGATAGTAAACTAACAAATCAAAAGCTAGGGTAAAACCATTTAAGTTCTGGTATATGAAATACTTTATTTGCTTCCTTTTTTCACTGTTGACGTTGTCTTCGTGTGGTTCTTTGATTCATAAGATGAATAAAAAATCTGATGAATTTTACACTAAAGAGTTGAGTAAATATAAAGAAAGCATTGAGAAAGATTTGAAGGTACATTTTGAATTACCGGACAGCATAGATCGTTATAAAACCAACACTAAATCAATGATAGTTCTAACCAATCAAGGTTCAGATTTATTGAAGATGGAGGAGCCAATATTTTTTTATAATACGGATGCTCATATCATGTATGAAGGTGAACCTTTACAAGTGGACTATGATCTTGTGTGGCGTATGCTTTTGGGAAAATTGAAAGATCGCATTATTAGCATAGAACCTAAGAAAGAAATAGAATTTCATTTTAATAGTTTAGGTTCATTGATGGGTTCGCCAGATAGCGTTCTGGCGGGTAATTATTCGATGTATTTAGAACTTCGACAGGTCGATAACACTATTGTCAGAAGTGATACAACTTGTTTCGTTATTTATTAACAGGAGGATAACACTCACATCAATCATGTAATAAACTAACAAATCAATAGCATTATGAGAAATAGAGTCCTCTTGCTAGCTTTGTCATCTCTGATGATGCTACTCTGCATTACCACAAGCGCCCAAGAAAATAAAGAAGAATATCTTGATTTTAGCGGTAGTAATATAGATCCTTCAAGGCTTAATCAAGCTGCATTCAAACTACCTGAGGGTTTAACCATTGAAGAATTTGTCCGTTCTGTTCCAGGGGTTGAAATGCTTGAAGACGGTAGCATAACTGTAAACGGCAAAGTTGTACAGCAGTTAATCATAAATGGCAAACCGACATTCCTGGAACATGAATATGTTGACCTGGGCTTATCTGTAAAATGGGCCACATGTAATGTGGGAGCCGCTTATCCGGAAAAAGCAGGTGGTTTCTTTGCCTGGGGTGAAACAGAACCCATAACAGAGCGGAATATTAATAATTACAAGTTCTGTAAAGGTAATCAACACTCATTCACCAAATATTGTACCGATGATAAACTCGGCGACCAAGGTTTCACTGACAATAAGACCACACTTGACCTTGAAGATGACGTTGCCAATGTGATGTGGGGCGGTGGCTGGCGTATGCCCACTGCCGATGAATGCCAGGAACTAATAGATAATTGCACCTGTACCATGGATTCTATAAACGGTGTGAAGGGTTTCAGGGTAACCAGTAATGTGCCTGGTTATACTGACCGTTCCATCTTCTTTCCAGCCGCCGGTGGTGACGGACTCTTGATTGTGGGTAATGTCAGCGACGATAGTAAACCCCGCATTACTCACTATATTGGTCTCTATTGGTCAAGTTCGTTGTATAATGACAGATCAGATGTAGCCAATGGTATTTCATTTGACATATCAGTAGGCGGGCGCCATTCTTCCAAAAAACCAATGGTTCTTCTAGGTGGTTGTTATCGCATGAATCGCCACTCCGTACGTCCCGTCTGCCCATAAACAACACATATCCCGCGGGCTGTTATCTGCAGACCAACTCAGCCAGATTCTTGAGTAAGGCTTCGGCAGAACCAGGATAGACAATACCGCTCATGCCAAGTGATATGGCTGCATTCACGTTATCCACGCGGTCATCTATGAAAACACATTCCTGTGCCTTAAGATTGAACTTTGACAGCAACAGCTTATATATGGCCGGATCCGGTTTTACCAGATTTACAGAGCTTGAAACCACATAGTTGTCTATACTGGCTATAGTCTTGAAACGGCGGCGGGCCTCGGCGAATGTCGCCGCAGGCCAGTTGGTAAGGCCATATACCCCTATTCCTTTTGCCTTGAGGTCCCGGATTATCTCAAGCATGCCCGGAATATCTCCATGACACATTTCAAACCAACGGTCACGGAACATGGCTACAGCATCAGAATACTGTGGGAACTGTATCTGGAGTTCGGCTACGCATTTGTCCATATCCTCACCACGATCCATTCTAGTGAACCATTCACGATTGCAGACATTGTCTGTAAAGAACTTGCATTCAGCTTCATTTCCACCGAATACTGGCAGGAACAGATATGCCGGATTCCAGTCTACAAGTACGTTTCCGTAGTCAAATATAACGCTTTTAATCATTTGTATCTGTGATGTTTATGGTATCAGGCAGCATGATTTGACGCAAGCTGTCTGGTAGTGAGCAGTGCACCTTTTCCATATATCCGCTTACACTACTAAGGTATAAAGGCATATCTGCGGCCGAGATGGGATCTACAGCAGGCAGGTCCATGCTGAGCGGGTCTATGGCGGTTCCGTTCTTGAACACGCGATAGTCCAGATGAGGGCCTGTGGCCACTCCTGTGGCGCCTACGTAACCTATCAGCTGGCCTTGCGAAACATGTGTCCCCTGATTGATTCCTGCGGCAAAACCACGCAGGTGCATATATTCTGTTGTATAGGTGGAGTTGTGCTTTATCTTAAGATAATTGCCTCCACCCTTGCTGTCCCAGGCTTTGGTTATGACTACCCCGTCGCCCACTGAATATACCGGCGTACCGGCAGGAGCCGCGTAATCAACGCCGTGATGCGCACGTACCACTTTGGTTACAGGATGCACACGGGCGTTTGAGAATCTGGAGCTTATACGGGAGTAACTCAATGGGGCCTTAAGGAATGCGCGGCGCAGACTTGTGCCTTTCTCGTCAAAGTACTCGCCCCGCTCGTTATGGTATATGTATCTGAATGCGTAGTGATTGTTGCCTCCGGTAATGAAATTTGCTGCCAGGATTTGGCCTGTAGCCACTCGGACGCTGTCAGCATACAGTTCCTGATAATAGACTGCAAACGAGTCATTCTTCTGGATTCCAAAGAAATCTATTGTCCACGAATAGACATCGGCCAGCATTCCGGCAAGGTCTGGTGAGGCCCCCTGATCTATCATGGCGTTCCAGAGTGAAGACTGTATGCTTCCGCTTATAAAATTGTCTATGGTATCTACAGGCAGAGTTCCCCTGTAGCTGTATATGCTGTCGGTCAGGGAATAGACCACATAGTCTGTCTTGTTTATGTCATAGACAAAATACCGTGCGGTTGCAACAGAGTCCCTGTCACGGATAATGTGGTATGGTTTGCCTGCCTGAATCTTGCGTACGCTCCAGGTGCTGTCGGAATTCCGGTCCAGATAATGTATTGTCTGGGCCGATACACCGTTCCTTACAAGAATGTTTGAAAGCAGTTCGTTACGGCCTATAGTGCCGTCAACAATATCAAGGCTGTCTATGTATAAGCCCCAACGCAGGTTAGGTTCCGGTTCAGTCTGGGCAATTTCCTGTGAATCCTGTTCAGATGCGGTGTTGTTCTGTCTGCAGGACAACGGAATGGCAAATGCTGCCGTCAGGATTACTATACTGCGCCAGCCTCTGTTCATCCCTCTATACCTGCAAATCCGTTAAGAATCTCCTTGTGCAGAGCGTCACTTACCGGTACAAGCGGCAGACGCATCACGTTTTCAAGCATTTCGCGGTCAGACATCACAGCCTTTACGCCGCAAGGGTTTCCCTCCTTGAACAGCAGGCCGTAAAGCGGTTCAAGCTGCTTCTGGATAGCTGCAGCCTCATTATACTTTCCATCCATAGAAAGATGTACAAGTTTACCGAACACCTTGGGTATAGCATTGCCAATAACCGAAATAACGCCGGTAGCGCCGTTCCGTATGGCTTCCATTGCCAGGCTGTCATCGCCTATGATAACATGGAAACTCTCCGGAGCTCCTGCAATTATCTCCTTGGCCTGATCCATCTTGCCCGATGCCTCCTTCACGCCAATCACGTTCTTGAATTCACGTGCTATGCGCAGGGTGGTCTCAGCACTCATATTGATGCCTGTCCGTCCTGGAACGTTATAGAGTATAATGGGTTTGTTTGATGCTTTGGCAATCTCGGCAAAATGGCGGTAAATACCCTCCTGAGAGGGCTTGTTGTAATAAGGTACAGCACTCAGTATGCCGTCAATGCCGTCTATCTGATACTGCTTTATCTGCTCAACAACCGTAGCGGTGCAGTTGCTGCTGCAACCTACCATGATTGGAATACGGCCGTTTACCTGCTTTATGACGTGTTTGGTAACTTTCAGACGCTCATCGGGAGTAAGTGTGGGAGTCTCGGCTGTTGTTCCCAGCACACACAGGAAATCCGTTCCGCCTGATATCAGGTTTTCCACAATGCGGGTCAGTGCGTCAAAATCAATCTGACCATCCTGCTTGAAAGGCGTTACAAGTGCTACGCCAAGTCCCTTAAAAGGGTAAGAGTAATTCATTGGTTACTATTGAAGGTTTTTCATTAATCATTTCCAGAAACTCAGTCTCAGAGACCAGTCTTACGCCCAGCTCCTGCGCCTTTTCACGTTTGGCGGGTCCCATATTGTCACCGGCCAGCACGAATGACGTCTTGGCCGATATGCTGCCGGAGTTCTTGCCTCCGTGACGCTCAATGAGCGCCTTGTATTCATCGCGTGAGTGGTAGTTGAACACTCCGCTTATCACGATAATCTTGTCTTTCAACAAGTCAGTTCCTCCCTCCTGCTCCTCTTGTGCCAGCTCCATCTGCAGGCCATACTCCTTAAGACGGTTCACCAGCTCACGGCTACG